>ERZ791919.37-NODE-37-length-151158-cov-13.160897_pt1 | contig 151158 bp, 172 predicted proteins | sample MGYA00510137_ERZ791919 | MGnify/ENA primary metagenome ERZ791919 (study PRJEB30046, sample SAMN00792059) | human gut metagenome | study: EMG produced TPA metagenomics assembly of the A metagenome-wide association study of gut microbiota in type 2... | reverse complement strand
TGCTCTGCTCTGCTCTGCTCTGCTCTGCTCTGCTCTGCTCTGCTCTGCTCTGCTCTGCTCTGCTCTGCTCAAAATTGTGTTGCCGGTTTCCACAAATGTCAAGAGCTTATCTCGGTAATACTCGTACTGCTTTTGCCGGGCTTCAATTTCAGCAGGCAAACCAATGTTGAGGTCGGAGCAAATCTTCTCAAAATTGTCCAGTACATTCACAATGCGGTTTTGGACATCGAGGGGAGGAACAGGCACTACCAACTCTGCAATGTTCTTTACTGCTAAACCCGGTTGTGCTCCTGCCGATTTGTATTGATTTAGGTTCATATTCGTCAGCAGATGATATAAAAAGCGTGGATTGTATTTTTCTTTTGGTTTAACGACCACTGCATGTTCGGTTGCGTAAAACTGTCCTTCTGCATACTTGACGTTACCACAGAGTGCCCCTTGTCGTCCTATTATTGGATAAGAACCATTTTCATTTGCATTTTTAACATAGCCTCTAACGCCATTTCCACCATAGCATTTAATTGGAGTTTCTTCTGTACATTCGTCCGAAATCAAACCACTTGTAATAGCTTTTCCAGCTTTCATTTCGCAAGTGTCTCCAAGTTTTTCCATTTGTGCCGTACTTGTGTAGCTTAATAGTTTATCTCTATAATGGCTATATTGTGCCTTTCTGGCTGTAAGTTCCGCTGTAAGTTGCCTCTGCAATTCTACAACACTTTCAGTATAGCTATCCAACATACGGACAATTTCACGCTGAACTTCAATTGGCGGAAGTGGTATTTCAAATTCACGGATATCTTCAACCGTGATTGTCGCTTGCCCAGCACCTTTAGTTTTTCTACGAATTTGATGTTGTACATTATGAGCTTCTACGCAATAATAAATATAATCGACATCATATTGGGGCAAAACTTTTGCCACACAAATTGCCCCGCCTAAAAAACACTTGCGTTCGCCCGGAAACAAGCCAACATTACCAATACTTGCTCCCACAATAGAAAAGAGAATACACTTTTCATCCAACGTGATCTTAGGAAACTGCTCCACAATATCCATTGGCACATAATAGTCTGTTTGATAATTAAAGTTTTTTCCCGCGAAAAACTTTGTCTGGATGTATGGAACAGCGTTTTCAGCTGGTTCCATCAATAATCTTGCTTTAATGTGCTTTGTATAATCAAATCCTGTTTGCTTTGTTATCAATGAGCACAGTGTTCCCAATCTAACGTACTCCACACCATCCGGGCAAAGTTCCCGGAGCAGTTCATCTAGCTTACTCATCCGCGCCCTCTTCTTTCTTTGCAATATAGGTACTGTACAGTGCCATCACCGCATAATAATACATATCTTCCTGTGTTTCAATCAAATCTTCATCGAAAATAAAATCTTCTTCTGATTCAGCAAATACCCGGCAACAGTCAATAACAACTCGCATCGTCCAGAATGTCATTATTTCTTCCGGGCATCCAGCTAATTTGCATTGCGACCAAACCATATCAATTGGTGGCTGCAGCAGCCATTTGGATTTTCCCAAATCTGCGGAGTGAAGGTAATCATACATATATCCGTATAGCGTTCCGTTATAGCTCGTGTCTTTTAATAATTGGAGTGAATCACCTTGATAAAAGTGTGTTCGCCTTATGTCCTCAAATATGTACGGGTTTACGGTTTCAATTTTTTCATCCGAATAACACTCCATCGCTCGATGAAAGTATTTAGCCCCATCATATAAAGTATCTCGTCCAAAACCGCACGCCTTAATATCATCTTTTAGTCGTTTTAATGCAGCACTCACCTGTTCTTTAGAAACCTCTATTAGCTGAAAATTGGCTTGCTTCAGAATTTCCTTTTGGACTTCCTCACTACATCTTAAAAACTTGGTCGTTATCGCTCTATGATGCTTTCTTTTGAATTTCAGGCTCTTTGCGATTTCTGACAACGGCAAGTATTCTATTTCATCTTCATTATCAATCAGGAAAACTCTTGCCGCTTCAGCAACAGCTTTTTTCTGCGCCTCCACTTCCATTTGCTCACGTTCTTTTTCATGTGAACGCTGTAGCCAATAGATTGCAACTGTCAATACAACTGTTGCAATCAATGAGAGCACATCCACTACGAAACTCCAAATCTCAAGGCTCATCTTTACTCTAGGTTTTCCTCCAAATACCTGTCAAAATCGCTCTGGTACAGCCGATCTTGCACCACACGGTACTTTTCAAACTCCGTTTCGGCGTGCATTTTTGCAAGCTGCGCCGAGATTTTGCCCGCATCCTTCAGCACTTCCAGATCATCTGCCTGCAAATAGATGTCCAGCCGCTTGGCCCAGTCCTCCATGGTCATGGGGATATGACGGCGGGCACGGTTCTCGGCAAGGTCAAGGTATGCCGAAACGATCAGCTCCATGGACTTCATTTCATCTTCGGTCAGGTAGTTTTTCGCCACCGAAACATCGCTCTTTTTAATTTTGCCGTTGGGAGCATCTTTCCATGTGTGAAGCCCCATGTGCGGCTTTTCGGCATCGGCACGCTCATAGATCAGTTCTGCCGCTGTATGGCGATGCACGGCATAGTGCATCTTGTTCTGTACCTTCGCAAAGAACTCTTTTGTGGTCAGCGCATTGCGGTCATAATCCAGCGACGTAGCGTAAATGTCGGTAAGTTTCTGGTAGAAGTTGCGCTCCGAAATGCGAATTTCACGGATACGCTCCAACTGCTCTTCAAAGTATTTCTTGGTCAGGACTGTGCCGCCGTTTTTCAGGCGTTCTTCGTCCATGGCCCAGCCCTTGATAGTATACTGCTCCACGATCTGGTTCGCCCAGACACGGAACCGCACCGCCCGCTGGTTGTTCACCTTGAAGCCAACCGCAATAATCATTTGCAGATTATAGTGGTTCACGCTGCGAGTAACCTGTCGGCCACCCTCATTTTGAACTATTCGGAATTTCCGAATCGTTGCCGCCTCGTCCTGCTCATGGTCAGCATAAATCTTTTTGATATGCTCATTGATGGTCGGAAGCCCCACATCGTAAAGGGTCGCCATCATCTTTTGCGTCAGCCAGATGTTTTCATCCTCGTAGCGCATCTCGATGCTGTCCTTGTCCTCGCCCGTAGAAGCAACAAAGGTCAGGTATTCCGCCGCAGAAGAACGTACCAATGCAGAATCTTTCTTTTCGCTTTCCATCTCAGCCCTCGATTTCTGCCACGATCTGGTCAATGGCGGCCCGCAGTTCGTTTTCTCGTGCTACGATTTGCGCAATTTCAGCGTTCAGCTTCACAATGTCGATCTTCTCACGGGTGTCCTTAGCCTCCACATAAGTGGAAACCGACAGGTTATAGTCATTTTCCTGCACCTCGGAATACTCTGCCAGATGGGAGAAGTGTGCTTCTTCTGCCCGCTGTGCAAAGGTGTCCACTATTTTGTTAATGTTTTCCGGGGTGAGTTTGTTGTTGTTCGTCACCTTGACGCACTCGGAAGAAGCGTCAAGGAACAGCACTTTATTGTCCGTTTTGCCCTTTTTCAGCACCATGATACAGGTGGCAATACTGGTGCCAAAGAACAGGTTGCTCGGCAACTGGATGATGCAGTCAATGAAGTTGTTGTCCACCAGATATTTGCGGATCTTCTGTTCTGCACCGCCACGGTACATAATGCCGGGGAAACAGACGATTGCTGCCGTGCCGTTGGAAGCCAGCCATGCCAGCGAGTGCATAATAAAGGCCAAGTCTGCCTTGCTCTTCGGAGCCAGCACACCAGCCGGAGCAAAACGCGGGTCATTGATGAGCAGCGGATTCTCGTCACCGGCCCACTTGATGGAGTACGGCGGATTCGATACGATCAGCTCAAAAGGTTCATCATCCCAGTGCTGCGGATTTGTCAGCGTGTCCTCACAGGCAATGTCGAATTTGTCAAATTCGATGTCGTGCAGAAACATATTGATGCGGCACAGGTTGTACGTTGTGATGTTGATTTCCTGCCCAAAGAAGCCGTTGCGCACGGCATCCCGTCCCAGCACCTTTTCTGCCTTCAGCAGCAGCGAACCAGAGCCGCAGGCTGGGTCATAGACCTTGTTGATTTCCTTCTTGCCTACCGTACCCAGCCGGGTCAGCAGCTCCGAAACATCGGCAGGCGTAAAGAACTCGCCGCCGGACTTGCCCGCATTGCTGGCGTACATGGTCATCAGGTATTCATAGGCATCGCCAAAGGCATCAATGTCATGCTCTTTCACATCGCCAAGGTTCATATCTGCCACGCCGTTCAGCAGTTTCACGAGCTTCTCATTGCGCTTGGCAACAGTCGCACCCAGCTTATTGCTGTTCACATCGTAATCATCGAACAACCCTGCAAACTGCCCCTCGGAGGAGCTGCCCTTTGCGGATTCCTCAATGTGCCGGAAGGCTGTTTCCAGCGTTTCGTTGAGGTTTTCATCGCTGGCCGCTTTTGCTCGTACATTGCAGAACAACTCACTGGGCAGGATGAAGAACCCTTTTTCCTGTACCAGCCCTTCCCGTGCCTGCTCTGCCTCTGCATCAGGCATATCCTCATAGCGGAAGTCCGGGTTGCCTGCATCAATTTCGCCCTGATTGATGTAGCTGGCAATGTTCTCCGAAATATAACGGTAGAACATCGTACCGAGAACGTAGCTCTTGAAATCCCATCCGTCCACTGCGCCGCGCAGATCATCCGCTATCGCCCAGATTGCACGGTGCAGTTCTTCGCGTTCCTGTTCTTTTTTGGTGTCTACCATTTTTATTTCCTCCATCAAATGCGGATTTCCGCATTGTTTTCTTTCATTTTAACATAGTAAATGTACCACTATTGGTACACCATGGTGTCTTTTTCTAAAAAAGATACACTTTTCCTTTATACTATCCTAGTAAAGCGTACCACAGCTTTTCCGTGATTGCAAGCCGATAAAAATTTCTATTGCATTTTTCGGGGTCGAATTATCACTTATATGTACAGACCCCCGCCAACATCCGCTGGCGGGGGTCTGCTATACTTACAGCTCTACACTGTTCTGTCTGCTCTTCTTCTGGCTCCTATCTGTGGTCTGCTCCTGCTCCCTCATAAACCCAATGACCTGCTGCATCTTTTCGGCACCGAAATAGTTCCATACTCGCCTGAAATCACGTTTCATCGCATAGAGCTGCGAATTCTCAGCTTTTACCTGTTCCAGCTGCTGGCTCAAATGGCGGGTAGCTTTCTTCTCGTCCTGATAGAAATACTGGTACTTATCCCTCTCGTTCTTAACCTCCCAGTACTTCCGATGGAGGGCAAAGAGTACCTTCACCAACTTCTGGATCAGCGGCATGGCCTTCTTCTCCCGATAGCTCTTGGCGGTCTCAAATGTGGCTGCTTCTGGCACCCATTCTTCTGGCCGCTGGGAGTATTGCGCTGACAGGTTTTCCAAACCTTCCATAATGGGAGCCAGCTTGTTCAGCTTCTGGCTCTGCTTCTGGTAGATCAGCTCTGCTTTCTGTACCCGCTGTTCAGCGGCTTCTACGGCTGTCTGCGCTGTTTCCAGCTGTTCCTGCATCTCGGTCAGGTCGGTCTGGCACTCCTGCTTGGCAGCTTCCAGAGCCGCTACCTCTTTACTACGCTCCTGTTTTTTGAAGTCCAGCACAGACAGGTGCTCTTCGTGGGTGCCTTTCTGTTCCCACTCGATGCCATGCCGCTCCATCACGGCGGCAAGCTGCTCTTTCTCGGCGTTGATCCACTGGTTCAGCTCGGATTCCCGTTTAGAACCGCCTGCAAAGCCCAAGGCTTTCAGCGCCTGCTTCAGGGACACCTTGGTGTCCAGTCCTTTGCCCTTCCAGCCGGACACATACGGCACGAAGTCGATGTGCAGATGGGGCGTAGCTTCGTCCATGTGGAGGAAAGCCCCGAATACCCGCAGTGTCGGGTTCCGCTCTTGGAAGCCCTGCATATACTCGTCCAGCAGTTCCTTTGCCAGTGCGCCATTCTCGGTCAGGACACCCATATCATCTTTGTTGCCGATCTGGACGATCAGCTCATGGAAAAGCTTTTCCTGCTTGCCTGTCCGCAGGTGCTCATAGTAGTCGGCAATGCAGCGGTCCTTGCGTTTCTGCTTGGCATTGTAACGGCCCACTGCCTCGTCAAACAGTTCGTGGTACACTTTCTGAATCGGTTCATCCCGGTATATGACATTCAGGCTGCTGCGCTTCGGGTCTACGTTTTCAGCGGTGAAACTTCTCCGGTTATGGTTGAGGGAGCCGGGGCCCCGCATTGCGGAAATGGTTTTTTTCAATCGCACGTCCTTTCTCTGTGGAAGTAACTGGTGCCGGACACGGCAAAGGCTTTGTTACTTTCGTCGAAAGTAACGCAAAAGCACTTTTGACAGACGTTCCGTCCATCAAAAGATGCCTTTGCGCCCTGCCGGGGGCTTCCGTCTGCGGACGGGGTTTCGCTGTACCTCGCCGCTGCCCGGTCCAACACCACCTTCCTGCGTGATTGCATTCACAGGAGCGTGACACGCTCCTGTCCTCTGCCAATAGAGGAACTCACCAGCGGAAGCTTTCTGGCACGCCTCGTCTGTCCAGATACTCCTGCCGAGCCTGCTCCCGCTGTTCCTCGGTGGGTGCTGTCTTGTACTGGGCATACAGCTCATGCCGCAGCATCGCATCCAGTTTTTGCTCCAAGCCCTGTTCAATGACCTCTTCGTACTCATTTTCGCCGCTCAAATGATAATGCAGCAAGGCGACGAAAAGTTCCTGCGAAATCTGCACATTTTTCATCGTTATCACCATCCCGTGTCGGTTGTGTCGATTGTGACGGTATTTTACATAGTAGCAAAAATACCGTCACAACCGTCACGAATCGTCACGCCCCAGAATTTTCCAGTTTAAGATTTACCATTCGTCCCTCATGGGTACGCCTGCTTTCGTAGTGGATTCCGTAGTCGTTGTAGAGCCGGTCTGCGCTGACGTTCAGTTTGCGGGTCAGGACATTTGCCGGAACTTCCACACCGGGCAACTGCTCCAACAGTTCGGTCGGTGTTCCGCTCCACTCCGGGTTTTCTGGGGCGAGCAGCTTTGCCACCGCTTCCAGCAATGGGTCGGGCGGCAGCTTCCAGAGTTCCGTTTCTGCACCCTGAAACTCCCACACGCAGCGTTCCCGGTTGAACTCCAACGTCAACTCCTGATCCGGCTGGTCACGTCCCACAATGTCCAGCAGGGCGGTGTTGTCCGTGCGCCGCTTCTTCTGCATGATGAAGGCTCCATCCGCTGCACCCAGCAGGCCATTGGTGCCAGAGATCATATCGAAGCTATCCTCGGCTTCCATTTTCCGGGTGTGGTGAACCACCAGCAGGCAGATGCCATACTTGTCACTGAAGGTTTTCAGCTTGGTCACGATCTCATAGTCGCTGGCGTAGCTGTATCGGTCACCGCCGATCTCCCGCACCTTCTGCAGGGTGTCGATGATGATGAGCCGTACACCCGGGTGCTCCCGGATGAAGCCTTCTAATTGCTGGTCAAGTCCCTCGCTCACGGACTTGGCCTGCGTTGCGAAATAGAGATTGCTGGTCTCCTCTACCCCGAACATCCGGGAGAGCCGCCGCTGCAGCCGGGCGTAATCGTCCTCCAATGCCAGGTAGAGGACGGTGCCTTGATGCACCTCGTACTCCCACAGCGGAAGCCCCATCGCCACATGGTAGGCGAGCTGCCCCATGAAGAAGGACTTGCCCACCTTGGGCGCACCTACGAAGAGGTAGGTGCCACTGTACAGCAAGTCGTTCACGATGGGTCTCCGGGGTGGATACACCGTGTCGTACAGTTCGGTCATTGATACCGTGTTCAGCCCGAAATTGTTTGACTTTTTCGCGGCTTGCAGATTGATTTGCTTGTCCGAATTTGTTATAATATTGGTGGTAATTTTATCAGACGACTGTACCGCATCTGCGCCAACAGATGCACCCGGTACGGTCGTTTTTATATTGTCCGTCATTCGCATTCCTCCTTAAGTCCGTTCAACGTCAGAGCCACCATTTGCAGGGTCTCCAGCAAGTCCGGCGGGACTTCTTCATCCACGGCCAGCCGCTGCAATTCCTGATAGATCAGCTCCATCTGGCCTCGTAGGGCTTTGTAGACCCTTGGGTTGCCTACCACAGTGATCTCCCGGTCGGTCAGGCGGCGGATGATATACTCCTGTTTGGTCAGCCCGGAGAGCTTTACTTTGGCTTCCAGAACCTCGTCCTCTTCCGGGGACATTCGGAAGGCTACCACCTTGTTCCGCCAGCGGCCTTGCTGGTCGAGCACTCGTTCCATTTTCATCCCTCCTTTCGCTCCATGTTCAGCTTCTGCGCCATCTCCTGCTGCTTTGAGGGGAAAAGATGGGCGTACTTATAGGTGATGTCCACGCTCTCATGCCCCACCCGGTCTGCGATTGCCAGCGCCGAGAAGCCCATCTCGATCAGCAGCGATACATGGGAGTGCCGCAGGTCGTGGATTCGGATGCGCTTCACCCCGGCTGCCTTGGCTCCCCTGTCCATCTCGTGGTGCAGGTAGCTCTTGGTCACCTCAAAGATCCGCTGGTCTGGCTGGACTTTGTAGAGGGATTTCAGGTAGTCCCTGATCTCGTCCGTCAGAAACTGCGGCATCTGGATGACCCGGACGCTCTTGGGTGTTTTCGGGTCAGTGATCACATCCCGGCCTTTCAGCCTTTGATAGGATTTTGTGATGGAGAGCAGCCCCTTGTCCAAGTCGAAATCTGCCGGAGTCAGAGCCAGCAGCTCGCCCTCCCGGATGCCACACCAGTAGAGGACCTCAAAAGCGTAATAGGATTGCGGCTTGTCCATCATGACCTCTGCGAACTTGAGGTACTCCTCCTTCGTCCAGAAGAGCATCTCCTTGTGCTTTTCTGACCCCATGCACCCGGCTGTGGCTGCTGCATTTGATTTCAGCCCATAGAACCGGACGGCGTGATTCAGAATGGCACTGAGTTGTCCATGCAGCGTCTTGAGGTAGGTCGGCGAGTAGGCCTTGCCGTTTTTGTCCCGGTAGTTCAGCATCTCGTTCTGCCATGCGATCACATCCCGTGGCTTTATCTCGCTGATCCGTTTTTCTTTGAAATACGGTAAGATTTTCGTTCGGATGATGTGCTCTTTGGTAGACCATGTGTTTTCCCGGAGTCGCTTTTTCTTGTCCGTGACATAAATTTCCACGAAGCCTTCAAAGGTCATGGTCAGGTCTGCCGCCTGCTGAAGAAGGAACTCCCGCTCCCACGCCAGAGCGTCCTTCTTGGTGGCAAACCCCCGTTTCAGCTTCTTCTGCTTCACACCTTGCCAGTTCTCGAAGTAGAAGGAAGCGTACCATGTGCCCTGTTTGCTGTCCTTGTAGGCTGGCATCCTATCACTCCTCTCCTGCCCCGTAGATTTTCTCCTGATAATACCTCCTGCTCACCCGGCCTCCTACGGTCGTGTAGCCTTTGGCCTTCAGTTCCTCGTTCCACTTGGCGATCATCTTGTACGCCAGCCCCTGGGAGATGTCCAGTTCCTTTGCCAGCTCGTCTGCCTTGATAAAAATGCTGTTTGCCATTTTTTGTCCTTTCCTTGTCGGTTTCGTTTCGGTGCCGCTTCATCCTCGCTGACTTCCGGCAGGCATATCCCCTTTGCGGTGCTGTGCCGTCCCCTTACGGAGCGCTCGCTTCCTTTCGGAAGGTCTTGGCGGTTTGGGTCAGTTTGGCGGTCATTCAATTTTACTAAGCATTTTTGCTTATCTTTTTGCGCTCTCATTATACTAAACGCATTCCGTTAAGTCAAGAGGTTTTCGGGTAAAATCTTAAACTTTTTTGTTTATTTTCTATTGCGCCTCCTATTTTTCTGTGCTATACTATACTTAACAAAAATGTTTATCGCAAGGTTAAAGCACCTTACGACAAAACCAACCTATTTGCGATATGCAGTCCAACGATGTTGTCAACGAATCAAAAGTTGGACTGCAATAAGTCAGGAGGCAATCGCATGGCAGTCGGTGACCGTATCAAGCGCGCCCGCAACTTCCGTGGTATGACCCAAAAGGAATTGGGCATTGCCATCGGGTTTGAGGAGAAGAGCGCAGACATCCGCATCGCACAATACGAAAGCAACACCCGCACTCCTAAAGAAGAGTTGCTCCGCAAGATTGCGGAGGTGCTGGACGTGAACTACCGTTCCCTCTATGAGCCGACCCTGTACGCCGCAGAGGATGTGATGTACACTCTGTTCGAGCTGGACGAGCACTATCCCGGCACCCGGCTCTATGAGGTCACAGACACCACCGACCCGGATCTCCCGGAAAAGCACATGGCAGTCAGCTTCCGCTATCGCCTGCTGGATGATTTCCTGAAGGAGTGGCAGCTCCGTAAGAAGCAGCTCCGGGAGGGCGAGATCACCAAGGAAGAGTATCTGGAATGGAAGCTCAACTGGCCACAGACCGCCGACGGCTGCGGCCGGTACGAGCCGAAGAAAAAGTGGCGTAAAGAATAAAAGACACAAAAATGCCCTCTGAAAAACTTACCGTTTCTCAGAGGGCATTTTCATGTCTCTCTTTATGAATAATCGTCTGATAGTATCAAAGCAGTATCAGAGCACCTTTTGGTTCTCAAAATATCGCATTGTATCAATACTTTTCAGGTTTTGCAGATTACTCGAGCTCGATTCCGGAAAGTAGGTTTTTGGTTATACCAAGTCCATTTTTCCGGTTTTGGCGTGCATAAATTCCGTTGCTTCCATTGTGTGTTTTTGAGTGCACAATGGATTGCTGTCAAATTGATGTCACGGGTCTTTGGCTATCTATCAAGTAGTTCATTCAGGTGTTAGATACACTATTATAATACACCCATTTACAAGGGAGGTCAATGGCATAAAAAAGAGGGCAGCTTTACGCTGTCCCCTTTTTCACTCGCCGTCTTTCCTTTGATCTGCCACAGGCTTCTCAAAGCCGGTTCGGTTTCGCACCCTCGGTTCAGGATTTGGCTCCCGAACCAATATCTCAGTTGGACTGCAATCCAGCGCTTCGCAGATGAGATCCAAGTGGTTCAAATTTATCCGTTCGGCGATTTCGTTGTAGTAATCGCTGATCGTAGTGGGGCGAATACCCGTGGCGCGTGCCAGATCTGCTTGCGTCCATTTCAGCTCGCCTAGCCTCTTGGACAGTAAAATTCTAATCATATTCTCGCTCGCTCCTTACAATAAAAGATAACTTTTTCCACTGGAAAAGTCAGGAAAATGTTAGATTATCACGAATCTTGTTATTTTTTATCGTAAAAGGGCCAAAGTTCGTCTTATATCCGCATAAACGAATAGCCGCAAACAAAGAAAAATCCCCCTACACCGGAGTGCAAGGGGAAGCAACTAATTTTTATGAGCCAATAAGCCAATCGCTTTCTGGCTTCGCGATGAGACGAGCATTATTATACGCCATATCCAATGTCAAACAAGTATGTCCTGTATAAACACCTTCACGGGCACCGACAGCCAATGAGAGATCAACCTTTTGTGGGTCTCCCAAACTAATTGGCAAAAGGAACTGAATCCGTCCATGATAGTATTGTGGCACGGCGGCCTTGTAGTTTTCTTTCACGCGAATTTTAGCGTACTCCAATGCAGCACGAAACAACATAGGAAGGTTACTCATATCTCTATACTGTTCGGGAATACGCTGACGGTTTCTTTCATCTTCCAAAATGTGATCAATATTGATACGCATTTCAAGGCGGGTATCAAACATCAAATCCGAAATACTGTCGAAATAACTTGCACGCTCCGGAAGCGGTGTAATTTGGCTGAGTTCCATTGCAGATTCTTTATAGAACCCTTTGAGTTTCCATTCAGCAGCACATTTCACATCATTTTTGTCGAATAACGCAAAAATAGGTTCAAAGTTTGGCGTAAACAAACCCGTGTTGAAACACACATTCTTCTTTGAAGCGTATATGTAGTTACCTTCAGGAGATGCTTCTTGCTGCGCACGCAGACGATTGAACGTGTGGTAAACATAATTTTCCAAAATTATGTTTTTTCGAGGACCTGGAGTCTGAGCATAACTCCAACGTTCTGGGCGAGCCATATCGGCCAGTCCTTGAATAGATGGCGCAAACTCTCCCAAATACGCAAATTTTCTGAGAGGTGGAACCAAATACCTTGACATATAGTGTCTCCTTTCATACCGATTCTTAACGAAAAGCAGCGTTCTATATCCAAGAGACTTGACTTTTTATAAAGCCTTTTGTATAATGGCTCTAGGAAACGTTGTAAGCCGCTATTCCGTTAATGTTTTAATGCTTACAGTAAATAAGTTATAGAAAGACACCGCAACGAGCAAGTTGATACGGTGTCTTTCTCTTTTAAAAGCTTTGGTTATTATTGTACCACACTTTTTTGTTGTTTACAATACTCAACAAAAAAACACCCCCGTTACCCACTTCGACTTATAGTCTGATGGGTAACGGGGGTGTAATCATTTGCTCCGAGTATTCAGGTCGGCAAGCTGGCGTTGGTCGGATTCCCTATATCGCTCATCCACACCTTCCAGATGTGCAAGGCTTCTTTTCAGTTCTCCATTCCAATAAATCTGACCCGTTTCGGTCTCCATTCGCTCAATGCCGGCACAAATGCAGGATAGCAGGTCAAATGTAGCCTTTCGGCTGTCCATCTGCAAAATATACCGTTCTCGGCGCTGCTCATCGTTCTTTTCGCGTTTCTTTGCGGCACGATCAGCAGCTCCCTTGATAAGGATTTGATTCACAGCAAAACTAATCGCTCCACCCAGAAGTGTTCCAAGAAAAGCAACTACCGCTAAAAGCCACGCCGGAACGGCGACAGTGACTGTTTCAGCTGTCCCTGCAAGCACCTACATCCTCCTTTCAGTCCTCCGGCTGTGTCAGCAATTCGATCCATCTCGTTACAGGAAGACGATCCAAGAGCCAATCCACAAGCCGCTTAAGCATTCTTCAGCACCTCCAGCCCAGACTTTGCAGCGTTAAACGATGTCTGGACTGCTTTGCGAATTAAGTCGTCCGTCACAAGGAAGCGAATCGGTGCAGGCACCTTTTCGCGCAGCCAAGACACAACAACCGCAAGGCGCGCCTCGCCCAGTTTGGTACCAACGAACTCCTTCTCCGCTTTGGAGATAGCATCGATTGCCCACTCGATCAGAAGCGCCTTATAGCCGAAGCGAATCGCCACGACGGACAGAACTGCCATAATCAGAATCACGATACAGGCGGTAACAATATTCATAACGCTCATAGATTATAACCCCTTTCTCTCAAAGCTGCTTAGCGAGAGCCACCTTTGTCTTTGCTCCAGCAATGCCATCAGCCGTCAGACCGTGAGCACTCTGGAACTCCTTGACTGTTTTTTCGGTATTCGCCCCGAAGATACCGTCCTTGTCGATTCCCAGTGCACCCTGCAGCACCGAATTGTACAAGCGCTGCGGGAAGCCGCTGGTGGACTTTTTCAGGTTGCTGGGTCCGAAAAGTTCTGCGGCCCAGTTGGACGTGTATGCAGTAGAGCCTGCCACATTCGGGATGCCTGCGTACTGATGCACCGATACATACCCAGTAGAAATATCGTTGATGCGAATTTCCCAATGCAGGTGACTTCCGGTGCTGTGGCCGGTGCTGCCCTCAACACCAATCAGATCTCCCGGTTTCAACTTCTGCCCGACGGCCACGTTGATTTTGGACAGATGCCCAAAATACATATAGTAGGCAGTGCTGCCGATACGAACCACAACACGCTGGCCAAAACCTTTCTTCGGAAGCGTTGCACACTCCCATCCAGCACGAATAACCGTACCGTAAACCGGGCAATAGATGCTTTTGTCTCCAATGCCCACGAGATCATATCCTTGGTGATATGTACCGTTTGCTCGCAGGTTTCGGTATGCCTGCGACACTCTGAAAGTGCCCTTATACGGAGAAATCAAAAAAATCCACCTCTATTCCAAACAAAAAAGCCGCGCTGACCATCAGCACGGCTTCTCTCAACACTTTATAGCATCGTATTCGGCTTGCAGGATTGCTCTCTGCTCACCATAATTTTCAGGCTCTTCTCCTGTTTCAGCTGAAATGTCCTCCCAGCAATCCAGAAGATGAACCGCCGATGCTAACAGAACTTCGAGCTTTTGTTCTCGGCTCAAATAAAAGCACCTTCCATCAGGATTCCTTCGGTCGCGGACCGCAGATACGCAAGGCCTGCGCCTTGGTCAACTCGCCCTCGTCAACCTTTTCCCACACGCCTGCAGCGGTGATCTTCTTCATGCGGTACATAGTGCGATAAAACTGTTCCTTGCCCATTACAGCTCACCTCCCATAAACAGAGTTTCCAGCACGCTCACACGCTCTTCCAGAGAGGGCGCAGCTTCATCAGCGGTCGTCCATGCTTCTGCATAGACCCACCAATCATCAGCCGCCGCCGTGATGCTTTCCACGGTTTCCTCTGCGTAATCGGAGCCCAACTTGCAAAGAGCCGTGGTGCACTCCCACGAAGTACCGCCCTGCTCTCCTTCGGGAGCCTCGGTTCGTACCTCATGAGCGTCCTTACGCAGGTACAGCCAAGCCGTACCGTCCGGCAGTTTTTCCAGCGTTACCGCCTGCGGATTATGGTCAAGGTTCTCGGTAAAAATCATGCTGCTATCCTCACTTTCTTCATTGCATTTCTTTGTGTCGTTACGCGGATTGCTACTTTTGCGGCCGTGAACAGCTTTTTCTGTTTTAGGGCTTCGCTGATTGCACGAGATTTTGTCCAGTCAAAATAGCCGTTATAGCTGACCAGCTTGTATGACCGCCAGACCGGCACATATCCATTTCGTGAAACATCAGCCTTGGCTCGAATGTACTGCCGCCGAGCCCTCAGAAAAATTCTGGGGCGTATCGTGGTGTAGGTACGGTGCATCACATAGCCAGCCATATCCAAACCCGGGCATCCTTTTGCCGCTCCCGTTAGGTGTCTGCGTTGATGCTCTTCAGCGGCGCTAAGGAAGTCCACACGAACCCACTCGTTTTTTATTGTCAATCCCAGTTCGGTCAGCGCCCACTTAGTCAATTTTCGGGCTGCACTCTGTATGTCAGCCCATCGTCGGCCAAACAAAACAAGGTCATCCATATAGCTACCGCTGCGGATCACGAATCGCGTGGATGCTCCACGGCGAATCTTTGCATAACTCATGACCTTGACCAGCATATAGCTGGCAACAAGGTTAAAAAGCCACGCTTCAAGATAGCCGCCGATAAGCAATCCCTCACCCGGAGCCATTGCTAAAAGACATTTGACAACAGCCAGAAGCCATGTTGCTCCCGGGATTTCTTTCTGCAGGATCTTCATCACAAGTTCCTGTTTTGTGTGGGCGTATGCCCCCTGCACATCCAGCTTTATTGCATACTGTATGCCAAGACTTTTTCTGCGAAGCCAACGCTCGACTTGACGCTTCAAAGCGATTTGTCCCTTGCCGGGAATACTGGCAAATTGATACGGCAACAGTTTTGCCTGAAGCAACGGGCGAAGTCCAAGTACCGCCAAATGCCCAAAAGCTTGGTGCATTGGACAGCAGTTAGACAGTTCCCGCCGTTTCATGCTGATTCCATCAATTCTGTAGAACACGCTCACAGGGTCAAGATCAAGGTCGTCTGTTTCTCCGTCCAACAAATCTTCTATCCGTTGCTCCATTTCAAGAGCAATCCCATTTACGGCTTCTAAACGCGGGTTCCAGTCGTTTACGCGGGCGGCGCTCGATAGTTGTGCACGGCTTACACCTCCATATTTTTCCACCGTAGCGAGGTAATCCCGGCGGAACCATTTCTTATCAAAAGCTTCAAGGACAGCACGCTCACACATTTCATGGTTGAGCGACAAGTACCTCTTTGTTTTCATATCCTTAAAGCCTCCAAACTTGCTGATGTTCAACGGATTTCGGTTGCCGCTTCTGGCCTTAAATCAGGCAAAACGGATTTCTACTACTCACCGCCACGCAGTCCCAAAAAACTGCGGCCACGCTCTCACCAATGCGCCCGTATATCTCGAAACGCTCAGCTGCATGGTGTCGGTATAACATGATCTTAGTGGTCAAGCCACAGGCGCAATGAAACGCTTATGCCCTTTTGAGGGCTATTTATCATCAGCATTCCGGGGCACGCCGTTCCAGTTCGAGTTCGCCGGGGAATTGTTGCCATTCGCGCAAGGCAGGCCGCAGTTAGCACCGTCATCAAGGTTGCCACCGCGCCACGGGGCGTACAGGCCAGCCGAACTGGGCGAATTAAACGCAGCCACACGCCGCTTCATTGCTCCATAAAATAATCGGCTTGCGCCGATGGTTTACCATCGGCGCAAGCGGGGAATCGTAAACGGGGATTAGGGGGTTACACCCCCTCTATGTGCCTACGGCACATATTCACCCTCTCTTTTTGCCCGAGCCAGCAAGCCGGGGCACGCCGTTCCAGTACGAGAACGCCGGGGAACGGCTGCCAGCCGCGCAAGGCAGGCCGCAGGAAGCACCGCCATCAAGGTGGCCACCGCGCCACGGGGCGCACAGGCCAGCCGAACCGGGCGAAGAAAACGCAGCCCGTACATAGGTGGAGCCGGAGCCACCGAACTTTTCATACATCATAGCTTCGGTGCCCAGTTTTCCCAGCTTGCGGATGTAGTGCCACGTCCAGTTTGCCTTGTCGTTCAGGTCGAAGGAACCGACCTGCTCGTAGTCGCTGGAAATGGAGCCGACCTGCTTCTCACCGCTGCGGCAGGCGAACACATCGTAGTGCCAGTGGTCATCGTCCACGATGCTGGCTTTCCACAGAGGGTCAAGCTGTTCCGTATAAGCGCCAATCTGCATCTCGATGCCGGCCACACGGTACGGATATTTGCCGTTTGTCAGGTTGCCCCGGCATCCATCGCTGTGACCCTGCACGCCCTCAGTTGTGCCAGACTTCCACGGCATGGTAGATACCATCATGGTGGTCGTGGTATCAATGGGAGTGTCGATCAGCAGATTCAGCGCCGTATATTCCGTATCGTTCACGGTCACATTGGTAATGCTGGAAATCTCAGCCCACGAAAGGATATCGTGGTTGTATGCCGCATTACGGTCATTGTTGGTATTTGCGCCGCGCTCGCCAAGGCATACAGCGGAGCCGACAAGGAAATTTGCGCCCTGTGCCTTTGTCACCAGCACGCGCTTTACGCCGGTTTCTGCCGCCGCCAGTGTGTACTGATAATTATAGTTAGTGCAACCCTCCAGCTTGCCGCTGTTGCTCATCGTCCAATGCCGGATGCGCCACTGAGCAAGAACATACTGCTGGTCACAGTCCGTCCACAGTGCGTCATAAGCGGTAATCTTGCGAGCCATAGGAACAGCCGAATTGGCACTTGTCCACGGCATCGGAGGCAGGCCAAAGCCGCTTGTCATGCCGCCTTTGGAATTTTTTCCACCAAAGCACGCCGGGTGCCATGTCAGCCAGCGGCGGCTCTTATCAGGGGCCACATCGCCAGCCATAGGATCATAGCCGCCGCCCTCGAAGGTGCGGAAAGAGTTATACAGGTATGCCCTATCCTCCCACTCTTTGAGGGTCAGGGACAGTGCAAAGCAGTAGACAGGGGCCGTTTCGCCAGACAGGTCAAAACCGGTTTCTCCCTCAACCGCCAGCACGTTCATGGTGCCGTCTTCCAAGGACAGCGCATTGGCGCGAATATACCATGTGAAAGGATCCTCTTCAGACCAGTCTGCGGTTTCCGGGCTGGTGTCAGTCAGAAGCGGAGCCGCTTCACGCCCGTCTGCCAGATCATCCAGCGGGGTGCCGGTATAATCACCACTCACATCATCACTGTAGAAGCGAACGGTGTAGGTTTTGCTGCGAGCGCTCTCTGCGAGCATTTTCGCAAAGCGTTCCAGACGCTGATACTTCGTCACGCCATCACCGGCAGACAGCGGCCACCAGCTCCAGAAGATTTCTGTGGTATTTTTGCCATCCAGCAGACCGCGGAATGTTGCATCCACGAATTCTGCGCCGGCAGTACCGGCAGCAATGCCTGCCAAAATGTCATTTTGGCGTTTCATCTGAGCGGCCAGTTCCAGACCGGCTTCATCGCTCATAGGATGATTGATAAGTTCCCATGTGTCACCCATTTCTTATACCCCCTTTTAGGTGCTTTTCTTGATGAAAAACGACAACCGGCCGCTCTCGTCCGGGCCAAGTGCATAGCTTGCAGAAGCAGCGCTTGCCGCAGCCTGCTGGGCCGCAGCTGTCGTCTTGTTCAGCAGATCCTTCGATGTCTCGGCAGCGGCCTTGCTGGTCTCTGCACTATCTTTCGCCGCATCCGCAACAGCTTTTGTCTGACTATACAGTTCATCCAATTTTGCTGCTGATTTCCTGCGAGCGATTGCGTAGGTCAAAATATCAATCATACGCCACCATCCTTACATCGGGTAGAACTTCCCGGTAGAATCGGCTATGTAGATATTGCCTGTGTGGATAACCAGTGCTTGCGCCCCCATCGGTGCAGATTTGATATTCTGCAGGTCTGCTTCATCGTCGCAGTAGTACACCGTGGCCGGCTGGGCTGCGGTGCCATACTGCTGCATAACTTTGAACATAGAAACTCCTTTCCAGATTATAGCCATGCAACATCTGTAAATCTGATTTTTGTTAGAAAATCACGGAATCCGTGATTTTAACTGCTCCTGCGGACAAAAAAGGAGAAACGGCCATCGGCATCCGGTCCGAATGCAAAATTGATAGATGCCGCCGATCCAGCCACCTGATTGGCAATGTCCGCTGTCCGGTTCATGTAGTTCAGCGCATTTCCTTCGGACGTTCGAGCGTCTGCCGCGCTATCCCTCGATGCACGCTCGCTTGCCGCCGCAGAAGACGCATTTTCCGTGGAGATTCTTTCGGACTTACTGGCCGCGATTGCGCTGGCATTCGCGGCAGATGCACTCTGCGCTGCGGCCTGCTCTGAAGCGCTGGTATTGGCTACCAGCCGCTTGATTTCTTCGACGTTTTTCAGAATTGCATCTGCCACATCATCGCGGATCGCGTAGAGCAACCGCCATTCATCAGCTCCATCCAAAACGTACTGCGCTGCCATTTCGATGCAGTATGCCTGACTAGCCGGCTTTGCGAATTTCTTGACCTTGTACGATGAACCTGTGCTTTTGCTCGTAGGCAGTCCTTTGACATCTTCCATCGTGTCCACATAGAATGAGTACCACGCTTCGGTCTCAGTTTCCAGCAGGGTACTTGCAATCAGAATCGCCATATATTCTCCTTTCAGCTGATTCCGTTTTCATCAGCGAATTTCAGAAGGGCTGCTCTTTCGATTTTAAGAAACTCTTCATAGTCGGCAGCGGGAAGTATCTCGAGAGCATCATCTTTTGGCAGTTCGGCCTTGATAGGAAGGCAATCCCCTATTTCGATGTACCGTCGATTGTGATAGTATGCACTTGCGAGCACACGGGCTTTATGAGCCCAGCAGATGCCTGTAAAACGTTTATTGGCCGTGCCGTACATCTCGTAGTTCAAACCAGAACACCAGCCACAGCCGGCAGATACGGGGCAGTCAATACACTTCAGTTCAGACTGCGATGTAAGGGTGATTGCATCAAGTTCAGCTTTTGTCTGACGTTGGGCATCCGTGGTATACAGACCGTCATAGACGCTGCCGAAGCGAACTTTCTTCGATTTTTCCTCGCCAATACTGATAGGTGCATACCGGATGCAGGGGTACGCAGATCCATCAGGAGCGAATGACATCATCGCTCCCGTTCCGCCGCAAAAATTGGTGTCGCTTGTGGTTTTACCACCGAGGATGCTATCTAACATGGTGATAGAAACGTCAAGCTGCTTGGAAACGATGTAGTCAGAAACAGTCTTCATCTGCTCGTAAAGCAGCTTTCCGTCCTCTGGCGTATAGACTGGCTCGTATGCGTAGTTGCACGCAATATCGGTGCATCCCTCGTCCAGCATCATTTTGATGCTGTCTGCGATATACCGGAAAGATCCCGGCACAAAGGTCATCTTTGAGTTCAGCCAGCCAAATCTGTGCTTTGCGTCCTGAAACGCGCTCCATGCCAGAGAAAAACTACCGACTCCGTGCTCGTCCACTCTGTACTTATCGTGCAGTTCTTGAACGCCATCAATGCTGATGGTCACAGACATCATTTCGTGGTACTTGTCAAAAAGGTGCCGCGCTTCAGGGCTGAACCAGAGCTTTCCATTCGTAGCAAAGGATATTCTGGTAAATGGCGCCAGAGGAATTTTGCGCCGCCAGCATTCCGCAAACCAATAATCACAGATTTTTTCAATCAAGGACGCTTCCAGCAGGGGTTCACCGCCGATGAAATCAAGGACAACAGCTCTGGTGTTGCGGTTGATGAAGTCGGAGTCGCCCTGTTCATACAGCTCAAGCAGATAGTCCACGATCTTTCGACCCGTTTCGATACTCATGTGCTCAGCGCCTTTGTGGTGCTCATAGCAATATGAACACCGCAGATTGCACCCGCTTGTTACTTGAAAGGTGATATTTCTGCAGAGCGCGTGATTTACAGAAATATCATCGCCCGCGTATAACCGTTGTACCATGTTGGAGTAGTCTTCGTGTCTTTTACGGGTCAAGGAGATGTACCTCCCCTCGGGCAATATCGAACCAGAATCTTTTAATTTCATCCTCATGCTCCGTATAGCGAGAAATAATCTTATCCTGCACCATTTTGAGCTTCATCTGAGATGCGCGGCACGGTTCCGCATAGTGCATGATGATGTCCTTGGCATCGGCACTTGCTTCCGCATTCAGACGCCGGCCAAGGACGGAAATAAGCCTCTCGTAGGAGTCCGCTTCATAGAAAGCCCGTTCCAAGGTTTCGCTTTCTTCTGGTTTCAACGCGATAACTTTCACAGTTTGCTCCTTTCTCAGCAAGCGTCCATCTTGGGAAGTCTTTCCGCAATCTGAGTGTAGCGTGCGCGGATTTTGTTCATCGCTCCAAGTGCAGAGGTAAGAGCGCGAAGGTTGTTGTTGAAGTCCAAGCGCAAGTATTCGGTAAGCGTGCGCAGGACGTACCACATAGCGAAGATATCTGCATCCTCAGAGCAAGAATACTCGGAGACGCTGCGCAGAGTGTCTCCGCATTTCATCTGCTTTGTGACAGGATTTGCGGAAAAATTGAATGTTCTTGCTGCCAGCCCAAGTGCAAGCAAGTTCTTGCGCTCGTCAGAAGTGTTCTTGATTTCGCAAGCATTAAGCGCCGATTCCACGACAGTAAGGCAGTAGATGAACCAGCTGTCGAAATCGGTAGCATCAAGAGCGCAAAGGGCACCGATATAGCCGAGACACCAGAACAGCTTGTCTTCTCCGTTGGGAGTTACCGAAAGAAGCATCCCCCAGTCCTCCACATCAACCGGCTCCTGCTGGAGCAGCTTGATAAGGGGCAGATTGCGGAGGTACGACGCTTCAGTGCTTGAATCTGAGTTTATTGCATAATGAACTGTAGTTTCCATATTGTTCTCCTTGTCTATCCATGAAACATGATCGGGCCGGTGCAGCTTCCGCCGCATCCGCTTTTGCAGCTTCCGGTGCAATCATCCGCACACGTTACCGTGCATCCTGTACAAGATGTATCGCAGGATGCCTTGCAGTATTCTCCGCAGGTGGTGCCGCAAGTACTGTTGCATGTGTTATCACAAGATTTTCCGCAGCTTACGATACAGGAAAACTGGCACGTTCCACCACAGTTGCCTCCGCAGTTTGCCTTGCAGGATGACACGCACTGAGAATCACAGTTGTCTTTGCAAGTTGCGCTACATCCGCCGGAGCAGGTTGAGGAACACCCATCACAAGACCCTTCGCACCCTCCAGAGCAAGACCCCTTACAGCCGGACGAACAGCTATTTGCGCAGGACTGTGTGCACGTTGTGTTGCATCCTCCGGTGCATCCTCCTGTGCAGCTTCCAGTGCACGTTCCTGTGCACGTTCCAGTACAACTTCCACCGCAGTCATTGGCGCATGATCGTGTACAGGTTCCCGTGCAGGTGCCGGTACAGCTTCCAGTACAGGTTCCTGTGCAGGTGCTGGCACAATCATTGGCGCACGACTTAGTGCAGGAACCGGTGCAAGTTCCTGTGCAGGTGCTCACGCAAGAGCCAGTGCAGGAGCCAGTGCAATCATCAGCACAGCTTTTGGCGCATGTGCCGATACAACCGCCCGTACATGAACCGGTACAGCTAGAGCAGGCCGAATAACAACCGGTAGTACAAAGCCCCGAGCAAGCTCCACCGCATCCGCTGGACGTGGCGGTTTCGGAAATCGCGCTCAGTTGACTAAGCAACGCAGCCGCCCGAGTAAGCGCATCTGCAGCAACCTTGGAGCCATTTTCCGGCGTGATGGCGCTTCCAGTAATCGCAGAGATGGGCTGCGTAATTTTCTGGATGTGCTCATTGGCGATTCGCTTACCAGCCGCAGGGGTGACAGAAAAAGAATTGATATAAGCTGCCATACTTCCAACGCTCTGGCCTTGCCCTGTTCCCTCGCTTTTTCCGCGCCGGTTAAGTTCAGCGTCCAGCTGTTTTTTAAGTTCTGTGTAATCGGCCGAGTAAACCTTTGTGCTTCTTTGAGCCATCACACACCACCTACTCTCACCTTCACAAGCCGCAGATCCGTGCGGTTATCACTCTCACAGGCGTATCCCACAATTTTGTTCGCCGGGTACGATTCGCACAAGCCAACCGCACGACCAACGCCGGGCGTGCTGGATAGAACGATGTAATCGCCCGTATGGACAGGTCCAACCACTTTCGCGTGAACACGTCCTGCTAAGGACACCGGAATAAAATCGGGCAGGTTTTCCTCAAGGAAATCCTGCCCTTCAGCCACTTTATTTCCACCAATGAGCATAGCGTACTCATCCGTGTGGATGCCTGCGATGCGGCCAGATAGGTTCGTGGCCTTGATATACCGTTCTGTCTGGCTCCCAGTATCCAGAGCGATAATATCGCCGGGTTCGGTCTGCTCGCCACGCGGCATGAGCTCCGCATAGTCGTTGTAGACCGCATCGTAGACACGCTGCGCGGAAATATCGCCCGACACTGCCAAAGACTTAAAGTGTGCATCACCTGTGGATGTCACATAATGTACCGTGCCGTTTGCAAAATGCACCGTTCCGGTGAAAGTGCCGCCCGCATTGCGCATTGCGCCAAGGTTTTTGCAGGCATCAGCGGCGGTGCCAGAACCCGTACCGCCGCGTTCAATTGGAAGGTTTCCGCTTGTAATCTGGCTTGCCGAATGCTCATGCGTAGATGGTGCGAAAGCATTCGAGTGCTTACCATCAACCGTATCGGCATCGCAGCCTTTCATCAGCCCGTATGCTGCCAGCAGGGACACAATCTGCTTCGCCGTAAAATCACTCTTAGGCATTGCACTGTTTGCCGTCCTCTTGACAGTAGACAGGTCAGAAACAGCCTGATTCAGCAAGGCACTCAAAATATACGTGACCATGTTGAACTGCTGGCTTGTTGGTTTTCCGTTCAAGCCACCGACAATAGAAGCCCAGCCGCCCTTCCAATCCTCCAGCGAAATGTCTTGTTTCACGCCAGACATCGAAAACGCCACAGTTGCATAATCTTCAAGCGCCCCGGCGCGACCTTCTGCCATAATAAATCACCCCCAGTTAATTGATGGACTGTGCAAACTTTCCTTCGCCGAAACCTGCAACTCGCGGATTGAGATCCACAAAGCCAAAGGTTTCCGCATCCTCTGTCGAGCAGTCCACGCGAACCTTTACGCCCGCAGGACGCACAATAAGGTCATGCGTTCCTAGAATAGACATGACCATATCGGAAAACGGTGCTGAAATCGAAAGAAAGATTGTTGCCGGCGTGTCTCGTCGTTCGCTATAAACCACCTGTGTTGCACCGAAAATAATTTTGGTTGCTTCGATGATTTCATCCGGCGTGCATCGGCAGGAATTGACAAAAGCCTTATATTTCAGGCAAACGCGATAAATATCATCATCGTCTGCAAGTTCTCGGCTTCCAATCATCGCTCCAGCCTGCTGACGGGTCAGACAGACTAGTTGTCCAAGCCGATCAAGCCAAACGCCCGTGCAGCTATCAAAATCGTTCAGATTTTCCAAACCCCCAAGGAACAAAGAGGCATTTTCGTACTCCGGCGCAACAGCCCAAATGATACCTTCCAGATTTGACATTTTTTCGACACTGATGGGCGTTTCTTTTAGGACTTCATAACCCATCAGGACACCCCCTTGCTGGAAAACTGTAAAATCCATTTTCCGTCCGAATTCTTTCGATAGATTGCAGGCGGGGCAATAATTCTGGCGATGCTCCCCATCTCACAATCTTCAGGTAGGTCCTTCAGATCATCTACGGTGTCGCAGATATAATCACCCAGTTTGCTTTCTTCAAAGGATTCCAGCTGAAACTGCATTGGCAGCTTACCATACATTTCCTTGTAAGCGTCAATCATGCTTTCACCACCCGGATGCCGCTCATACTAATGATGGGCTGCTGATTGATTTGAACTGGTACTATGCCGGTCAGCATAGAGCTATCGACAACCGTCTCAATTTCAGGCTTTTCGCTCAGCAAGCCCCGGATTTCGATATAATCAACACCGGACACGTTCTCCATAATAGGACGAATGAATTTTTGCAAGCGAATCGTTGCGCCTGCCGAAAGATTTTCCTCCATCAGCAAAGATTTGATTCTCGCTACATAATCATCGTCCAGCCCGCCAGAACTCGTAACCGTAATAGAAAGCAGTAGATAAACGTCATTCACGCGAGTGAATTCCAAATACTGCCGATTGCCGTTGACATCGGTAGCGTAAGCATAATGCTTTCCGTATGCACGGATGCCGCCCGCCTTGTTCTTCCAGATGATATTGGCCACGTCTTCGTCAGTGCCGCCCTGAACCACAATTTCAATGCTGTGCGGTGGTCTGCCCGCCGCATCGGTCGTATCATTGTAGTTTTCGTATCCGGCCGCAAAGGTCACGCCTTCCACATCGCTGTATAAAAGTGAAACGATGCTCGCAACCGTGCCGGTGCCACGGCTTGCGACACGGTTTGTATAACTTGTTCTGGCCTCGGTATCTGTCTGGGTCAGCCGACCCTTAATCGGCGTGATATCATTGGTGCAGGCTGTCCAACCGTCCACGGTAGTAACAATCTGCGTGATAACGCCATCAGCCAGCACATAGCTGCCATATTCCGCGCTTTCAAACTGGATATTGCTGGTCACTTCCGTAACCGTAATGTACTTGCACAACGTTGCCGAAAAGCTGTCAGCGGCACCCGATGCAGTCAAAACGATTGAATGCTCTCCTTGATCGTCGGTTTCGTCCGAAACAGTGATGCCGAACTTTACCAAAGCATCAAAAGACTGGATAGCCGCAAGCATCTGCGAGTACGCATCGTCATACGAGGACACGGTCATTTTCTTTGTGACGCTGGAACTTTCTGCATAGGTTCCAACTTCTCCGCTGGTCGCATTGCGAGAAACGCCAAAATCAAACGTAAAGGTTCCTGCAATGCTTTCAATCGGACGAATCGCCAGCTTTCTCCAGTTTGCGCTGGAGATTATGGATGCGCTGACCGCCTGAAAAGTACGTTGCGGTCTGCTGCTCGACTGAATCAAAGCGCCAACCGGAATGACCGTTCCCTCTTGGCCAGTACAAGAGATAAAATACTTAGTTTTGGCCTGTCCAATGCGGCTCACCCCGCCCACCTGCATCACGTTATCTAACGCAACGCCGCAGGCCGTATTAGGGAAAAGCTGCTGATATGCAGCAGCATAAGCCTCCCAGAGTTCTGCCGGGGCATCCGCAAAAATTGTAAACAGGACGTTCATCACGCTTTGTGGGTTCTCCGATGGGTCAACTCCAACCTCGTCTTTAAACCTTTTGCAGATGTCGGTGTAAATTTCATCCAGTCGGCGCATTTGAAAACCCTTATCCGTCACTCCGTAGTCCGACATGGGACAGTTCCACCTCGCTTTCTATTTCTCCTTCGGTGGTGGTCGCGGTAAAAGACGCTCGGAGCGTTCTGGTCTTTGCATCCTTTATAAGGTTGATGGTGCCCACCCCTGTTACGCCATCAACGGCAAGGATTTGGTCTCGCAGGGCCTTCTCGATCAAGGCTCGATTCGGAACCTTCACAAGGATTGTTTCAAAGTAAGGCGTGCCCATAGCGGTATTGAACACCCATTCTCCTTTGATCCAGCGCAGACGAATTTGCACACCCTGCCGAACGGCATTGATGATTTCAAAATCGCCGCTTTCGTTGATGAGCAAATCTCCATCAGCCGCAAGCGCAAGGTCTTTCAATGCCATTACTGCGGACCTCCTGTCAACCCGTGCACACCCGCATGAGTATGCGTATTCATCACGATACCGCCAAGTGTCAGCGTTCCAGAAATATCCACATTGCCCTGAACATGAACATTTCCTTTTATTTTCACATTGCCAGTCACATCAACGATCGCTGTAATAATTTTCACACTTGCAGGAAGTTTCTCAACCGAAGTGCCTCCGTTTTTTGACTCAATGCTCCCATTGGTCACTTTGATTTCCGACGCTCCCCTTTTTACAGTGACAGAATCATCTTTCATCGTGACAACAGTATCTTTCTTCTTTAGTTCGATGCTGTCTTTCTTGACGGTGATGGTCGCAGTCGGCGCAAAAACAACTGCTGCGTCCTCACTGCCGGCACGCTTAACCTGCTCGCTAGACGATGCAGGCAAGCCCGGCAGCAAGGTTGCGTTGGATAAGTCCCACTTCAAGTCCGTTCCAGAGCCGCCCTCTCCGAAAATAGCCACACATCCATCCCCGGAATGCACAGGAAAGGCAAACCCGATTGTGCCGCCCGCTCCGGTAGGCATCAGGATGGCCGTGCCCGAAATTTTAGGGTAGGGTACTTCCCTATCATCATCGGTCGTTACTTTCAAATCCGGCGTTAATTCAGCAGTGAAGTTTTCGGACACGTTACCGACCTTAGCAGGTGCCGAGGTGTGGATATTATCCCTCATGTACTGGTCGATGATGCTTACGACTGCATCGCGGAAGTCCTGATCCACGCTACTTCACCTCCACAAACTGCCCAACGCATTGCCAATCGTCGCCCTCCGTATCGCCGGTGAACCTGATTTTTGACGCTCGGTAGTTCCCCTTGTACTCTCTGGATTCCACTTTCACATAATCGTCAATCTGAATATGGCCATTTAGGCAATATGTAACTTCAATGCCTTTTTTGGCCTTTCTTTTGGTCGTATTAGAACTCGCGTTCTTGCTCGTTGAAGATTTGCTACTGGTCGATGCGGATTCAAAGAAAGGCTTCGGTGAACCAATCATGCCGGAATCGGCCGAAAGGACATAAGCCGCCATCGTTAGCGGTTCATCCAGTGCGCATATCTGAATAATACCATTCTGAACACTCCAGCGAAGTTTGCTTCTATCGCACAGCCGCCCGATAAGCGTCTTTCCTGTGCCAACAAAAGCAAAATTCTTAAAGTCGATCATTTTGGCCTTGGGAGAAAGTTTGACTTCACATCCCATTTCCTGGGCAACATCCCTGACGATTTTTTCTCCGTTCACAACGCCCGAATAACTCAGGCTCACCGTTGTATCTCGTGCGGATGTAAAGCTGTCCACAAACTCAATTGTGGTCTGCCGGTCCGCTCCGTTTGTTTCCGTTTCAAAGCACGTCAAAGAACCGCCCATAATAACGGGCAGGTCATCACCATATCCAGCGCGCAGCTCAATCAGGCAATCTTCCTGCTCCAAAAGGCGCAAGGTTTCATCTGCCAGATTCCAAAGTGTGATTTTCCCCGTATTAGAACTTGAATTATCACCAATTTCACAGGAAAAGGAACATCGGATAGCCCTCTTCGTTTTTTCGTTGGGCTTTCCGATTTCACGACCGACAGAATTATTTTTCCCGATTCTTACTCGGTACTGTCTATCCCAGATGTCCATCTGTTACACTCCAAGCTGTTTTGCGGGAAGGTATAGCAGTTTTGCCTTTCCGTCCACAAAATCATTGCGGCCGATTATTTCCTGCTCCGTTTCAACGCCAAGGACACCCGGCGGACCTCCTTGGGTTTGATAGTAGAAATTCCAAATTGCCCCCGGCACGAGCCGCGCCATGCCGAGGATAATATTCATTTCTGCATCATAGATGCTGAGCATCCAAAAACCGCCGTATGCGTTCCATGTCAGCCGAAGATTGTAATATACTTCGTCAAGGTTCACGCGCATAATGGAATCGTTTCGGTCTGGTACAGAGATCTCATAGTATTCCAAATCCATCATCTATACCTCACTTAAACAATCCAATGGCTTTTGCCCCAGAACAAAGAATGCTGCTGCGGGAAGAAGATTTTCCGCTATCGGAAGATTTTGCTGTGGAGGTGCTCTTCTGGCTCGCGCCAGTATTCTTTTTAGACGTTCCTCCGCGAGCATACTTTATGCTGATATTGGCAGTTTCTGTCGAATTGATAGACACCTGCTTCAACTTCAGTTCAATACGCTCGCTGTTGCTTTCCTCTTTGGGGAACGTCACACTTTCGATGCAGACGTTCTCATAGCTATCGCCTCCGGCCGTAAAGGTCATTGGCGTTCTTTTTTCCCACAGCTGACGCAGTTCTTCTACTGCGCTTTGCACCCGGCTCGATGATGCCGGGTGTCGGTCTGCCCATGTAATCGGCGCGTTGGAGATTACCGCCGTGACATCGAGCGTTACCGCTTCCAGACAGATGTGGTCACTGGCGCTATATCCTTCTTCCGTTGCGTAGTCAGGAATCTTGCTGGACAATGTTTCCGGGCGTTTGATGATAGCGTCAAACTCAAAATCTCCAAGTCGAGCGGGCTGTGTCGCTTCCATCAGGCATCACCTCCCGTAATTAAGCGCATGCGCCAAATCTTTCGTAGATTGCGAGGACTGCGAACTCACGGTAGACTGCAGTTTGGATGCGGCATTGCGATCAGACACTTGGAACGTGTAGCTTTGTCGGTTTTCCTGTTTTACAGTGATGTTTTTGGTGTTCGTGGTATTGGAGAGGGGTGCGGACATAACAGCACTCCCAGAAACAGCACGCCCGCCAGACGCAAGTGCTCCAGCCGTGCTGCGGAGAGACGTTTTGCCTTTGCCTTTGGGATTGCCGCCACCAGAACCGCCTTTATCATCATCGCCGTTTCCACCAGTGAAGAAATCCACAATTCCATTCCATAGCCCCTTAGCCCACTGAATTTTCTCTCCGAACCAATCAAAAAAGCCCTTCAGCCAGTCCCAGATTGCCTGTGCGCTTTCTTTCATCGGTTCCCATGTTTCACCGAAAGCAGCCCGTCCCAAACCATTCAGAATATCGAGGAAATCTTGCCACAGTTCACGACATCCATTCAGAAACTGGGTGAAATCATGGGTTTGAAATCCCGTAATCAAGCCAGCCAGAAGGTCGAACAGATGCCCGCCCAGTGTGATGATGTCTGCGGTCAGGTCAACCAGTCCTTGCCAAAGGGCTTGCAGGACAACTAAAATCGAGCCTTTGTGCCCCTCCCAGAACTGCCCCAGCGAATCAAGAGCGTCTCGGCCAAATTGCTTTGCCCCCTCGAAGAACGCACTGATTTTCTCTCTCAATGCGTCAACGTCAACACCAGCCTCGCTCAGGAGTCGCCCAAAGACGCTATCGCCGCCCTGCAGGAAAGTAAAAACATCTTCCAGCACAAGGAACAGTAAGAGCCATTTTGCGGCCGCAAGGGCAGTTTGCAGATTAAATCCTTGCAGGAGTTTCACTGCGCCCGCTAGGAAAGACAGAATCTTGCTTCCGTTGGTTGCAAGGAACAGAGCTGCGGCGACCATCGCAATCAGCTTCAACAACTGTTCTACGCCGCCAAGTTTCTCGGAAATGCTTTTCAGCCACGAAGTCAGCCGCTGTGCCTTTCCTATCAGGAAATCGCTTATGGTTTTTATTGCTTTGCCAATACTGGTTGTGATGCCAAGCATGTCATCTGCGCCTGCAAGCCAAAGTCCCCACTGATTCCTGACATAAGTAAGAGCGTCCCCGATGCCGAAACCGAGTTCATCAAAGTTCTTTTGAATGTCGCTTTCCGCCGCAAAGAACGCTTCTTTCAGTTGCTTTGCGGAAAGTTTTCCGCTCTCTGCCAGATTTTGGAGTTGCTTTTCGGACACTCCCATTGCAGACGAAATAGCTTTCACAACCTCCGGGGCAGCTGTTTTTAAGTTAGAAAAGCCAGATTTGTCCAGCTTACCCGAAGACATAGCCTTTTGCAGTACACTCATGGTGTTGTCAAGATTTGCTTCTCTGCCGGAGCCTTTTTCCAGCTTTTCGACAAGTGAAACAAACTTTACAGCATCATCAACTGGGAACAGCTTACTGTTCAGCTGCACCAGCTTTGTCACATCTCCGGCCATGACCCCGTATTCTTCACGGCAATCCTGGGCCCCTTGCAGAATCTTCTGCTGGATCTCCGCTTGATTCCCCATTTCACGGGTTGCTCCGCGAATGGTATCATTGATACCGCCGAATTCTTCTACAAGATTGTTGATTTGTGTGAGCGAAAACCCAATCCCGAGAGTGCCGAGCAGCTTTTTTGCGTAGTTTTTGATTTCATCGATACCAGATTTAGCCGCTTTCACACCATCGTCCGTAGCTTTTTTCGATGGAAGTCCACCCGTTTCCTTTTGGGCTTTCTCTACCTCTTTCTTGATTTCATCAATGCCTGACTTGACTTTTTTCTTCATCTCGTCCGCAACATTCTGGACGGTTTTTATGCCCTTTTTGACATTTTCAACCGTGGCCTTCACCTGTTGAACTGTGCCCTCATCGATTTTAAAACCAATCTGATTGACAAACTTTCCAATAACCGCTTCTCTCGCCATAACAGTTCACCCCCTTTCCTCGTTCTGACGTTTGGTCATCATACGCTCAATATCGCGTTGCATAACAACGATGTCGTATAACTTCAACGCCTCGTCTAAATTATATTTTTCCTTCAATTCCGTCATCGTGGCAACTCGCTCACGAATCAGGGTATACATGACCCATTCCAGCCCTGTTATTTGCTCGCTGTCAAAATCTCCATACTCCTCTGGTCCCCCACTTTGTATTTCGTCATGAGCTTTCCAAAGAGGGTGACGATATCGCTGAAAAAACCGGAATAATTCTGACGGATGACTTCAACGCACAATGCGATTGCTCCAGCAAAGTTCATGCAAAAAATTTCATCGAACGCATCATCGTCCAACGGTTTCCAACTGGATGCTTCATCATCGAAATAACTGACGTTGTTATAATTCAGCGTAAGTTCAGAGATAAGCTTTGTCAGGGCCTTTCCGTTAATATTTCCGAGGGCAACCGTAAGGGCTTTTGCGTCCAGATTTACGCCCTCAAAAATTTCAAGGTCAAGGTCTTTTTTATCGCCGCCAGACATTGTTGCGACTCCGATAATTGGCAGAACGATTGCAGCAACGTCTCCAAAGACGTATGCTGCATTCATTGCTGCAAGAGGGCGAACCTTGAACTGGTATTCGCCAACCGTGATGTCGCGCATCTCCATGCGTTTCATTTTCATATCAGGTTTTCTCCTTTCAGTTCTTCGGTTCCATCTTGCCAACAGCCCGCAGTGTCCACTCCTGACTCTGGCCGGTCTTACCGTAAGCGCACGGGGCAGGCTTGGAAACCCATGCCTTGGACGCCGTGAAATCCGGGTTAGAGCCCAGATCCTTGATCTGCATATTGAAAAGGCCGCTGCCCGGGGTCTGCTTGTTATTGTTGTACTGCTTCAGCAGCCAGTTGTTTGTTTTGGAGCCGTACTGCAGGACCAGCTTGATTTCATAACGAGGATCATCCGGAATCGAAATGACCACTTCGCCATCTGCACCGGCTTCATCCGTCACGCCATCACCCTGCGGAGTAATGGTAATAAAGCCATCCTCCGTAAAACCAGACGCGATGTGAATGCCCATGGTGCACAGAACGTTTTTCGGGGAGTAAACGGTTACATCTCCACGCATTTAGCGGTTCTCCTTTCTCAGTAATTCAGTGTGCCGCCAATTTTCGCGGCGATCAGGGCACCTGCCAGCTGTGCTGTCCATGTCACACCGGTAAGACGGCGGCTCTTACGAGTTGCGGCATCCAAATCGGCCGCGCGCGGCACAGTGACGGTATATGCACGAGACGCTTCTCCATCATCAGAGGAAGCATCCTGCACAATGCCACCAGCACGCACGCCCTCTTCCAGGGCATCAATAACAGCATTCTGTACCAGCGCGATGCCCTGGTCGGTGTAGGGCACCTTGGGCAGTCCTAGGAGCAGGTTCAGCACCTTGGACTGAATCTCGGTCTTCAGCCAGTCACGGAAGCGGATGGTGTCAATCCATTCGCCGCCGCTCACCTTGCCGCCCTGCACCATGGCCTTGCTGCCAACGGTCGTATAGTACGAAATATTGCGTGCTTCCAGGCTTGCAATATCTGTAGTGGACAGACCCTGCGCAGACACCATGGAAAGCGACTTGAAGCACCACTGCTCACTGCCCGGGTCATAGGAAAGGAACCGGGCAGCGTAGGCGCAGTTCACACAGTCATTCTCTGCGGTCGCATGAATCACTGCGGTGCGCAGCATAGCATCCGATACCGGAGAGGACGAAATACCAGTAGTTTCGCAGACGCAGAGTTTTTCATTTGCTTCTGTCCAGTCCGCGATGCTCTGGTAAAAGTCCTCCTTGATGCCCGCCGGGCAGATGCAGTACCAGCCCGGCATACCAATGGCCCGGTCAAGGGTCACATCCACCTTTTCGGTGGAACCGCTGGACAACTTCTGCACCGCAATCATGACTGCAGGCGGCTTCGGCGACTGGCCAAACACCTTGCTGGCCGCGATGTACACAGGATCATCAGACGTAAAGCCGGCCCCTTTGAGGTCCTGCAGACTGGCATAGCCCGCCACATCAGGCGTAACACGACCACCGGGCGTTTTCGGCAGAGGGCCCATGATAAGAATGGTATCGTAGCCGCCATCGATGGACATCGCCTCAGAAATCTGGATATTAACCTCAACGATTTTGTCGATATTCACGTTGCTTTCACTCCTTTACTCATCTTCAAATTTCTTCTCGACTTCAACCTCATCAAACCATCCGGCTTTCATGTCCGCGACCGTTTTGGATGCCGCGCTGGCATGGTCTTCCGAATATTCTCCGTCAGCCGGAGCCAAAGCAGCGTACTCCTTCGTACTCTGCACAAAGTCCACATAAAAGGAACAGCGCGCCCTCTCTACGCCGGGCGCGCTGTTGTGGATTGCTTCAGGTGATCCGTCTGCGCATACCGTGATGTTCATGGCGCGCATTTTGTCACCCGCGTATTGGCTGTCAAAGAACTGAACAGCCTGCTCAAGGTCATCTACGGCCGTTGACAAACCAACCTTTTTCACCCCGGCGGCGTGCTCTGTCTTGCTCTCGGTGACCAGTTCAGCAGAAAACGGAATGCGTTTGCATTTTTCCTGCCAAAGAATCCCATCCTCGATGCATTCAAATGAACCAACCTGGTCGATGCGTTCAAAATCCAGAACGACATACGGGAGCGGCGGGCGCACAGAATTGGGGTAGCTGTAAATCACTGTGCAATGGGGGTACAGTTCCACAAACATGAGCCGAACCGCCTCGCGGCACTCAGCTGGTGTCATTGGCATTCTCCCCTTTCTCGCCCTCAACGGCTTCAAACTCCGATATCCAGTGCTTCAGGATGGTGTTTCCCCAGTAGATGGACGATTTACAGGCGTACCACTGTCCCATGTAAAGCAAGCGGTCGCCGGTCATTTGCTTATCCGGTTCCGTAGGAAAAAGCTGGACATCACTATACACGGTCAGAACGCCGTTCGTGGAACGACCGGAAGCATCGTCCTGATTGCGGCGCGTTTTGGCCTGTACATCGAGCGGAAGCTGCATATCCGAGTAAGTTGTTTCGGCCGTGCCGCTGTCCCAGCTGGTGCCCTTATAGCGGCGCACAGTGTACATCTGCTTAAAGATGTTCATTTCTTTCCTTTCGTGATAACGTACTGGCAGTTCTGACGCAAAGTGCCCGTATCAATCAGGGGCTTCGTGGAACTTTTGCCCTCAATATGCACAGGCACCGGGCCTTTCTTGCCATATTCATTCATCATCCAGCCGCCCTCGATGGTAATGGGCGCATTGGGTGCCCATTCCTCATCCTTGATTGCATCCTGAATCATGGACTTTGCCTGCGAACCTATCGCATTGGCAACTGCATCAGCTGTTTCCAATGAGGACAGGGCCTGCTGCGAAAACTCTGACAGTTCATCCGAGTGCTTTTTGATGGTGTCCATAAAAGGACGGGCCGGAATCATCACAGAACCGTCTTTGTGGAGGGTTCCGTAGTGGTTCCAGTAGGCAACCTCAGCTAGTGATGTTTCATCGTCAGCCGCCTCTTGGTCTGCCTGATACCCTACCTCTATAGTCACATCGGCCAGTTCGTTCAGGCGCTCCATCGCCGCTCTGCCCTCTGGTGTCAGGTCAAGTCCGATGTCTCCAACTACCGCCATGGGACGGTCTCCTTATCGAATCATGATAGGCACGATGTGCCGGTTCCGAATCGAAATAAACTGCAAGCCGTAGGAAGTAAGCTGATATTCAGCATCTCCGGTAGTCCCGGCAGTGCTGGTAGCAAAGGAAATGCTCACTCCACCTTCGGATACGCTGGCAAGTCGCCCGGTGTTTGCAATGGTTCCAAGAGAACTGTCGCCATTGCCTGCCATTTTCATAGCATGACACACCAGAAGCGCCACGGCCAGGTTATAGTCCGCTCCAAATTTTTTCTGCGAAATAACCGGTGCTTGCAGACCAATCCAGAACGAAATGTCTTCGTCCGACATGGTCTTAAACTCGGTGCCCACCATCTTTACGATTTTGGTAATGGCAGCGATATCAGGCGCATCCATCAGGACTCAGCCTCTGCCGAAGCATCGGAAGCGGGCTCCGGCTCAGCCTTGGCCTTGCGTGCCTTCTTCTCCTGTACCTCCTGCACATAGCCCATATCAATGTAGAAAGGCACCGCATCCTCACAGGCTGCGTCAATGTCCGCGGTATCGCCCGGCAGCAAGGACACGCCGCCGATGCAGATAGGCTTTACAGAAATGTTTTTGATCTTCACGATGTTGCTCCTTTCTTACAGGCCATAGACCAGGCAAGCAGACAGCGGATAAGGAATCATCATGCCTGCATCGCGGCCCTCGCAGTTGATAACGATTTCCAGATTGCGATCCTGCGGCGCGTGCTGGAGGAAAGCCATGGGAACCTCGTGGGACATCTTGTCCGGGTCTTTGGTATACAGCAGGCCGATGTTCTTGCCGGTGCTGTTATAGTCCTTGTTGCCCTTGGACAGTTCGCCGGCAACTTCCCAGTTCTTAATCTGGGGAGTGTGATCCTTGATGTAGGACAGAACAGATTCGCCGGTGCCATCGATGCGGCGCAGGTTCAGGCTGGTGTACAGGTCGTTGGGCATGACCCAGCTGTCCGGGTGCTCCACATTCTGGGTCAGGGTGTCGATGTAGTTCAGGATGCCGGCAATGTCGGCCGCAATCTCGTCTGCGGTCTTGGATGCCCAGTCGGCCTTACCGGCTGCGCCGTTCTGCAGTGTATAGATGGGGATGTTATTGCCGGAGGACAGAACGCCGATGATGCCCGTCTTCTCGTCGCCGTGCCAAATCAGGTGATTCACCTTGACATCGTACACCCGGCGGGCCGCTTCAGCACGCGCAGAGTCCAGAGACTTCATAATACCCAGCACCGCATTGCGGCGGCAGGCACGCAGTTCCTGCACGTTGTAGCCGTAGCTGTCGCCGATGTTGACAATTTCCGCACGATGGGGAGTGCCCTTCACATCGACACGGGGCAGGTCACTGGCGTAGTTGGCGATAACATCAGCAAAGCCAACCGGCTCATAGCTGTAGTATTCGATATACGCAGCTCCCTCATCGGTTTCGCTGGTCTGAGGGAAGATCTTCAGGCCGGACAGCTCCGGGAAGTCCTTATCGTACGCCTTGGTCTTGACATGCGCCAGCTGCTTGGCGAAGAAGATGCCTGCATTGTCGGCTCCATCCAGACGAATCTTCGTGCCGGGGAACGGGTTCTTATATGCCTGGTTAATCAGGGAGGCACACTTGCCGTTCAGGGCAAGGCGGTCTTCCTCGCTGTAACCGTTGGCGGGGTCGAAAGGATTGTACTTAGCCATATTGAACCTCCTTAGATCTGCTCTGCGAACTGGGCGGGTGCAATGCCGTTCTGGGCCGCACCGATGAAGCGGGCCTTGACCGCCAGATTGGTGCCCTTGGTCGGGGTGAACTTGCCTGCATCGTCGCCGGTAATCACAAGATAAACCAGCTGACCGTAAGCAGGTTCCGCCTGATCGGCCAGCTGCACCCACATCTTGCCGGTCTGGCAGACATCCAGAATCTGGCCTTTGCGCAGGAGCACAGCACCATCATCGTCCATCTCCGTATTGGCGCTGTACATCACAACGCCCTCGAACTTCTCGGCGGTCGCGCCGGTTGCAGGAAGGGCGATGTCCTTGCCGGGCTCCGCACCCTGCACAACGCCGCAGCCAAAGAACAGCTTGCCATCCTCTGCGCTGTTCCGGCGGGTGACTGCATCGTAATTCGCACGGTCATAAAGCAGGCCGGGCATACCGCGGCTAGGCTCGCCGTAGTTCATCTGTACTGCCATATTGCTCATAGCTTAGTCCTCCTTCTCGCCAGCATGACGCTGGATCATACGATTGCGGGCCGCATCAGGGTCGTTCTTCTTGCCCACATTGCGGACTGCCGCATTTGCGGAATCAGCATTGAACACCTGACGACGCTGGTCTGCCACAGTCTTGCGACCATTGATTTTACCCTTTGCGATATCAAAAGCCGCGTTGATGTAGGCTTTGCTCTTGCCATCCAGACGCATACCCGGAATAACGGCATGAACGACCTTTTTCTTTGCCTGCATTACCGGCATGGATTCCATGCCATCCAGATGCAGCTTATCGCCCAGCCGACACAGTTCCACACGCTGGCTGACCTGCGCGGCAATGGATGCGGCGCTGTCATGGTTCAGCTGGTTGCTGGAATCGTCCGAGGTATCATCCTCATCTTCGGTAGGCTTGGTGTCGTCCTCTGCAGCATCAGCGCGGGCATTTGCGGCATCCAGCATAGACAGCAGGGTGTTGATGTCCGCCTTGGCCGGGCCATCTTCCATAGCATCACGGCGGGCGGTAATGTCTGCCAGCACGTCCGGCTTCGCAGGGTCGTCACCTTCGCCCTCGTCCTTGGTGGGTTTATTAGTGGTGTCACCAGCCGCCGGGTCGTTTTCATCGTCAGCGGTAGCACCGTTGGTGGCCGCGATATAGGCTTTGAGTGCTGCTTCAAGGCCTGCCGGGTCAAGGGCAGGAGCCGCCGCAGGAGCACTGGGAGCCTCGCCATCATCGGCAGTGGGCTTTGTGGTTTCCACAGTAGTATCATCGTCCTGCGTGGGGTTGTTCATCTTCTCGTTCTCGTCCATAGGGGGTGTACCTCCATTGTTATCTTGGCTGTCCATGTTCAAGCGTGCATCATCACCTGCGCGGGCGACAGCGACCAGCGCAAGGTGATTCACACGGATATTGGTCTGGATTGCATCATACGGCTCTCCATTCCATTCTCCGGGTTCCATGATAAGATCCTGATAGTACCCGACAGACAGTTCCCGCAGACCCGATGCCTTTACGGCATCAGGATCATCAATTACGATTTTTGCTCGGACGGTTTCTCCGTCCTGCTGTCCGGGGGTCAGGATTGTGCCCACACGTTCCCGGCGGGCATTGTCCTTGTCGATCACCTGCGCATCGTGGGTAATAATGATAGGCTTTCCCTCATAGCTTGCAAGGCTTTTGGGGTCAAACACATCTTCCGGCCTGCGCAGTTCCCGGCGCTCGGAACCATCTTCCAGATGGTACACAAAGATGCCCGTGCGGGTCAGGATGGGGTTATCATAAAAATATCCCTCGGTGCTGTAATGCTCATCGACAGGCACACTGTCTGTCCGCATTTCGCTCCGAAGGACTAGCGGCGGGGTATTCTGTTTCATTGTTTCTTCTCCTTAAAGGCTGCAGAATTCAGCCTATCGAAGTTAAAGACAGGTTTTGCAACACAGCGGCACTGGTAGTCCTCTCCGGGATTGCAATGCCGCCCGCTATACACTTTGCCGTGCTTTGTCATGTACCACATGGCCGGCGGGTCATCATAACGGAATTTCCGACCGTCAAGTTCACGGTGGCATTCGCGCACACGTTCATCACCTGACGAGCTCCAGATATATTCCTCCACCCCAGCGGATTCCTGCCTTGTGCGGGTCAGATTCGCGCTCAGGGTGCCCACCTGGTCACGCGCAAGAAGATTCGCTTTTGACTTGGTCACATCAAACCGGCGTTGAATTTCATTGGAAATCGCCGCCGGTGTGCGGCCTTTTGCAAAACCCTCAATAATGACGTTCTCCATATCATCGAAGCAGTCGCTTTCAATGCTGGTAATGAAGCTGACATTTTGCTCAACCCATCTTTTAAGCATCAGGTCGTATCTTTCGCCGAGAAAGAAATCATCATGGATATCCACTCCCAGCGTGGCGCGCACGCTGCGCTGCCATTCTTTAAGTTGCCGCCGGTCGGTGTAGTCAGCGCACCGGCGAACATCCCGTTCCAACGGATCGGTTTTCAGCCGCCGACTGAGCCGGTCACGCATAATGCGGAACCTGTTCTGGATGCGGCGAACCATGTCGCTGTATCCATCATGTCTGATGCTGTCGGAGCCGGTTTTTTGTTCTTCCGCAACGATAGCAAGGATTTCAGGCATAGATTCTCGCACAACCTTCTGCAGTTCTTTCAACCGCCGATTTTCAATTGCGCGCATCTTGCTTTCTGCCCACTGCGGATACTCCGGCTCGATCTTTGATTTTTTCGTCATTGAAGAGCGCCCGGTCATGCCAGGCCCATTATTCTTCACAGGCATATCAACCTCTTTATCTTTCTGGGAACCATCTTCCCTTTGCAGGCATCAAAAAGACCCTGCATCTCCACCTTGATGCAGGGTCTTTGTTCTTATGGCATGCAGCACTTGAATTTTGACCTTTTGCTTACAGCGCGCATCCGTCCAAGCGCGAAGCGGAAGGAACGCGGTTTATGGCTCCGCGCTGGCTCTGTCATGGAGCAGGCCAGAACGCTTCGCAGCGGTCTGTTGGGAGCAGGGTCAGTGCCCCCTCATGCCATCGAGGTGCCGATTACGGTGTACGGCGGGTGGTGCTGGAGGTGGGGATTGAACCCACAGCCTGACGTTTACAAGTCGCCTGCTCTATCCTATTGAGCTACACCAGCATAAAAGTCGAGGGTACCGGGCTCGAACCGGCGGTCTGGGAGTCAAAGGCCCATGCCTTATCCAACTTGGCCAACCCTCGATATGGAGCAGTCAACGGGGCTTGAACCCGCGGCATCCTGCTTGGAGGGCAGGCGCTCTACCAACTGAGCTATGACTGCAAACAAAAAGAGCCTTTGCGAGGGACGCTTTCACGTCACCTGCAAAGGCTCTCAATGCCAATATTTTAGTCAAACACCTTTTTGCCTTCGGCAAACTTCTTTTTAGCTTCGTTCAAGCTGATGCGGTTATAACCGCCGCGATAATCAGGATCCGCTCTCTGTACGCCATCATTCACCCAGCCGCACACAGGGCATTCCTCAAAATCGTTGTCTTCATCAAAGCTATGCTGCCCACATACCGGGCAGATGATTTTCTCAGTCATCTTCGATTCCTTCCAATTCAAGCTGACGTTTATAGTAATCTTCCCCATCGTCAGGCTTGAACATCGTCCTTACACCCTTCTCTGGGGAACCTTTTGCAAAGTCATTTTTCTTCGTGTCATACCGGCACACAAGGCCCTCTTTTGTCTTGTAGCCTTTTATGCCGTTTCCGCACGAGCTTTCCAAAAGTTGAACCGCCCGTTTTTCGTACTGTTCCTTTGTCGTAATGCCATCGGGAGCGTACTCAGCGGCGTGGGTTCTGCCATTCTGCCAGTGGTTGTTCAGCTTCTGCTTGTTGGGGAATCCTTTCACCTTGAAAGTGTTCGCGCCTTTTGCCGAAACTGCGTTAGAATTTATTTTAGCATGACTTCGAGAATCATTCAAGTCTTTTGATGAATTTTCCTTGCTCGATGCATCTTTTGATGATATAGAGCCGCCAGAATTGGAGAACTTTCCATCTTCATCGCGGTTGTGCTTGCTCTCGTCAAAATCATCCAGCGTAATGCCCAGCTGGTCAAGGTACTCTTTCACGCTTCTGAGAAACGGTTCAAACACCAGCCCGCCTGGCACATCCTGCTTCAAAATCTGTTCAGGGGGCATCCATGTTGCCGTGAACATCTCCTTTTGGTCGCACCGAGGAACGCCATCGAAGCCATTGACGAGATAGATCTGAACGGGAAGCGCCTCATCCGGCTTGCCCTTGCAGTTACCTAGATAGGTAATGTTCCCTACGTCAATATTGAACTCTTCCTTTGCTTCCCGGCGGAATGCCACACTCGGCGTTTCTCCCGGTTCGATGTGACCGCCGGGGCCACACCATCCCTGACCATCGGAACGCCTGCCGCAAAGGATTCTGCCATCGTTCAGGACAAAGCCTGCCACATAGCCGAAATCGCCCTCATCTGTAACAATGGGATTCTCCTGCCGGCTGAAATCGCCAGATGTAGGAATCTGCCCTCTGGCATCCGTCAAGCCCCAATCTTGTTCCTGATTGAGGTCTGTTTCCGTGAGGATGTTTTCGGGGTCGAACTGCTCATCCTGCACCAGTGCCCGGCGGACCTCGGTAGCCTCCAAGATTCCGTTTGTGACGTATGTGGATGCGGTCTGTGCTCTGGCAAGCTGGGCTGCTGCCACCGCCTGATCCTGCGTTGCCTTTTCATCGTCAGACGGGCTCCATGCGCTCTTGTAAGTGACGGTATACTCCGGTACTTCCTTGATTTCGCCGCTCCATGTCATGCCGCGCAGGACAAGTTCCACAAGTGTCCGGGTGTTGTCGCGCAAATCGCCGGACTGGATGCCGCCCACGAACTCCTTGTAATTTTCAAGGTCGCTTTCGCCGGTTGCGTTCTCGCCCGCCGGAGAGCGGCCAAAGAGCCGCGTTTGCGGAATATGGCTCACAGCGGACAGCATAGCGCAGGCATTGTCCAAAATGTCTTTAACACCCGCCACAGACAGGGATTGAATGCCGACATCCTCGCCGTCTGCGTCGATAAAGACCATATTCAGCAGGTTGCGGGCAAGGTCAAGCATTTCCATACGCTGAAGAACTGCATCCTCACCGTCTGCCGTAGAAAGTACATTGGCAAGGTTCTTCATCTTGTAGGTTGCCATAGACAGCCGTTCCAGCAGGCGAATGGAATAGCCCGGTCCGATGCTTGCGTTCCTCAATTCCTCACGGATGCGCATATACTCCGGGATGCCCCACGTCCTGTAGAGGTTGGCCAGCGTAGATCCTTCTGGGATGTCGGAATTATGGAAAATCAGGCAACGGGAAGAATGCACGGTGTAGTTGCCGTACACGCTGCTTACCTGATAATACTCCGGGATGCCGGTGCCGCCCTTGCGGTAGTCTTCATCGTCCGGATTGTTCTCATACCCGTTGATCCACAGCGGGAACATTTCATTCCGGCCATACACCAGCAATTCATCAACGCCGTGCACATCCCGCCAGTTCAGCGGTTCCTGCAAGAGCCGACCATCATCCACCAGCATAACGACAGCAGCACCACCAAACAGCCGGGCCCACCGAAGCGCCTTTGACAGCTTGCTTTGATAGTGTATAGTCTGCAGGCGGTCGTCCAACTGCTTTTGCAGGTCTTTGTCCTTGATTCCAAGGTCAATGCCGTTTTTGGTAGCATCGTTCGCAGGGGCATCAATGATGGTTGCAAACAAGCCGTTGCCGGCGTACAAGTCTGCCAGTTCTGCATCGCTCACAGCGGTGCCGGATGCCCACTGGTAATACTCGGTGCTGTCGTGCTGGGTGCCGTATTTGTTGAGCACATTGTAATAGCCGTCAAGGCGGAGTTGTGTTTTGACTTTGCCGGGAATAACTTTTTTCACATTTTCTCCTTTCCGGCTATGCTTTTATGCTATCAGGTTGCGAATATCAAAGATGCCGCCCTCATACAGGGCAAGTGCCACCGCATCAGCGCGGTCAGGGCTGGTCAGGCCACGCTTCTTCAAGGCATCCTTGCTTTCAAGCTTCAACTTTGCAGGAGCACCGCTAAAGATATATTTGCGGGTGGTAAGCTGTCCTATCAGGGTTGAATCGTTCGGGATGTGCAGGGTGCCCGCCGTGGCCATATCCCGTAGGACCGCCCACATCCATGTTGCGATATCTGCATAGCGCCCGGCGGCTTCCTTGTCTGGCACAGCGCTGGAGAAGTTTACCGGCACGACCATCAGCCTGGTTAGCTTCTGCCGAATCTTTTCTCGGTTGAGTATGTCGGTCACGCCTCCACCAACGCCGGTATCATCAATGACCGCATAAATAAGACCGCGGTACTGCGGATACGCTGCACGCAGGGTTTTATATATCGCAATGATATCGTCTGCCGTAGCGTACAGGTCTTGACCGTGGCGTGTGACCAGCTTTTGGATATCTCCATCAATGTTCTGTGCAATGGCCGTATCATCGTTGCCAAAGCGGGCAACGTCACACCCGATGGATATCCGGGCTGGAGAACAATGTTCCAGAGGTTCAGTATTGACAGCCTTTGTGGCGAGTGCCATCGGAATAAAGACATCGTCCTCATTCTCCGGGAACTCTCCGTCAACACGGACACGGACTACATTGCTGTTCTTGCCGAACTTCCGCTCCAAGTCAGCGATATTCTGCTTATTCGTGCGGGGGCTGTCCCTGCTGGACACCTTCATGCAGTAGTAGGACTGGGCGTCCACGGTATGCGAATCGTGGAATGTGCCAGTGTTCTGCGTTGGGTTTCCGCACATCAGTAAGCGGTTGTTATCGCCGGAAAGCGTGCCCTGTATAGCCTCCATGATGGGGTCAGCAACACCAGATGCCTCATCCACCACGAAAAGCATATTGTCTTCGTGGAAGCCCTGCATATTCTCCGGCTTGGTGGCTGTTCGAGCCACGGCGAACCAGCGTTTCTCATGTCCTCTCATGTAAACACGAGTCTTTGTCCATACAAGCATAGCCTGCAAGACAGGGCTGCGTTCCTGCCACTTGGCAATCTCAGCCCAGAGGACATCATTTAACTGCTGACGAGTCGGAGCCGTGCACACCACGCGTGGATACGGGAAGCAGGACAGAAACCAAAGGACTAGGTTCGCTTCAAAAGCAGTCTTGCCAACGCCCTGTCCTGAGCGAATTGAAACCTTGCGGTGTTGTGCAATAGCTGTGGCGGCTTCTTTTTGCCACGGATCAGGCTTGAAGCCAGTGACCTCTTTGAAGAACAAGCAAGGGTCTTTACGGTACAGCGGGATCCGCTTGGCAAAGACTTCACGTTGTCTCAGTGCCATCGTCCGCATCCTCCGCTTCCGTGTCTGCCGCCTCGACCGCCGCGACCCAATCGTCTACCAGCTCATTCTTGCCGCTGTTGCTCATTCTGCGCAGGTCGGCAAGCTGTTGTATCACCTTGGACTTCTGGCGCTGTACATCGGTCAATAGCCGCTCTAAGCGTTCCACGATAAGGTAGCTTGATTCGACGGTGGTTGATGTTTCCACGGTGGTGCCGGGGAGCCTTTCTTCCCGATCGACTTTGGCATCTATCCGCTCAATGTAAACCTCCTTGTCGCGGGCTTCTTTTTCCTTGTCCTCGTCCAAGCGAGTAAACGATCTGCCAGACTTGGAGGTATGCACCGACTGAATGTGCTGTTTTTTCTCTTGAACAGCGGAAATGCGTTGAAGCAGAAAAGCTTCCCGGGCGGTCAGCAGTTGGAGTTCCTGTATCAACAAGTCTTCTGCATCAACGTCCTTCGTGCAGTCCTGAATGGCTTTTTGGTTTTCCTCTGAAAAAGAACCAAACATCACCGCAGACCAGCCACCGTGTTTCAAGGCATTCTGGTTACCCGGCGGCGCACCTCCATGGTTGCCAACTGCATTGACATTACCCAGCGGTGCGCCCGACTTTGGCTTTCCATCCTGCGGGGCTTTCTGGGTGCACTTGGAAGATGCACCATTGGGGTGCGGCGGGGTGCGTTTCTTGGGTGCACCCTTTTGTGCATCCCAATAGCGCTTCTTCCACGATTTCACAGTGTTCAGCGATACGCCCAGCTTCTTTGCGATTTCGGTGCATCCCATCCCTTTCTTATAAAGGGTGAACGCCTTATCTCGCGCTTCCATCTACATCGCCACCACTATCCTTCTTCATTTTCTGTCCCGGTATCTGTCCGGGCTGTTGTGTTGTTCCAAAGAAAAAGCGCCGACCCTTTGCAGAGCCGGCGCCGCGTCCCCTCTCACACGACCTTTGCAAGAGCGGTTTTGGAGATCATCAAGTTTCCCAGTTCCACGGTCAGGAATGTGCCAACGAACAGGCCAGCGCTTGTTAACCAGAACGGTGCGCCGACCATCATAGACAGTTCCACGCCGATGAACAGAGCCACGGACAGGGAGAGGATGACTGCTTTCCACAGAATCCCCAGCCTTTTCCACGGCCCCCAGACCACCAATGCGTATGCAGTCCCCTCAGCCAGCAGGCCAAAGAGCACATCGACCGGGCCGAAAGGACTCGTTGCATTTGCGATTGCAATCCCCAGCAGAACCGCCGGGGCGTACCGCTTATCCTTGAACGGGAGAGCGCACAGCATATTGGCCACCCGGAACTGGATAACTCCCCATGACAGCGGGTTCAGGGTGGTTAATGCGACATACAGAGCCGCGACAACTGCAGTCTGGCATAGGGCTTTGGTGTTTCTCATATCCCCTGCCCCCCTCATACCATAACGACCACATTGCCGTGGGATGCGTCGTTCACCGCAGATTCGACCATGATCCAGCTGGGGTGCACGTCCTCAACAAGCTTCTTCTTCAGCTTGCTGGCTGCTTCCTCGATGACCAAACTTTCACCTTCCAGACATTCATGAATGAACTTGTCGATTTCGCAATAGTCCGGAATAATCTCTGCCGGCTCCATGGTCACGGTAAATTCATTGGTGTAGTCTGTCTTTCCGATGGGGCAGAAGCACCGGCATTTCTGCTTATAGACGATTTTACGCACGCCGTAGCGATTTTCAAACTTAGCCATTGTTTTCTTCTTCTCCTTTCGGTTTCTGAACGATGAACAGGAGTTCTTTTGCTTCACGCGGGAACGGAATTGCCATAAAGGCTGTAAGGAATGCAGACGGGACATAGGCTTTCATCCGGGAGTAGAAGTCCCGCAACGCCGGTTCTTGCTTGGAATAGAACTCGTCCATCTCTCGGACGCTGGTGACCAGTCCCACCTCCTGCACAATGCTGAATCCGATTTCGGCCAGCTTGGCTTTCAGTTCATCGTAGCCCCACTCATAGACATGAGCGCGATACTGGGTCTGATACCCATTGCCCGGGGTGTTCGGGCAGGAGAGAAACATCTTTGCACCCGGCTTCATCACCTTGTAGCATTCCGCAAGGCTTTTTGCGCCGTCCGTAGGGTGCATATGCTCAATGGCAGAGGTGTAAATCACAAAATCAGCAAACCCCGCCGGGATGACTTTCGACATCTCAGCAACGTTGCCCAGCTTCCAACCCACCCGGAACGGGTAGTAGGAAGTCAGATCTTTAGGTTCAAGGTTCTTTGCGGTTGCGCCGCGCATAGCCTCTTTGATGTTCGCTTTGCTGATGTCTACGCCGGTATAGGATGCAATATCCTTTGCGTAGTAGCGCAGCAGCGGGAGCATCAGAGAGCGGCCGCAGCACACATCCAGCACGTTCATGCCCTTTTTCGCCATATGGGCGGCGGCAAGGTGCTGGATATAGTTCATTACGTCCAGATTGGTGAAGAAACCGTCTCTGAACTGCATATAAAAATTCCGCATCTGGTAGGTGGTGCAGAGAATTTTTTCTCTGTCCATGCCATCCTCAACGCGGTATACGATATCTTTATCCACGCCATTTTCCTTTCGTATCAAGGTACTTCTGGTATTTGATCCACTCTTTCAGCGCATACTCTCGGCGAATCCGGTAGTCTGCGCCTATCATGCCCTTTGGGGGTCTGACCACAACCATTTCTGAGCCGTTGAAGTAGGACAAGCCGCCAAAATTGACCTGTGTAGTCCATGTGGTGCTGTCCACGCTATAAAAGCCAAAGTCAACCGCATCTTTTTTGGTGTAGCCCAGACCGTGCACCCGCACCCCGCAGGCGTTCGCATACTGCACCAGCCGTTTGATGTAGCCGTACTCGCTGGGCTGAATGTGCTTGATTGCGAAGCCGCCGATGCCGATATAGGGATAATCCCTGCACAGGCGTTTGAATTCGTCAAGGCCGCGGGAGCGGTGCCAGACCGGAATGCTCTGCTTGCCCGTCTCAGCTTCAAGGCGGGCTCTCATGCGCTTTACGGCATCATAGCCTACGATGATATCTACGTCCAACTCGAAGAAGTGCTGCACATCGTGGCGGTTGATGAAGTCGATATACCTGCTTAGGTACCCGTCCCAATCCACCGGCTTTGACGAAGCCTCTACCCCGTGCATAAACGTGAATGCCCCGCTGTCGAGCAGAAACATCTTCCATTTTGGCATTTCCTCGACCTGCCACGGCTTGATATAGAAAAAACTCTCCAGAACGTACTCCGGCCTGTTTTCCCGCACGACCTTCTCTGCCGGGAAGGTGCCCGCCAAACACAGCCTCATGTTTCAAACCATTCTCCGCAGTGCGGGCATTGGATAAGCTTAGAGCCATTCTGTTGCGCCGTAGCGGGCTGAAAAGGTGCAGGCTGTCCAGATTGCTGGCTTTCAGAGTCCGAACCTGTATCGGCCACTTTGGGCGGCTGCTGGGCAGGCTCTGTGAAGAATTCCTCAAAATCGGAATCATCCACATCCCGAAGCAGGCCATCAAGTTCCACTTCACTGAAGCCGGTACTGCTCAGATCTACATCCAGCGCTTGCAGCGCATCCATTTCGGCGCGGAGCACATCATCATTCCAAGAGGATGCTTCCGCCACCTTGTTGTCTGCAATGCGGTATGCCTTGATTTGCGCGTCCGTCAGGTCATCGACCCGGATGCAGGGCACTTTGTCCATGCCCAGCCGTTTTGCGGCCTCATAGCGGGTGTGTCCGGCAATGATCGTGCCTTTTCCATCAATCAAGATGGGCACCCGGAATCCAAATTCCTTGATGCTCTGGGCTACCGGACCAACGGCCGCTTCGTTGTTTCTGGGGTTGTTCTCATAGGGACGGATCTGCGAAATATCCTGATACACTACTTGCTGATTCATTTTTTCTCCCTTCTTTGCTTTTCCGCTGGCGTTGCGGAACAAATTAGGGAGCGGCGGTATCTTTCCTCCTTTCTGGGCATAAAAATACCCGTCCGGTGGCGAAACCGGGCGGGCAATGCGCTATGATTAGAATTTTACGGTATTATTGTACCACTTTTGCCGTGACGCGTCCATGACATCTTTTTGACATTGAGCTAAGACATTTCCAATGCGTCGATACCAAACATCAGCATCGAGATTTTATCCACTGCTGCATCATGGTCACGGTAAACCTGCCGGGCGCTCACGTTTTCCTGCGCCGCAATCTGCTCCACAGATTTAGTGTTCTCGTCAATGTACATAGCTTTAATGATACGCAGCCCCCGCTTCAGTGCTTCATTGTCGCCCTGATTGCAATAGGTCTCATACAAGCCGAGCATAGCATCAATATGACGAATCATAATCTTCGTTCGCCGGCAGCTGCTACGGATGGATTCAACTGTAATGGCATTATTTCGCTGGAGCATCATGTCCAGCAGTTCCAGTGCGGTTTCTTCCTCCCGACCATCATGCTCACCAGCTTCATCGGTGTAGACGGCACCAGTGCAGTGCTTTTTGAACATCCGGTAGTTCTTCAGGAGCAGCTTCGTGTTCCGCAACCGGCGGTCGCACCGGCCTGCGGCTTTTCGAGCCTGCTCAGCCACAACTTCCTTTGCGCCCTCGCGGGCGGCTTTACGGGCGGTTTCTTCGATGAATGTCATCATGTCTTCCGGGATAGTCATTTTGCGCATCCTCCTGTTCTATCGTTGCCAAAATCCATCAATTCAGGTATAATAGAGTTGCTTTTCTCGGGGGATTGCGCAAGCAGTCCTCTTTTTGTTTACTCAAATGGCACTCATGCGACGAGAAATTTCACTCTGGCTCAAAACAGCCAGCGGCACACGCTTGATGCCCCTCTCTGCCGCCATCTTCGCAGACACAGCACTCATCACGCGAATCATATCTTCCACGTTCACTCCAGACGAATAGCACAGCTTTGGCGGGTGGCTCCCGCTCTGGATGTCGTTCACTTCAAGTTCTTCCTGCAAGGCCTGTTCCACACAGCGCTTCAGCCATTCCTCGGCGCAGTCCTCGCCGTCTGTCTTGACCCAGCCGATGTACTGTCGATAGCCGTCTATGGCTTCTTTCTTCAGCCGTGCAAGGCGCTCCTTGCCAAAGCCAAACGTCAGATGCGCCGTCGCGGCCATAACCAGCCATGCGATTTCGGCGCCCTCGTCCTGCGCCATACGAAGCCGTTCTTCCCTATAATTACGCGGAGCGCGATTCTGTGGCAGACGCACCGTGAAATCACAGATTCCCCTTAAAACGTCCCGCATAGCTTCAGTGGCCTTCCTCCGATTCCTAGAGTCGATTTTACTTTTGTAGTGGGCTTGAAATGCCCGCATCTCATTACAAGCCCGGGTCAGGCGCGTGGCTCCAATGCCTTCTTCCTGATGCATAGCCACCACCATGCACCAAGTAAAGATTTGTGTGGCCTTGTCCTGCTCATCGACACACTGCTGGCGAATGTCCTTCATCTGTTTTGCCATCTCCAATCTTTGCATCCGAAAATTTTTGCCAGGATTTTTTTGTACTTACTGCAATCCCAGTAGTTCTTGCACCACCGACACTGACCATTGCACAGGAACGACAGATGTGCTTTCATGTGCCCTCCTTTGCATTTTTGACCTTCGGTCCAGCCATGTGGCTTACAGCCCAAGACCAACCTACCATAGGCAATGCAGCCACAATCAGGATAATTCCGGCCGCATCCACGACCATCGGGCTAAAGAAAATTTCACGAATCAGATTCATTTTTCCGTTCCTCTTTGTTCCATTTTTTCAAGGGCGCATAGTATCCGCACATCACGCAACAGACAATTCTGCGATGCTGCCCTAACAGTACGACAAGTTTCGGCGTCGCGCTTCTAAACGGCTTGCCCCATGCCAAAAAGCCGCTTCCGCATTTAGGACACGGGAGAACCGTACCTGTTTTCTCCATCAGGATCCTCCCCTACGCACCGGCTTCTTGCCGTTCCCAGCAAACTTTTCAGGCCGTTCATCGCCCATGCCGCGAGCCAGAACCAGTGCCCTCTGGTCGTTCGGCATCTGGTAGATGCAGCCAGTCGGAATGTGCATATACAGATCATTCAGCACAGCGCGGGCAATTTCTGCCGTTTCGTACTGACCCAGACGATATACCGCGCCGCCACCCGTAGGAACCGCCTTGATTTCGTGTTCGGGGCTCACATACACGCTAGTGCACTGGGCAATGTTCGTGATAGAGTCCCATTTTTTGTTCATGACGTACATTCTGCATCCTCCACATAAAACCAGGATTGCGGTGGTCGCTCAATATCTACAGGCTCATAGCCAAATTTCGTTGCCCGCAGCCTTGTAAAATCGCTCAACGGTCGCGGGCGGTCGTAAATTTTCAGGTCGGAAATGTGCCAGCCGCAGCCGTCACGGCCTTTGAGATATTTTTCGGCGGTTTCCTTGCTCATGCAAGCCGCTTCAAGAAGTTCATCGGATGGTTTGTAGTATGATCCGGGTGCCATAACGTACAGGCATGCCGGTTCCCAGCTTCCTGTTTCTCCAACATGGGTTAGGCCAGTAATTTTCTTACAGGTGAACTCGCCAATGACGCGTCCCCTTTTTTCTGGCCAGCCGCCACGGTTCCACGCGGCCACATCCCGGTTGAGGACATCCATAAACAGGCTGTCACTCCCGGCCAAAGTGCAGTAGATGTACACCTTAAACTGTGTTCCATGCACAGGGCAAGTCCTGCGCACCTCAACTGTCTTTTCTCCGCTGAGAATCTTCTTACACCATTCTGGCTGAATGCTCAAAAGGACTGCTTTCACTTTCCATCAACCTCCGCGCACGCCCTGCGGCAGGGTTCGCACTTTTTGTACGGCTCTTCGAGCCAGCAGTTGAACAGCAGGCACTTCGGCTTCCTGTATTCAGGTGGAGCCTTGTTTCCGTGAGTTTGGGTGCGGAGTGCATGGTATTTGCATACCTCTTTTCCCCAAAAGTCACCACCGAAGGTACACTTTTCACGCCCCGGTGAAACCTCGTGCTCAACCATGATTTTCTTATATGCCATCTCTTAGCCTCACACTTCCCAGTCTTCAGGACAGCCCAAAACACATTCGCCATCTCCGTTATCACTGGTCGGTCTATCAAAGCAGCAGCCCTCACAGCCATCAGTGCGAGATTTGCAATGGTTCCTTATGGCGATTGCCATATCAACGGGATCCACCAATAAAGTGCTATGTGCTTCCTCATCGGTACCCACCTTGCGCAGAATCTCGCAGGTCTCTTTCATGCCTTGCCGATTTTTGCAATGAATGACTACGTCGTAGGTGTCATCGTACAGCTCAAATTCGCCATCATCATTGCGTATAAGTAAGATTTCTTTGCTCATTGTTCATCCTCCAAATAGGGCTTTGGTGGTTTAGGAATCGGCATCCAAATAGGATATATGTCCGGCGCCCTTTTTACATAAAGCCATCCCTTGTTTGTAACAAATCCTTCAAGGCTGGCATCCAAAACAAGAACATCACCATACTGGTTCCCGTCTTTTTCCACAGGTGGTTCCTCTTCGGTCTTACGCCAGCGCAGGCTATCTTCTTTTCTATGGTTCCAACTATCAACCTCCTCCAGCGCAAGAGAAAACCCAAACCCGAGCGGGCACTTGGAATCATCCGGGTGCGCCCAATAGCCGCGCTCGATTTCGCCAATTTTCTTTCCATCGACTGTTGTGACCTCATGGGTACTAATAAAAGGCTTGAGCTCTGCGCCACAGAACGGGCAAGGTTTTAACGTTTCTCTCGCCATTGCTCATGCCTCCTTTGGAAGGAGCGTCATATCATAGCCACTTTCCACGAACTTCACGCAGAGATCATGCTTGATTCCGTTGCCGAGGTAAGTATAGATATCCGTCATTTCCTCCAGCGTAAAATTCGTACCTAATAGCTTGTTGATGCCCTCGAAGTGAAGTTTTCTTTCCTTCGGAGAAATGCCTTTAATTGCGGTGCGCGTAAGCCACTCCAGAATTTTTGCTTTCATCTGTGTTTCATCGCTCACATCTTCCAGTCTGAAACAGGAATTGCTTCTCGGGCTGAAAATGAGCTCATTTTGCATATTCACGAACGACTTCGGGAATGCTGCTTGGATTTTTCCAGCCCACGGGGTATCAAAAATATTGAATTTTTCTACACCACCTGCGGCTTCCGGCTCTTCTTTGGCAAGATAATCAATTGTATTTTCGACATCTGCCAGCGTGTGAATATGTCCCAGTGAACATTCCATGCTCAGCACGGCTTTCAGCTGGTCAGCGTTAAGCTTTCTCATTTTTTCGCCGCCTCCTTTGCAGGCGCAGGCATCTCAGTCCACGCAACTATGTGTCCCCCAATGCCTGTATAGCGCGGTCTCCATTCGCCATCTGTCGTGTGCGTTGTGGTGGTAAGCCGGTATCCATCGGGAAATTCGACGGTTACAAGCACCTCATCGGATGTCATTTCAAACATCCCGTATAACCACTTCTCGGTGCCCTTGAACTTTGCAAACTTAGATTCATGCTCCGGCGGCTTTCCAGTGTGCCAGTTCAGGCAGCTTGCAGGGTCAACAGCAGAGGCATTCTGAATCATCTCCGCGATGGCATCAGCTGTGCCACTGTGATGGCCAAGCGCGGAGCCATTCTGCAAGCCCATACTTGAGACCTTGTCGTACAGATCATCTGCGTAAATCAGTTTTTTCTCACTCACTTTTCGCTACCTCCTTCGGCGGCAAAGGCATCCACCCAACCACGGGAGAATCTACACGGTTATTGTAAACGTCATCCGGGTTGAAATAACGATATTCCCACCAGCCTTTAGGAATAAAGTAATCATCGCTTTCTTCATCGTAGGTTCCCCATTCGAAAATTTCTTCCCAGTAGAAAGCGCTCTTTTCGGACAAGACTGTACCATCTTCGTAGTGAGCCGTCGTAATCCCATATCCACCGCAGGCGGTTTCAAACAGAATCATCACATCCTCTTCGACTTTCGGGGGATCTGTTTCGGGATTTCGCCATTCCGGCCACAAGCTTACCGTAGGCGCAGCTGCTACCGTTTTCTGAGCATCTTTATAAGCAGCGCTTGCCGCAGCATTGTGCCCCCGCATCAAACATTCCTTGCGGAAGAACCTTGCCATCAGTTCATTAGCATCAATCGGCCTTTTCTCGGTCATCGTTGCCGCCCTCCCTTGCCTGTTTCATCAGTTCTGCAGCATTGATAACAATGCCATCGGTTTTCTCATAAACGGTGCGAGCCAGTTCTTTGCCTTTATCATCAAGAGTGCTTTCAAAGGCATTGGCAGTAACTCGCAGGGCCGCGATTACAAAGGGAAGGTCAACGTAGCAGTAGTCGTGAGAAATTTTGCTGATTTTGCCGACAATATTGGTGAGTGCTTCACCAATGGTGTTGAATGCTTCATCTGTCTTTCCTGCCAGCAATGCAGCCGAAACCCGAACCGCATAGGGGATTTTCTTCTTATCCATCGTTTTCCTCCTCATAAATATCAAGTGCCATGTTCAGCGTGTACGGGGTATCCCCTGCGGCATCAGCATCCGGGTCAAATTGCACGTTCAAGCTCCCGTCTTTCAGCGAAATGAAAAGCGCACAGTTATTGAGTTTCACTGTGAAACTATCGCCATTGTTCAGTTTTTTGCCATCCGCCGCGTACAACTCAAAAGCAGCCGTAACTACGCCATTCACGCAGTCCATCAGACCTTTTTCACTCATTAGGAGTCACCTTCATCTTCACCACATTGAATTTTTCATACTCCGGGTAGCAAGCTCTGGCCATCGCCTTAGCCCGTACAGCAGCACGCTTAATGCCCTTTTCATCGACAATAACGCACGGCAGGAGCGCAGAGCCACGTTTCCCGGATGCAGCGATAAGCATCTCATACTTTGCCATCGTCTCGTCCTTTCTTCGATTTCGGCGGGTGCGCTTCGCTCTGGCGGTCTATATCACCATCCACACAGCACGCCACATAAATCAGAAGTGCAGCCATCGCCGCCAGAATTGCCAGAACAATCCAAATGCTCATTCTGTGTCACCCTCCCAGCAAATTGTTTTTCGCCATGTAGCCGGCCATCAGGTCAGCATAGGCGCGCTTGGGCATATCGGCCGCGCCGTTACGCTCCAGCAGTTCCTTGATGCTGTATTCCTGACCTTGGCCATCAACAGCGCGTACCCTTGTGCTGCCCCGATTAACCACCATAGGCTTTTCATCCCGGGGATGGATGCCAAAGGGCATCTTAAACCCTTTTTCAAACACCCACAGGTGATAGGTATCGGCGGCATCCACCAGCCTGTCCTGCGACGGGTATACCTCAATGGCGGCGCGCTTTTCGCCGAACAATTCGTTTTTGATCTGCATCTTGACCGCCCACGGAATGTCCCCGCTGCCATCGCACTTGCCGCACCCTGCGGCCGACGTGATAGCAACGTGCTCGACCTTGCCGACAGGCGTGCGGAGCAGGCGGGACATAACGCTGTACTGTCCATCCTCGCTGACCCATGCCCGGTCCATCTCGCGCATCCAGCCGTGATAGGGCACGCCCAGTTCTTCGACTGCCTGCTTCGGGGTAATTGTTTCAGTCCATTTCATTTTTTCTGCTCCTCTCCAGCTTCTTTCATCAGGTATGGCGTGTCGCTCATGTTTCCAACCACTTTTCCAATGTAGAGCAACGCCCGAAGACAGCACGGTTTGTAGTCGCATGAGTTCTTGCCGGCAATCTTTGCGTAGAACCCGATATGGCCCACGCCATAGGCAATGTACTCACCAAACTCCACAGAGAAAATCCGCTCGTTGGGGCCGGTGGTTTTGATGATGTCGCCCTCAAAGACCATCGTTCCTTCCATGTCCTTTACGCCAGTGCTCATGCCGATTGTAAATGGCTTGACCAGATGGGCGTATGCCGGCTCGTTCTCTGAGTTGATGTACCAGCCCTCACCCGGGCGGCTGTTCTTCACGCCCGGGGAGCGAATCAGGAATCCTTCATGCCAAGTGCCATCTGGGGACTGCCCGCGAAAAGTTCTACCCTGCATCATGCTTCCCCCTTAACCTTGACAGGAAGCACCAGCGCTTCATACTGCGGCTCAATCAGCTTTACAGGGGACAGAGGGCCGACCACCCATGCGCTGACCTCGTCTCCTTCCATCGACTTCAAAGCCTCGCTCAGAAATTCAAGGTTGAAGCCGATTCGCAAGGGATCTTCCAACTTTCCGCTAAAGGAAAACTCCTCATTCATTTGCGCGATCGTGCTGCGCATTGATGCTCTGCCCGTGCCGCCGGGTTCAAGATCCATTACCAAGGTGCTCTTTTCCTTTGCGTCTGCAGACCGAGCAAGTTTGACGCGCCCCAGAACGCCCAGCAATTCTTTCCTGTCAAGCATGATTCTGGTTCCCTCGCTCTTTTGGGCTGCAATTTTGCTATAATCCAGAAACGGTTCCGCAATCAGGCGAGACTTCACCTCAAAGTTGTTGTCACTGAAAACGGCCTTTTTGCGATCGCGAATAATCTCCACGTTACCATCCATGGATATCGTATCAACTGCTTTTGCAGTTGCGGCGGGGAGCGTAAAGCGAAAATCGCCATCAGCTGTGCAGTTGATTCTTGCAATTGCCATCCGATAACCATCCAGTGCACAGATTTCCAGAACATCCTCGCCTTTGCGCGAGAAGCACAATCCGCGGTGAGCAGGGTGTTTTTCATCCTTTGCTACCGCATAGATAACTTTGGAAATAGCCCAGCTTAAATCGCTGGCTCCCACAACGCATCGTCTTGCGTCATTACCGGGACCTGAAAGTTCCGGGTAATTCTCTGCCGGCGTAGTGTTCAGACGTGCCCTCGCTGTGCCGGACTTCACAGTAAGGATGCCTTTCTCTGCCTCGATGCTGATTTCCGGTGCCACCGTGCCGCTGATGAAATCGACTCCGCGAGGCGGAACCACCACATCCTGCTCAACCGGTTTAGACAACCCGGCACGGACACTCAGTTCCAAATTGGTGGCGTATGCGTTGGAGCCGCTCAACAAGATTCCCGCATCATTGGTACCCACCGCGCGAACCTCCGGCACCGCCGTTCTGAGTTTGGAAAACAGCGTTCCTAGTTCACTCCGTTCAAATTTCATCTTTCTTCTCTCCTCTCAAAATGATCCCTGCTGAATTGTTCATAGCATCCCGGGCACATACAGGCCACTCGCTTAGGACTTTCTCCGCGCTTTCTGCGCAGGAGCAGTGCGTACATATCTTTCATCGGACGATATTCTCCACAGACTGTGCAGGTCTCCCACAAACGTTCCTTTTGGGCTTTTGTGGGAATCTTTTCAAGAAACACCGGCGGCTTATCCCGGCGCATACCTTTGGAACCAACCACTCGCTCCATGCTGCTCCGCATAAAAACCGGCGTTCCGGTCGCATCTGCCGATGCCAGAATGTCCTGTATCCATCCAGCCTTTGGAATAACCTTTTCGGCATTTTGGCCTGTTTCTGCCCCGATGACGATCCACTTTAGTTCCCGGATAACTTTGGTTGCATCGCCCTCAAACGGGCCCAGTAACGGTTCTATGGCCACAAATGTATTGTATTTACTGTTTGCCCACACGCCGTCTTTCCTGACCGTTGCCGTGGTGCCGTACCAGAAATTTTCCAGCATCGGGAGTTTCCCGTGGTTTGCAAGGTTCTGATACCTCACCGGGTACTGCGTCAAGAAAATGTACTGGTGCTGGGGTGCCATTTCGGCCGCAGCGAATACCTGAAGAATCCAATCTTCCGGCACCCACGGACCAAACAGGTCGCCGTCCGTGCATACCATGATGGTTGAGCCCACCTTGACCTTTTGTGGCCAATCCATGCGATACTTATGTATCGTGGGCATAAATCCGGTTGGGTTGTTCAGAAAGCGGTTATTCGTGGTTTCCCATGGAGCGTCCAGCGCAAAGAGATTCGCTCCGACCTGCTGAACCTTCGGACGTTCTGCAAGATTTCGTCTCCAATCGCTGGCAAAGCGTAAAGCGCTCTTTTTTGCGTAGCAATATCGGCAGTCTTTCAGACATCCTGTTACAGGATTCCATGCGTAATCCGCCAATTCGTTTTTTGTTCTGTTCACCGATAGATCCTCCCCGACTGACTGTCGATCAGGACAATGCGCTCTGCAATCTCAAACCCTGCGGCATCTGCCACATACCGCAGAACGTGAATAAGATCATGCACCCGTTTCTCGTCCTTCTGGATGTTATTTTCAGCACGCGCCCGGGTGGGGTCCGGCGCACCGCTGGGGTTGTGTCCTTTGCGGGTATCAGGCATTGCTATCCCCCTTGTCCAGAATCATATAGTACTCGTACTGGGTGCCCGGGTTGGCGTTTGGACGGCGGCGCACGATGTCAACCCGATACCCCGCTTTCAGGAGCAACCGTCCCAACTCTAAGCGTTCATCTTCCGAGAGTCCTTTTGCCTTAGACGGCGCGAGAGAAAGTTCAATTTTAGCCGACACGTTTTTCCACCTCCATCAAGTCGTGCATCAGTTCATCCACGAGCAGCTTTCCAGCATTTGCTCCCGTGCGGATAATGTTTCCGTTTTCCTTGAGTTCTGCAAACTCCTGTGCACGGATTTCCTTGGACTGCCGTGCAAAGTCAATTTCCGCCGCTGTCATGCGGCCCTGCACGACCTGTTGCCATTCCGCAATAAACGGTTTCGCGTCCTCCAAATCGGCGTACTGGTCGTTGTTATAGCTGCGCTTTTGGCGGACAGTGCCGCCCGGTTCCACCTCCAAGGTATACCACGGGGTATTCGGGTCAGCCTTGCGCCGCATGAAGAAGATGTAGCTCTCACGTTTGGCAATGCGCTCAAAGTATCTGGTTCCGCGCTGGATGCAGTGGTCAAGAAATCTGCTTTCTTCCAAAATGGCCTTTGCTCCATCCGGTACCCGAATGATGTATTCCGCTCCATCGTACTCGTAGATTTTGCGGATTTTCTTGTAGATGTTCTCGATATGGAATTGATTTTCCAGTTCCTTGGCATCCTTTTTGATGCTGCTTGCAGCACCTCTCAGCGCATCCTTTCGGCGCCGCTTATTGCGCTCCAGAACCAAATCATCATGGCGGCGTTTAAGATCCAGCGGGAAACGAACCTTTTCAAGATTCAAGTTCATCTTCATCTGTCCGGCCATATCGAGATAGTCCAGCCAGTCCGATGCAACTTGAAGAGCAATCTGGCCGTTGTAGCTTCCGGTGGCTCGCCTTGTCTGCTGACGGAGATATTTCAGGCTCCGCGTCATTCCGCTTTCCTGCAATGTCTTGGCCATTCCTGAGAGTTTTCGGATGTTAGCCGTCATCGCCATGTTCTTGCCATTGATTGCAAGGCCGGCTTCTTTCCATTCCAGCGCATTATCCACCTCGCGGAACGACTTTTTGCTCTGCGAGACTGCGGCCAGTTCCTGACGGTTCAAGCCAAACACGCCGTAATAGGTTTCTGCGCGAAGATTGATGCGGGTGCTGTGCTCATATTCGTCGTACACCTGAGAGCACAGAGCGTCAGCCCAGCCCGTTTTGACAAGGCTTTCGGCCATCGGATACCGATTCACAATTTCCCACTGCCGAACTTCCCACGGAAAATTGAGGTGATTATCGTACTGGTACATCCATTCAGATTTCAACACTTTCCGAACATCACTCTCAAATTGGTCAGTGTGGGATGCCAGCGTGTACGGCTGATACGGGCCAGAGGGGGCCAGCAGCATCGCGGACAGCTTCGGGCGCTGGCACATGATATACTGAGCTTTTTCGCCCCAGTCGCGTTTCCACTGCTTGATGATCTTTCCGTCCGTCCACCAGATTCCACGGCCGTGAAATTCCGGTTCTGCCCGATGATTTCTGAAATCGAAATACACCAGATAGCGGCGAATCCAGACTCCATCCCCCTGCGGCTTGCTCCAAAGGAATGTCCTTGCGGCCCATAACCTTTTGACCGAATAGCGGGTATTGCGAACCTGCATTTTCTCCCCGCAGCACTCGCACGTCGCTGTGCTCTTGTGTTTGAGCAGTTCCGACAGCGTATATTCACCACCGCAGCTATCGCACCTTGCCCGCTGAATCGAGATTTTCTTCTCAACGCCGCCGGGTTCGATTACGTTCTGTTTATCATTGGTGACCCAGAGAAAGCCCGCATCACTGCACACTTTCAAAACTTGTTTACTGAGATCTTCCGGCGGCTCCGGCAGATTCTCAAAGAGCTTCTTGGTCTCAGCCGCCTGTCGTGCGTTGCGCTCTTCGCGCTTCTTCCTGGCATGAGCCGACAGTGCATCTTCTACAATGCCAATCAGATATCCCGGTCTGCAGTCATCAAAATAGTTCTGCAGGAGTTCCGATTCTCCTTTTGTGGCCGGCACTTCGGTCCTCCATGTCAAGCACTGGCAGGGCTTGACCTCAATTTGACGCGGCGAAAGCTCGCCTTTAGTCGGGTTCTCGTTCCCGCGGAGCTCCCCCGTCCAGTAATCCCCGAAAAAGCGCCACACGACCAGCGGCTTTTCCTTTTTGTCCCAGACGGCCACCGTCAGCACCTTTCCCTCGATGTAGCGGCCCATGCCCTGCCCCTCGGCAACTGACATACACAGTGCCGCATCCAGCTCTGGCCGTTTCGGTTCCGGCGCATAAAGTTTCAATTCTTCAGTCTTTTTCATTGTGTGCCGCCTCCAAGCTCTCTGCCGTGTAGTTCTTCCCCGGCAAAATCTTCACGCCGTCAATCGGCTGTGCAATGCAGATGGACTCCTGCTGATCTTGGATGATGAAGCAGAGCCATTCTCCCAGTTCTCCGGCCAGCTTCTTATCCCGGCCATATGCGACATGAAATGGCCCTTTATAGCTGTCCTCAAACTTCTCCGCAGGATGCTCAAACACATAGTTGGCGTGCATCAGCAAAAATTCTTCTGCTGTCAGCTTGCGGAGAGGAACCAGCTTCGTACAGCTGCTCCGGCTTCCGTAGCCATCCTCGTCAACATCGCCCCCGGCCGCAACTGCCCAAAACTCATTCTTGCCGTTCCATGTGTACCAATTCAGGCAATCCCACGGGTCTAAGCAATAATGGAACCCGGTGCTGGCGCACATGGCCTTTTTCGTCTCATTCAGCTCGTTCGGAACATACTGGAATTTTCCGTTTCCAAGCGTTGCGACCAGCCCCGGCTTGAATCCCTTGAATCCCAAAATCATCAGAACCATCCCTCCAAGGAAAGCTGCATCGAATCCTTGCTCTGCTTCTCTTTCTTCTTTGCAGGCTTTTTCTCCGGTTTCGGCTTCTTTTGGTCGGGCTTCTCCTTTGCCGGCTCCTGCGGTTTCGGAATATTCGGGGTGGCGTTCTCCGGTTTAATGGTTGCCGGCGCCCGCATCTCTTCTTCCGTCGGCGGCGTTCCGGTAAGATTGATGTTCATCGAAAACGAGATTTCAGCATTGGGGAAGTAGAACTGCACGGCCTTGCGATACGCTTCAAGGTCAGACAGAACCTCTCCCGCATTGTGCACGACTGCCGCGCAGCATTCAGAGAACGTGCGCTCCGTGTTACAAACGACCTCAGCGAAGCGCGGCTCCTGATCTGCAAAGTTCAGCAGTGCCCGCAGCACATAGCTCTGAACGCTCGCGGCGGCGCGCCCGCCTTTGAACAGCTTGTCCTCTGCCTCCAGCTTCTCTTTTGCCTTGGTCCGCCAATCGACGAACTCTACTGTGGTTGTGGTGTGTGTGGTGGAATCCATATTGTCCTCCTATCAGAAAAAGCTAAGTTGCCCACCCTTGCCCTCGGAGAACACCGGTTCCTGTTCCGGCGCTTTTTGCGGCTTTTTAGCGGCTTTTGGCTTTTCCGTGTTCTTTGGTTTCTCAAGTTTTCTAGGGGCTTCAGGGGATTTTTGTGGTTCGGATTTTGGCGCATCTGTAACACGCTCTTTCCTTATCGGTTGAGTGACCAGTTCCATCTGCGCCATAAAGATTCGATATTGCCAAACCGGGATCCTGAGCATCGGCGTATACCAGACGTTCCCTTTGTCAACTGGAAGCAGCCCCCTTTTGTCATAAGACACAGACGGGCTTGCAAGCGTATCACCGATGACGACATACCCCGGCATTCCAAGCAGACTCATTTGCAGATAGCACATCATGCCCACGATGTAGTCAATGTCCTGCGCCACAAACAGCACATTCGTCTGATAATTGATGCCTTTCTTTCTGCATTCGTTTGCGAACGCCACCAGCAAGGCCCCAGCGCCGCATGTCGGATCACAGACCGCAACCCATCCCCTATCTCCGATTTTCTGCTGGAATTCTTCTGTCGGGGTTGTCACAGCGGACATGACCTCGCAAATGTGATATGGCGTAAAGAATTGTCCCGAATGGTCGTTTCCAAGCCCCAGGCACATATACAACTCGCCAAGGAAGTCCTGTTCCGGGTTGTCCTCTAGTGCCACGACCAACAAGGCCAGCATTTCCGTAAATGCTTCCATTTCCGGCCGCGTGTATTTTCCTGCAATTGATAAGTACTGCTTCTCGCGTTCGTCAAAGTGGCTCTGATCTGTCGCATTGGACACCGCAATAGCACTCATGGTGATCCAATCGCTCCAGACCTGCCAGCGTGACCGACCATTGCTCGAAAACACTTCAAACTTTTTTACAAGTTCCTTCTGTGCTTCACCCCGGACATGGCGAACGTCACTCCCCATTGGAATCGCCCCCTTTGCCCTGCGGAACATCCTGTTTTTTGAACGGTCTTCTCTTTATTCGTCCAAGGCTGTCAGTAAGACCTAGAATGTTGTTTCCGCTCGGCGTTTCTCGGTCAACCCGATTTCCTTTATTTTTGATGTGAGTTTTTTCCCACTCTGCAAACGTTGTAACGTGCTGCGCCGCTGCCTGATCGAGCAGGCGCTTAGCATAGCACCATGGGTGCTTCGCTTGGTGGCGCATCGCTTCTTCCAGCGTAGCAACCACCAAAGCATCTTCCACCCCGGTTTCTCGCAAATCCCGAAATTCTGCTGCCATGTAGGGCGTAAGCATACTGTCGCATCCGGCCCAGACCCAGTAGCTTTCCGGGGTGTCATCAGGCGGGCCGGTTGATTTTTCTGGGTTTTCCTCAGTTGTGGATTCTTCAAAACCCATTCGGTTTTCTGGGTTTTCCTGATTTTCCTTTGATTTGCGAGGCCTGCCACCTCTGGCACCGTTTGCCCTATTGGCAGCGGCCTGACGCTCGTATGCTTCATTGGAAGCATCGATTTTGGCTTTTATCGCCGCCCAAACAAAGCGCTCATTCCCCAGAAACTTCGGTTCTGAACCAGTTTCCTTGTAATCCATCATAGCCCATAGAATTCGGCCCCGTTCCGCTTCATTGAACGGTTCTAGCAATGCTCTGTAATCCTTCACCCACAGTTTTATGTAATCATTCGCCACGCTCCACCTCCCCTTTCGGTTTTTGATTGAGCGAAAGCACTTTACATAGATGCCGATCCAGCTTGATGCCATAGATATGGTAATCAGCAAACAGGGCTTTTTCTCTGCGGTGCGCTTCTTCATGGTGCCGCCGACAAAGGGCTATCGCGTTCAGCCCGACATGGACGATAGCTTCTCTATCTCGACCCATGCCCACGCGGTCAACATGGTGCACCTCTGCAGGCTGGTTGCAAATTGCACACCGGCGATTTTCAAGGCAGAGATACAGGTACTTGCCAATATCGTCCGTCTGGGTGAGCAGGCTGTCCTTTGTGGGCACCCCCCAATGGAAGCAAAACTGAATCAGATATGTAATAAACTCTCGGGCCGTGGTCATATCGCAATTCGAGAGGGAGAACCACTCCCGCAGGCAGCGGGAGCAGAAATCCCATTCCAGATAAAGCCGAAGTTCTTCCGGCTCCTGCCCTGACCACAAAGAAATATCTCGGATAATAGCGAAAATCTTGCGGCGCTGGTCTGCGGAAATGGTTCGCCCATCATCCAGACGGACTTCTACCCGCCGGGGGCGCTTCTGCGCCAGAAACCGGCTGATGTCTACGTCGGGTTTCAGGACGAGCTTTCCGTTCTCCAGCTTCTCAATTTTCGCTGTCACAATCATGCGCATTCTCCTTGTCCACATGGACGTGCATCGGAATATAAACGCTGTTTGCTTTCATATTCCGTGCCAAAAAGTCATTGCATTTCGCTTCTGACAAGTGATTTCTGAGCACCTGCAGTTCGTAGGCATACTGCCCAGCTACCTTTTTCTCTTGGATTTTGGCTTGTATATCTTCATCCCGGTAGTTCGATTCTATCAGATAAAGGTCATAGCCGATCGCCTGAATGCCATCCAAATTGTTAGTATCAGTGGCATAAATCACCTTGCCAGACGGAAAATGCACCTTATACCCACAGTTTGGTACGTTATGGGCTAGCATTACCGGAATCACATTGCACAGGCCGTACCCATACAACGTTCGCGGGGTCAGTACATCAATCTGACGCTCCGGCACCCCTGCAGCTATGAGCGGCGGCACCAGCCAGCGGCAACACCCGAAGCGGAGTGTCGGCCGCTCACTGGCAAGCCGCTTGATGGTTCGCTTCTGGAAGTGATCTGAGTGGATATGCGTCAGAAGCACAAGCTTCAGTTTCGGAACATACGGCTCCAACGCCTTATACGGCACGCCGCAGTCTACCAGCACAAAATCTTCCAGAATCGTGGCGTTGCCATCGCTGCCGGTGCTGATAATGTTGTACTTGACCATCAGAGTGTAGCCAAATCAACGGCTTCCTCAACGGCATCCGCTTCCGGCTCTGGAAGGTCCATCGTCTTGGCTGTCCGCTCAATTTTAGGCGGTTCCTGCTCGCTCTGGCCGGCATCTGCATACTCCGCAGCTTCCGGCAACAGCCCACTGCCTGTGCTATCCGGCATCATAACGCGCCCGTCCCGTTCATAAGCCGTGGTCATTTCGGCGGTCATGATGCCCCACTTGGAAATCAGCTGACGCAGCATTGTCTTTTTGCTCATCCCGTCAAAATCCTTATACCAAAAGCTGGAGTACTTCCACAGTTCGTCCTGCGGGATTTCGCCGTTCAGCAGCTTCTTATATGCTGCTGCGCTGAACGCCTGACTGTACTTGTCCGCATGAGCCATCATCTGGTCTGCTGTCCAGTACAGCGTTTTCTCAAAGCCGTTGATGTACTCGAAGTGTGCAATGTAACCCACCGTCGGCATTGCTGCGCGCTTTTCAAAATCTTCGATAAAGTGCATTTCATGGAACCGTTCTTCAAACGGATCCCATCCGCTCAGTTCCCCGGCTTTTACCTCCAGCACATTCAGGCGCTTATATTGGCCAGTCCGCAGTGCCAACTGGATATAGCCCTTATACCCCAGCACAAACTGCGCCTTTACGCTTGCAGGCTCAATCACATTGCCCTGCCGGTCACGCTTCGCCTTGGACTTAAAGGGCACCAGATAGAACTGACCCAACTGGGGCGAAGGCTGCAAGAGCAGGCTTTCGCCCAAAAGGGCACCTGCCAAAATCGTGCCCGGGTTGCATTCCTGCAAGGCCGGATTGACAGCAACGGCGCTAGTGATATTGGCAATGAAGCGGGCGCCGCGCGCCGGATCGCCCAGCGTGTTATTCACGAGATTCTTGTACATCGGAGTCTGGATTGCCTGCGAAAAACGCATCTTCTGCGGCTGCATAGCTTTAGCCATTGTCACTTACCTCCCTGTTTTCAATGCCGTTGTCGGTCATGTATGCCTGAATTTCAGTAATTTTGCTATTGACGAAAGCTTTCAGGCCACGAAGCTGAGCCAATGTACCACGGCACTGGAACGTGCTAGCCATGAAAGTAAACTTGGCGGTCACGACCTGTTCCGCGCTCTCCTTCTGGGAGTCCTCAGTCTCCTGCTCGTCCATAACAGGCGGTTCGGTGCCCATGACCTGAGGCGCAGACAGTTCTTCCTCTGCCACATTCAGAACGGCCTTTTCTGCTTCTTGTGCCCGAAGCTGGGCTTCCAGACGCTGCTTGCGCTCGGCTTCTTCCCGGGCAATACGGTCTTTGCGCTGGCTGACGCTGTTAATGGCAACCGCTAGATTGCGGCACTGCTTATACTCGGCCATGATTTCCGGCGCGTTCTCCATGCCATTGATGCAATTCACATCTTTTACAACGCCGTCAATATAGTCCTTGACAGTTGCTTTTAGCGACTTAAGGCTTGCCGACATAGTTACGGCAATTACCATATCTTGATAGTCAACCCACTCAACACCATTTGCCTTGGCCAGTTCAGAGAAATAAGCTATTACTTTCTTCTCCTTTTCCGCTTTCAAGCCGTTTTCAATTTCCGAAATTCTCTCCTTCAGCAGTTTATCTGCCGGACCGTACACATTAGTGACGCATTCCTTGTAGACTACATCGAACTCCTCAAACGGTTGCATGATCTGCTTTTGTACTGCCATTCGGCGGGCATCCAGATCCTTGCGGTCACGGTTCAGCGCTGTCCGGCGTTCTTTGACAACCTTGTAGGTCTCTTCCGTGCAGGCCAGCGCCAGCGCTTCATCCACAGACTGCTGTGCCTGCGCCTTGATGCTGTGCAGCTGCTCTTTGATGATAGGAAGCTGCTGCACCACAATCAGACTATCTGCCAACGCCGTGGTCTGATTGGTGGTAGTAATTTCCTTTTCCATGTGTACCTCCTGATTCTCTGTATAGAAAAACGGCAGTAGGAACGCTCCTGACCGCCGCTTCGTACCTGTTGAAAAAATCAACCGATTATGCTACAATATGGTTGTGTGTGGTGGAGACCTGCATTTTCCGGCTTGATGTTCCTGCATCAAGCGCCAACGGAATGTGTGGGTCTCTATCCATTTGTAGCGCGCTGGCCGTTCTGGTCAGCGCTTTTTTCGTGTGCGGCGAGTATATCCCACACCGAGAGCTGCCCTACAATCTGGCGCTCAGCGGTGATTTTAGGCTGTGTGACAGTCCTGATTCTGCGGGGCTTTGCGGGTGCTCGGAGCCGTTTTCCGAACTCCTTGACGTAACACTTCGCGCCGTACCCCACTTCGATTGCCGCCGGATCTGTAATGACCCTGTGACACCGAGCGCACCTTGTCATTCTTCTTCTTTCCTCCAAAAAGCGCCTGCATCTGCAGTTCGTGCATCAGGCGGGATGCAATAATGATTACACCAACAATGAGAATCCACTCCCCGCCGATTGCCCAGTAGCCGCGCCAGCGATATGTACTGGGCAGCTGCCACAAGGCCATAAGCCCACCGGAAATTACGCCGGCCAGCGTGTCCAGCAGTCCAACAACGACCCAGCCCGTCACGGTCAAATGCCTTTCTTTGCGTTTCATTTCAGGTTTGCCCCCTTCATGTAGGTTTCGATCAGTGCCCACTTGCGAACATCCATCGGCTGGTGAACAGCATCTTCCAGTGCTTCTTCGGTTCCGCAGCGGTCACAAATCGTGATGCCCGGAACTTGACGGGAAAGAGCATTGCTGTGCAAGCGCATCTTCATGGTCTGCTTTCCACATCGAGGGCACGGAAGTACCTGCGCCATTTCGGCGGCAGCATCCTGAACATCCCGATACGTTGCAAAAACTTCGTCCAGCAGCTTCTTCTCGATGTGCATCTGAATCATTTGCGCCATCTTATGAAACATCCCTTTCTCCTTCCAGCAGCCCTACCATTGCGTTCCACACCTTGTCCGTGTAGGCTGTGCTATACGTGCCAGCAGACCAAGCCTTTTTGGCTCCGGTTGCGCCAAGGTTATAGGCCATCAGAGCGCAATTCACATTGCCCTCGTACTCGCTGAGATACATACCCAGCATATAGCACCCGGCCTGAATGTTCTGGCGGGCATCCAGCAGATCCGTTATGCCAAGTTTGTCTTTGAGCCACCCGGCGTTGATGCTGTTTATCTGCATCAATCCATAATCCCCGGTAGAGCTGTGCGCCGCCGGGGTAAAGCCACTCTCGACCTGCATGACGGCATAAGCCAGTTCCAAGGGCACATCGTAGAGGTCGCACATCTCTGCCGTGTAAATCTGCAGATCTGCATCCATCGGAACCTGATATGTAACCGGCTCATACGGTGCCGGGTCTTCACGGATGCACTCGCCCTGCTCGATATCGATTACCAGCGGAGCCGCCGACAGCGTTTCAACCGGCCGCTTCGGCTGGAAAGCGAACGCCGCGGCGATGCTTCCGATTACCAGAAGCTGTGCCGCCGCTGTTGCCGCCAGCGGTACGATCACTCTTGCCCGCATTATCCTGCACCTCCTCAATTCCAAATCGCTCCATTGCGTACCGCCGGGGCACACGTCCCGGAAAGGTAAGCAAGCCCTTCTCGTTCAGTTCCTTGTTCATCTGCTGGATGAACTTGTATGCCCTGCTTTTACCGCAGCCGACCATCTCAGCGATTTCCGGCGCACCGATGAAGTACTGCTCCTTTTTCACGTTTTGCCCCCTCCCTTCGAGAAGCGCATATTGGTCACAGCCGCGTTCAGGTTGTTCACAAGCTGCATGATCTCACCCCACTCGGTCTGCTCATCTGCAGAGATCCTGCCATCGGCTGCAATTTCCACAAGCGCATCACGCTTCGCAACGAACTTCTGAACTGCCGCCAGAACGCCCAGCACAGCTTCCGGCAGGTCTTTCAACTGGATCTCAGGCACGACCCGCTTGCCGAGATCCGATGTCAATCGCAGATGCTGCACTGCCAGATACGGGGCTTGATACACGTCACACATGGCGCTCGCCACATCGCTGGGCACCGGACGCTGGCTCTGCTCATAGTCCCGCAGGCTGTCAACCGACACGTTCAAAAGCTGCGATGCTTTTTCCTGCGTAAAACCAGCAGATTTCCGCGCATTTTTGTAAATATTCTGGCTTTCAATCGCCATTTTTCCACGCCGTCCTTTCTGGTATACTTGAGATGTAGGTTAGCTCCGGTAAGCCACCCCGCTGATGTTCAGGCACTTTTCGATTGCACCCTGAACGTTCTCGGACGGCACCAGCACACCATTGACGACTTGGCTGATATGCGAGCGAGAAAAGCCCGTTTCCTTTGCCAGTTCCGTAACGGTCATATCGCCATGGTCGATCATGGCCTTCTTGACAGCCACGCACCAATCCGGCATCGTAGTCTTTTTCATGCTTTTTCTCCTTCCTAACAAAGATTTATCTAACAAGTGTATTGAACACTTGTTAGATTTCTGATAAAATGAAAGAGCCAGTACCCACCATTCAACGCGTTCCCCTGTCGTTAAGCGAAGCTGTCATGGGAGCGGCGCTATAACTGCACAGCATCCAACTTGCGGCTGTTGTCCGCTATGCTTTGCAGCGGCGCTTGTCTTTAGGAGGTCAACGTTCATGGTTCGTATTGCGTGGTACGAATGAACCCCTTTGCTGAGAGGTTCTGGGGGAACGCGCTGAATGGTAAGCGCTGTACCCTTTCACTTAACATTTGTTCTGTACAAGTGTATTATAATCCATCAATTGCAACGTTTCAAGCCGTTTGAGCATCAATTGATGGATTTTGTGAGGATACACAAAATGACAACCGAAAATTTGTATGATTCTATCGCCCTTGCGGAAAACATCAAAATTCAGGCAAAGGCACGCAATATCCAGCTGAAGGATATGTACGCCGAACTCGGAATGAGTAAAGGCGTCCTTTCCAACTTGCGAACTGGTCGCATGATCGCCGCCGACAGTCTGGCGCGCATCGCTGACTACTTGGACTGCTCCATGGACTTCCTTATGGGACGCACCGTTGACCCCGCTGTGCAGCGTATGGAGTTAACAGATGAAGAACGCCAAAAGGTTACGGATTTCCTGCAGTTCATTCTGAGCCAGCGGAAATAATGCTCAGAGCCGCTCAGATGGCTCTATTTTGCGTTTTCTATTCTCCCGTATGGAATTTTCCGCCCGGCAGGATATGCGGCTCAAATCGCTTCTCTGTGGACGTTTGTTCGATTTGGTGAAATCAGCCATCAATGACGAAGTGCGCGCCCTCGGTGATAAGCACCGTACCGCGATGCTCGTCATTGACGATGGTTGTCCGTTTGCCGATGTACTCAGCTGGCAGTTCGCCCCGCTTCACTCGTTCAAGGTTGTACGGAGATGCTTCCCAACGTCCCTTGTAGGACTCTGGGATCTTGCGCCACTCCGCTTTTGTGTAGTGACGCATCAGGTCTGCCCCCATTCTTCCCCATTCAGTTCCATCCAGCCGTAGGGGTCGCAGTACCACCAGCTGGATGCACCATCCTCGGTGAGCCGCACGATATCGGACACGCTCATGCTGTGGCCAGAGAAATCAACGGGTCGATTCGACCCGTTGAAGAGTGCGAACAGGCGAAGAAGCATCCTGACCACTTCCGGGACAGACGGAATCTCACCGCCGTATACCCGGCGGTAGTTCTCCCGGTGGATGCCGCCCAGCTGTGCGGCCTGATCGGATGCCATGAACCGCAGTTTTACCTGCTCCATGGTGTCCTCTTTCAGCTGGTAGATCTCATACTTCATGTGAATCTTCCTTTCCTTGTTTTGCGGTGTTGGTTCCCGCGACCATCTTCGTGATGCCACGAAAATGGTTTCGGCCGATACCGGCGGCCATCATCAGGCGGGGTCTTAGTAGTCCGGTCTTTCATCGCCCAGTGTCTCCCATGTCCCACCGGGGAGAAAGAACTCCGCTGTACGATCTTCAAGCGCAGCCACGAAGTTCTCCCGCCTCGGCCAGCGGACTTCATAGCCGTTGACGATCATATACGTGAAGCCCTCGCTGCGGTACTTGCTCTCCAAATGGCTCTCTTCCAGCTGAAAAAGTGGAATGGACTTGTTTGCAATCTTTTTCATCGTTCAGACCTCCAATTTGATTAAACGTCAAAGCTGACCGAATGATATGCGAACCAGTGCCCGCAGCGGCGGTGCAGCTTGTACCAGTTTGTGAAGCGCTGCCCAGAGCAGTCATAGGCCGTCGGGTAAAACTCGTAATAGCGGTTTTCCCGGAACCACTCGGCCGCATCGGTCTTGCTGGCCTTGTCCAGCTCGTTCGGGAGCTGCACCAGCTCAATGTAGCCATCAATACCGTGCTCCTCGACAATGCGGCTGTCAGGTGCCGGGCGGTTGTTGTAGTCCCGGATCTCCTTCTTGATGCTGGCAATAAATGCGGCCATGCCGGACTTCTGTTCGGCGGTGGTGGTGTCCCGGATGAACGCCAGCAGGGTGTAAGCGTCTCTCAGCTTCTCGGCGTCGGTGATCTTAAACATTGTCTTGTCCTCCAATATTGTTTAGAATTCGTTGAAGTCTCCAGCATCGAACAGCAGGCCGCTTCTGAATTTCAGGCTGAGCTTGCTTTCAGGGGGCTTGCGCTTGAAAACAGGCTTTCCGTTCACCAACTCTGCATACACGGAAAAACTGCAGCGCGTACCTTGGAGAGTGATGTAAACACCGTTCTGATAAGCACGGAGTTCGCCAAGTTCCAGTCCCCAAGAAGTGGTAAACTCAAGGTTTCGGCTCAACGCATTGTGGAGAGATGACTTCTTGTTGTCCGGCATCATCCTGAAAAGCTCCAGCGCTTGCTTCTCGCAGTGCACGTTTTTGATTTCCATGGTTCAGCCCTCCTCAACGACCCATTCGGCACAATAGCCGGGATCGCGAAGCCTTGCCTTTGCAAGTGCTTCATCGAACGTCCGGGCACGAACCCGGACAGGCGGCAGGTCGCCGCCCACAATTTCCCATGTAGCCATGGGTGCTACAAATCTCTCCATGCTGTGTTTCCTTTCCATCTAACAGGTGAATGAATCACTTGTTAGATATATTATAATCCCAGAATTATGGGATTTCAACGCATTATTCCCAAAATTATGGGATTCTATCTTTTGCACAGATTGGGGGTGCATTTTATGTTCACTTCTTCCCAAATTGCTGACCGCATCAAGCAAGCCGCCCATACGCGGGGCGTTCTGGTCAAAGACCTACTGGTTGACTGCAGCCTGAGCAAGAATACGCTGTCCACCATGAAGTCAGGTGGCAGCTTTCCGCGAATAGAAGCTCTTGTTGCCATGGCTGACAAGCTGGACTGTTCCGTTGATTACCTGCTTGGCCGCACCGATGATCCTGTTCTTCATCAATTGGATTCGTCCTCGTCATCAGCCTTATAACGCGCGCCCGCGCGTGATGAAGACGATAGTCTTCATATCTTCTTATTCTTTTTCTTCTTCTTTTCTTAAGAAGATGGGTTTTTTCGGTTTTTAAAAAACCCAATGGGTTTTCACATTTCATGCACATTCAGAAAAATAATCGATTTATCAAGAACTATTTTGCATTCAATTTTGATATTTGACCTTCAAATTTGACTTTTCGACCTTGAATTTCACTTTTATGTTCGTGTTTTTCAAAACCCATCAAAACCCAAAAAAGCGAACGTAACCGAAAAAACCCATTCGGTTTTTTCGGTTTTTGAGAAAGGCGGGGTTTACACCCCGCCAGGAACCACCTTGGAGATAACGAGCCTCCCGGCGAATCGCTGAAACTTTTCCGGCGAGCGGAACAGCTTCTCGAAATAGGCTGCATCTTCTTCCCGCAGATCCGTGAAGTCCTCCGCCGAGAGCCCAACTACCAAGAACGTGCCGGCAATGATGTCGTAGGGCTTACCGTTTTGGTATAAGGCTCTGTTCAGTTCGAGCCCGCAGCACTTGCCCTCCTCATTGCAGATCAGGCCGACCGGGCGGCGTTCATCCGGGTAAATCACCTCAATATAGCCGCCCACGAGGCTCTGCAGGCTTGCAAGTTCGTTGGCAACGTCAATGCGTTCCGGGGCTTTGCCCGGCTCAATTTTCAGTGCTTTCATGGCTTAATTCTCCTTGTAAAATAGCATGATGATTGTTCCGCATTCGTAAGGAATATTGCGTTAAAATACTTTCTTCCTAGCAAGGAAACCTTTATTGTCCTCCCAGACATCTCAAACAGCCCCAAATCCAAGGATTTTTTTGTCGGGAAGTGTTCTTCTGACCTAGAGCCTCTTGTCATGTATCCATTTTCAAAGAAATATGCGAACAAACGGTTTCGACCAATATTTACGCCATTCTGACGTAGAAAAGTTGCATATTCACCCACTGAGATGCTATCTTCTCTTATAATTTCGGCTCCGAATGAGTTTCGATTCTTTTCCTCAAGAATTGCAATTCTTGCATTTGCTTTTTCGATCTGCTTTTGTGCCAAAATCAAAGCACGTGCCATGATCTCTTTATTGGTCAGTTGTTCTTGTCCAGCAAGGTATCCACCGGTCTTTCTGATAGATGGAAGCACCGTACTCGTCACCCACCGCTTGAAACGCTTTGCCGATTCGAGCTTGCTGGAGAATATCAAACTGTATAGGCCAGATTCGTTAATGATGGTCATAGTTCTTTTCTGGCCTGACCCGTCAAAACAACGGGTCAGCTTATCCTCTACGTCAACATGATTGCGGATTGCTTGGTCACAATCAGTGTAGCCCAGCGCTGTGGCCACATCCTTGCCCACAAACCATGGATTGCCATCAATGCTCTGCGTTCGGATGATGCCGAACTCTGCATTTTCAAAGGCAAGTATGTTTCCCGTCATTTTTCGTTCTCCTTTCTGTTCAGCTGGTACCCAGTGCCGCGATAGCTGATGATGTACCGGTAATCCGGCGTGCGGAATACCTCAATGCGGCTCTTATCCACGTTCTTGATGCCCAGTTTACGGCGAATGAACGGAACGGCAATCTTGATGGTTTGGGCGTTGGTCATGTCCTTATTCTGGCGGCTCGGGCATTGTGCATAGCGGCGCATCCGTACCTTGCTAACGGCTTCCGCATCCGCTTCTGTGCCATAGAACTTGTTGGAATCTCCATAACCACTCACTTCGTAGAAGCGCTGGCTACTGACCGGCTCCAGACGGTTATTCCAAATCGTGTTGACACAGTAGGCCGCATCCCGATGTACGTTCTCTTTCTCGGCCACACGGCCGACAAACAGTTCCGTTCCCTGCTTATCCCAGCCATTGGAAAAAGTTCGAAGCAAAACTCGAATTATCTCCGTACCGTTGGTCAAATCAACCTTGGCGATTTCACCTTGGCTCCCGCTCATGCTTGCTGTGTTGAAGTGATATCCACGCGCCAAGTACTTGCTTACTTCAGCGGTGAACATTTTGTTGATGTCTGCAAATTTCATGCTATGCACTCCTTATCTAACAGGTGTACGATTCATTTGTTAGATATTATACTAGCAAACGCTAGTGTTTTCAAGTCGTATAGTAGCTAGCATTTGCTATTTTGTTATTTTGCTAAATTTTTCATGGAGGATTTGTTGATGTTTTATGATAATTTCAAGAAATACTGTGATATTCGTGGTGTGACGCCAACAAAAGTTGCCCTTGCTTGCGGTTTAAGCAATGCAGCACCTAGCGGATGGAAGCGACGCGGAACCACCCCCAAGGCTGACGTTGTTGCTCAACTAGCAAGATATCTTAGTGTTTCAACGAACGAGTTGCTAGACGGCGTTAGTTATGAACCTTCTTCTAGCATGACCAAAGATCAGCAACTGCTATTGGATGCAGCAAAAGGTCTAACAACTGTTGAGGTTCAAGAAGTTCTGCGCTATATTCGTTTTTTAAAGTACAGCGAACGGGAGCAGTTGCCTCAATAAGGAGATAAATCATGGGATTCTTTGACAGACTTTTCCATCGCAAGAAATCCGACATTCCAGCTTGCCCTCCAGTTCCGAAGGTTGTGCCTTTCAGCGAATTTAAGCCAAAAACACCTGAAGAAATCCAAAAGATGAATGACGATCATGCTGCAAACTTGGACAGAATCGACCTATCAGATATCGAAAGTTCTCCCGCCTACGCTGGAACATTTACATTCTGGGAGTTGGAGTTTCTATCCGATATAGAGCGAATCAAATTCAACTCTCCTTCTATAGGAAGATATTGGACAGCGCAACGGGGCATTGATTTTAATTCGCTCCTTCATCGTCTATGGGGTGCAGGCTACATTTCTTTTGTTTCCCCGTCAATGGATCTCTCCGCATTTAAAGTCCCCGAACTAAAGAATATCCTGTCTACCCACAATCTTCCTGTTAATGGAACTAAAAGCGTTTTGATTCAGCGGATTATTGATAACGTTTCTACTTCCAGCTTAAAAAAAGAAGGACTTATTGGAAATCGCTATTTAGTGACTGAAGCCGGTCATTTTGCGATTCATGAAAGTCGTCAAAAGCAAATTGGAAAAAACATATCCACTGCGTACGCATATCGCATTCATGGGGAGTACAGTTGCTGGCGCAGTTGTATGTGGAAAGTTATGGATCTTTATGATTCTGAGGAACAGTGGCCTTTAGCACTTAGCACAGCAATCAAGCTCTACCGCTTCGATTTGTTTTATTTTTCCACGTTGGAAACCTATAACAGCTATTTATCTTCTCGCCGCTGCGGCCTTCCTGTTAAATCGCAGGCTATGATTGCTCCCAGAATCATAGGTAATGTAATAAAATTTATAGAAAACGGTTCTGTTAGTGCATCGGAACTTGATGAAATTTATAATGAATCTTTTCTCGAGAATGCTTTCCCGGACTGTATATGCTCAAAATCCGAGGCTTTTTCTTTGCTAAAAAGATACTTGACTGAAGATTACGATGCTTTAGCCCCTGTTGTTGATGGCTACAACAAACGCTTTGATGCTCGGCATTCCAAAAAATAAAACAGCCATTCTCACGCTTGATAGTATGAGAATGGCTGTTGCACAGAGATTAGCGCTGTTTCAGCTGGCTAATGTATTCAAGCACTTGCTGGATTTGGTCAGCAGTCAAATCCTTGATTTCATCCTTCAAAGCATCGTCAAGGACTTTTCTGTACTCTGTGCATTCCATTGTAGAAGCCATTAAATTTTCACCTCTTCCCGGCACACAACCCGTGCACACTAAAAAGAGTAAATCTCAATCTTTTTATTTTCCAGCATTTGGAAGATTATAACGAATTTTGTGATAAAATAACGGAATGCGTTATTTTACACGAAAAAAGACCCCGGCCATTATAAAAATGGTCGGGGATTTATAAACTCTTCAGGAGGTATATTCGATGCCCTGCTATAAAGACGAAAAAACGGGAACTTGGTATTGCCAGTTTCGATATACTGATTTCACCGGAGCACAGAAGCAAAAGCGCAAGCGCGGCTTCAAAACCCGCCGCGAAGCGCAGGAGTGGGAGCGGGAATTTCATCTGCAGAAAGCCAAAAGCTGTGATATGACACTTGCCAGCTTTGTGGAGTTATACTTCAACGACCGGGAGCATCATGTCCGTGGCACTACAATGGACACCAAGCGAAATATTTTTGACACCAAAATTGTTCCACTTCTCGGAAACCGGAAAATGAACGAAATCACAGCCCTAGATATTCGAGACTGGCAACAACGGGTCAAAGAGATGGGCAAAGCCACTGGTCTGCCCTATGCCGAAACATATCTCTACACTATCCACGCACAGTTGACTGCCCTCTTCAACTACGCCCAGACATTCTACGGTCTTCGGTTCAACCCGTGCGATGCGGCCGGCTATATGGGTTCCTCCGTTGCCGGGGAAATGCTTATCATAACGAAAGACCAGTATGAAATTTTGCGGAAGGAATTCCGCAATGAAGCCTATCTCCTGGCATTTGACATTCTGTTTTGGACAGGATGCCGCGAAGGTGAAATGCTGGCATTGTTGCCGAAAGACCTGACCGATGATGACCAACTGCGAATCTATAAAACCTACCATCGGAAAAAGGGTCAAGACATTCTCGGCCCCACCAAGAACAGCAAAAAGGGTGGCAACAGGAATGTGCCTATCCCCCATTGGCTGGCAGAAGAATTTCGTACCTACTGTTCTAAACTATACGGCCTGACCCCAGATGACCGGGTATTTTACATGACCTGTACAGCCCTCAACAAAGAATTGACCCGCTGCACCCAGATAACCTATCTGCCGGACATTCGTGTCCACGATCTTCGGCACAGCCACGTTTCTCTCTGTATCGAACTTGGGTACTCTATTGTTCTGGTGGCCAAGCGGATAGGGGATACTGTTCCTGTTGTCATGCGGACATACGCCCATCTGTACCCCAATAAGCAGCAGGAACTCGTGTCAAGGCTGGAAACTCTCAGTACTTCTTCTTCCTCCAAGGATGAATCCGATTTGATGCCACTCGTCTAAGCCGAAAACAAATGATGTCACAGCTCGTTTTTTGATGTCACGATGTCACAAAAGCCCCAGAAAGTTTCGATTTCTCGTTACTTTCCGGGGCTTTCAAATTATTCTCCGATAATAAACCGCGCTACCATTTCCAGCACATCCAGCAGGTGCTTTTTGCCACAGATGATGTCAAAATGATGTCAAAAGTCGATTTTTGCTCATTTTTCAATCGTAGACACGTTTATTTTTTAGATATTCCATTATTCGAGCTCGATAGTTGCAGGCGGCTTACCGGTGCAATCGTAGAACACGCGATTGACGTGCTTGACCTCGTTGACGATGCGGCTGGTGACAGTGCCCAGAACATCCCACGGCATATCGTAGCTTTCTGCGGTCATGAAGTCGGTGGTGGTCACGGCGCGCAGCGCAACGGCGTAATCGTAGGTACGCTCGTCGCCCATAACGCCGACGCTGTGCATATTGGTCAGTGCAGCGTAATACTGGCTAATCTCCTTATCCAGACCGGCCTTGGCAATCTCCTCGCGCCAGATGGCGTCAGCGTCCTGCACGATAGCGACCTTCTCGGGGGTTACCTCGCCGATGATGCGGATGCCCAGACCGGGGCCGGGGAACGGCTGACGGCTGACCAGATACTCGGGCAGACCCAGCTCACGGCCGGCCTGACGAACCTCGTCCTTGAACAGGTTACGCAGAGGCTCCACCAGTTCCTTGAAGTCCACGGTATCGGGCAGACCGCCCACGTTATGGTGGCTCTTGATGACGGTGGACTCTCCGCCCAGACCGCTCTCCACCACGTCGGGGTAGATGGTGCCCTGTGCAAGGAAGTCTACCTTGCCGATCTTCTTGGCCTCTTCCTCGAACACGCGGATGAACTCCTCGCCGATGATCTTGCGCTTGCGCTCCGGCTCGGTGATGCCCTTCAGCTTGCTGAAGTAGCGGTCGCGAGCATCTACGCAGATGAAGTTGATGTCGAAGCCGTTGGCATTGCCCGGGCCAAAGACAGAGCAGACCTCTTCCTTTTCATTCTTGCGCAGCAGGCCGTGATCCACGAACACGCAGGTCAGCTGCTTGCCGATGGCCTTAGCCAGCATAGCGGCCAGCACGGAGGAATCCACGCCGCCGGACAGGGCGCACAGCACCTTGCCCTCGCCGATACGCTCCCGCAGAGCCTTAACGTTGTTCTCTACAAAGGAATCCATCTTCCAGTCGCCGGAGCAGCCGCAGACGTTGTACACAAAGTTGCGCAGCATCTTCTTGCCCTCGGCGGTGTGCAGCACCTCCGGGTGGAACTGCACCGCATACAGACCCTTTTCGGCATTTTCAACGGCTGCCACAGGGCAGTTTGCAGTGTGGGCAGTGATCTGGAAGCCGGGAGCCGCCTGCTCGATGTAGTCGTTGTGGCTCATCCAGCAAATGGTAGAGGGCTGTACATCGGTGAACAGCTTGCTCTCGGTGTTCACGAACACCTCGGTCTTACCGTACTCACGCTCGGGAGCGCGGCAGACATGACCGCCCAGCAGGTGCATCATCAGCTGGCTGCCGTAGCAGATGCCCAGCACAGGCACGCCCCAGCTGAAGATCTCGGGGTCGATGGTGGGAGAGTCCTCCAGATAAACGCTGTTGGGGCCGCCGGTGAAGATGATGCCCTTGGGATTCTTGGCCTTGATGACCGAAAGATCGGTTTTATAGGAATAGATCTCGCAGTAGACATTATTTTCTCGGACGCGGCGGGCAATCAGCTGATTGTACTGTCCGCCAAAGTCCAGCACGATGACAGTTTCATGCTGCATGATGTTTTCCTCCATTTTTAAGTGTGTTTTACAGATAATTTTAGTATAGCACATCTTACAAGAAAAAGCGACAGTTTTTGTGAAGTTTTCTGTCATTTCATTCTGCGGATCGGATGTCGCAGCACGGTTTTCAGCTTCTCCGGTGCGGTGCGGCGTGGATCTCCCAGATAGATCTCGTGATGGAAGCGTGTGTCTGAAAAATCCGGGCAATATCCCTGTTCCGCTGCAAACGCATCCAGCTGCCGCAGGGTCCCCGGCTCGGTGTCATAGGAGCCGATGTGCATACACTGCACGCACAGACCTTCATCATAGGTGAAAAATTCCACCTTAGAAAAGTCTTTTTTCTTTTTGGTAGTGGCCTCCTGCACTGCCCAGTCAAATTCGGCACGAGTGACAAATTCCGGCAGACGGATCATAGAGGTCCAGATAAAGGTCTCCTTGTTGGAAAAATCCACGCCCTCTGCACCGGGCTGATGCCACAGTCCCTCCAGCGGCGGAACAACATATTCGAAATAGCCGTCTATCTTATGGCTGCCCTTATAGCTCATTTTGATAGTAAATGCAATGCCGTACAGCAACTCCAGCGCTGCTTTGTATTCCCTTGCCGGGTCGTTGGGGTCGCCCTTGCCCTGCACCGCAGCAAAATTCATCGCAGGAACGGTGATGATTTGCGGTTTCTTCGGCGGGAGATAGAACTCTTTATATTCTTTCTTGTAGTCAAATGGCATCCTTCTTTTCCCCTTCCAGCAGCGCGCGCTGCTTCTTTTTGCTGAAGCTGCCCAGCACCAGACGATAAGATTTTTCCAGCATCTCCCGCAGCAATGCGTCCGGCACATTTCCCTCTGCTTTTACGGAGTTCCAATGCACCTTATTCATATAGTAGCCCGGAATGATATCTTCATACTGTCGGCGCAGAAAATCGCCCTCGGCGGGGTCCAGCTTGCAGGTGATATACACCGGCTTTCCCGTGGCATCATCCAGACAGACGGCTGCAAACATTTTGCCGCCGATGTGATACCTTATCCAGTTCCACTCTGCCTGTAAGTCTTGGGTAACGCTAGGCTTTTGTAGAAGTTCCGTGTCGATCCAGCTGTATTTCATGGCAGCACCTCCGTTTTTCTCAGTATAACTGATTTGGAGGCACTTGTAAACAAAAAGTTGTTGGTTTTTACCTATAATACGTCATCTCTGAAAAATTGGCAGCAAAAAGAGCCATCCGCTCAGAAAACCTGAGAGAATGGCTCTTGCATTAAATGTTATGATCAGATGGAAATAGTGTTGCACACGTCCACCAGCACGGGGTCAAGGCTCTTGGTCATCTCCAAAGCCTCGTCCACGGGGTAGTCCACCAGCTTCTCACCCTTCATGCCGACGATGCGATTATACTTGCCCTGCTCCAACAGGCAGACAGCCTGATAACCCATGGCAGAAGCATTCACGCGGTCGCGCAGGGTGGGAGAACCGCCACGCTGCACATGACCCAGAATGGTTGCGCGGGAATCGATACCGGTACGTGCCTGGATCTCGTTGGCGATCTCCTGTGCATGACCCACGCCCTCGGCCACAATGATGATAAAGTGACGCTTGCCGGTCTTCTGGGTCTCGGCGATCTTATCCAGAATGTCGCGCTGCATATCGAATTCCTTCTCGGGCAGCAGCACAGCCATAGCGCCGGAGGCGATGGCCACGTTCAGAGCGATGTAACCGGCGTTGCGGCCCATGACCTCGACCACACTGCAGCGGTCGTGGCTCTGGGTGGTGTCGCGCAGCTTGTCGATCATTTCCAGCGCGGTGTTCATGGCGGTATCGTAGCCGATGGTGTAATCGGTGCAGCCGATATCGTTATCAATGGTGCCGGGCAGGCCGATCATGGGGATGCCGCGGTGTGCCAGTGCGCGGGCACCGCGGTAGGAGCCGTCGCCGCCGATAACGACCAGCGCATCAATGCCCAGCTCGCGGCACTTTTCAGCGCCCTTATCCTGACCTTCCTTGGTCTTGAACTCCAGGCAGCGTGCCGTATACAGAATGGTGCCGCCAGCAGAGATGATGTTAGAAACGCTGCGCAGGTTCATTTCAAAGCACTCGCCGTTCAGCAGGCCGTTATAGCCGCGCTGAATGCCGATCATACGGAAGCCCTTATGCAGGCCGGTGCGTACCACAGCGCGCACAGCAGCGTTCATGCCGGGAGCATCACCACCGCTTGTAAGCACGCCAATCGTTTTGATTTGCTTTTCCATACGAGAGATTCCCTCCAATTTACAGTTCAGTTCTTCATTTACCCTTTTGCCTGTACCCTCTTCTTCCAGAAACAGGCCAGTTGCTTTGCAACAGCTTTGATTCGCCTTTAATGATTATAGCACACCATCCAGACAAATTTCAATAGGGTTTTGAGACTTTATGCAATTCCATGCGGTACAAAATAGCGACGGTATATCGCGTTATTTTTGCAGTTTGTACCACTTGAAAAAATTGAAATCGCCTCATGCGGTGCCATTCGTGCACAAATATGTCATTTTGTTGCAACATTTTCTGCGCCCAGCAGCCGCTCCAGCTCTTTGAAGAAGAGCGGATGCCCAGAAGTGTACAGCCGGCGCGGTGCGGCCAGCTTCTGCTTGGTATCTTCCAGATACAGGATCACCGGGATATCGCCGTCAAAAATCTCCAGCAGGTTCACCACTTTATCGTACTGGGGGCAGCTGCGGGACGGCAGACGGATGAACACCCGCCGGGCCGCTGTTTTAACGGGGTCCGGGCGGCCTTTATCCAAGCGGGTCGGGTCGTAGCTGTCGATGGGCAGAATGCTGTCTGCCAGCAGTTTGGAGGCTTCATCCTCCCGCACGGAAAGCCGACCATCGATGACCACAACAGCGTTTTCCTGAATGGCATCCCGGAACCTGTCCAGCACCTTGGGGAACACGATGACCTCCATGGTGCCGGTCAGATCCTCCACACTGGTAAAGGCCATCATGCTGTTGGATTTTGTCGTCATCATGCGGTTTTTGACTACTGCACACACGATACGCACCTTTTCGCCGTCCTGCACATGGGCATCCTCGCCAGTGAGATCTTTGATGGTGTGGGAGCCGATGCGGGCAGATTTTTCCCGGTAAGCGTCCAGCGGATGGCCGGACAGGTACAGGCCGCTGACCTCTTTTTCCTGCTGCAGCAGCTCGGCAGGGGTGTACTCTGCCAAGGGGCGGATCTCGTAGACGTCCTCCTGCGGGCTTTGCTGCACTTCCCCGCTCATTACGGAGAACAGATCCAGCTGCCCCTCCAGATTGCGGCGAGAGTCGGTCTCGATGCTCTTGAGGATGCCCTCTACCGCCTCTACCATGCTGTGACGGTTGGAGCCGAAGCAGTCAAAGGCACCGGCTTTGATCAGGCTTTCCACCGCGCGGCGGTTCAACTCACTGCCGTGCATCCGCTTGCAGAAATCATAAAGGCTTGTGTAGGGCTTTTCCTTACGCTCGGCGACTGCGTTTTCGATGAGGTTGCGGCCTACGTTTTTCACGGCGTTCAGCCCAAAACGGATCTGTCCGTTATCATCGGCGGTAAAGCCGCCGTTGGAGATGTTCACATCCGGCGGCAGGACTTTAATGCCCAGACGGGCGCACTCGCCGGAATACTCAATGACCTTATCCGTATTATCCAGCACACTGGTCAGCAATGCTGCCATGAACTGGCTGGGGTAATGGCACTTGAGGTAAGCGGTCTGGAAAGCCACATAGGCGTAGCAGGCAGCATGGCTCTTGTTGAAGGCGTAGGACGCAAAGCTGGACATCTCGTCGTAGATCTGGTTTGCCACCTGCTCCGGGATACCGTTGGCAACGCAGCCGGGGCATTCGTGACCGGGCTCGGTGCAGCCATGCACAAAATGCTCCCGCTCTGCCTCCATGACGGCATGCTTCTTTTTGCTCATGGCGCGGCGGACGTTATCTGCCTGCCCGAAGGAGAAGCCTGCCAGTTCCCGGAAGATCTGCATGACCTGCTCCTGATAGACGATGCAGCCGTTGGTCACATCCAGAATGTGCGCCAGCTGCGGGGTCTTGTAGCTGATCTTGTCTGGTTCGTGCCGGTTGCGCAGATAGGTGGGAATGGAGTCCATGGGGCCCGGACGGTACAGGCTGATCAGAGCGATGACATCTTCAAGGTTCTGGGGCTGCAATCCCACAAGCACCTGCTTCATGCCAGAGGATTCCAGCTGGAACACGCCCTCGGTATCGCCCTGTCCCAGCATTTTATAGGTATCCGGGTCGTCATAATCCAGCTTGCGGATGGAGAACTCCGGGTGCTGCTTTTGCACCGCAACCTCCGCATCTCGGATGACAGTCAGGGTGCGCAGACCCAGAAAGTCCATCTTCAAAAGACCCAGCTCTTCGATCTCGGTCATGTTGAACTGGGTCACCGGCAGGCCGTCGTTGGTGGCAAGCGGCAGATAATAATCCGTCGGCTCCGGCGTAATGACCACACCCGCCGCGTGGGTGGAGGCGTGCCGGGGCATGCCCTCCACCTTCAGTGCGGTGTCGATGAGTTCGGTCACCTGCGGGTCGGTATCGTAGAGCTTTTTCAGCTCGCTGGAAACCTCCAATGCCCGCTTGAGGGTCATTTTCAGCTCCATGGGCACAAGCTTTGCTACCACGTCCACCTGCTGGTATGGAATACCCATCACGCGGCCCACATCCCGGATGGCGTTGCGGGCTGCCATCGTACCAAAGGTAACGATCTGCGCCACATGGTCCGCACCGTATTTGCGGTTGACGTAGTCGATGACCTCCTGCCGGCGCTCGTAGCAGAAGTCCACATCGAAATCCGGCATACTGACGCGTTCGGGGTTCAAAAAGCGCTCGAAGATCAGGTTATAGCGGATGGGGTCGATATCCGTAATGCCCACGCAGTAAGCGGCAATACTACCCGCGCCGGAGCCGCGTCCCGGCCCCACCGGGATGCCCTGACTTTTTGCAAAATTGATGTAGTCCCATACGATGAGGTAATAGTTGGTGTACCCCATGGTCTTGACCACGCCGATCTCGTATTTCAGGCGGTCGATGTTGGCCTGCGGCACGTCCGGGCCGTAGCGGCGTTCCAAGCCGTCCCAGCAGAGTTTTTCAAAGTAGGCCTGATTATCCATGCCGTCCGGGGCTTTGTAGTAAGGGATCTTGGTGTGACCGAACTCAAAGTCAAAATTGCACTGCTCGGCGATCTTTGCCGTATTGGCGCAGGCTTCCGGTACCATGGAGAACAGCTCGTACATCTCGTCTGTGGTCTTGACGTAGAATTCATCAGTCTGGAACTCCATGCGGTCGGCATCCTGAATGGTCTTGCCGGTCTGGATGCACAGCAGGATGCTCTGCATCTTGGCGTCCTCTTTGCGCAGATAATGGGCGTCGTTGGTGGCTGCCATGGGGATGCCCGTCTCCCGGGAAAGCTTGATGAGCTGCGGCAGAACAGTGGAATCCTCTTTCAGGCCGTGATCCTGCAATTCGATGTAGTAATTCTCTGCACCGAACAGATCCCGGTACCACAGCGCAGTCGCCTTTGCGCGCTCGTAGTCCCCTGCCAGAATGGCCTGCGGGATCTCGCCTGCAAGACAGGCCGAAAGGCAGATCAGTCCCTCGTGGTATTGCTCCAAAAGCTGCTTATCCACACGGGGCTTGGAGTAAAACCCCTCCACAAAACCGGCAGAGACCATTTTGATCAAGTTCTTGTAGCCGGTCTCGTTTTTGCACAGTAAAATCAGGTGGTTATTGCCGTCTATTTTATTTACCTTATCAAAGCGGGTGCGGGTGGCAACATACACTTCGCAGCCGATGATGGGCTTGATACCCGCCTTTTTGGCGGCTTTATAAAACTGCACACAGCCGTACATCACGCCGTGGTCGGTGCAGGCAATGGCGGTCTGTCCACACTCCTTCACCCGCTCCATCAGCTGGTCGATACGGCAGGCGCCGTCCAGAAGGCTGTATTCCGTATGGATATGCAAATGGGCAAAGGGACGGGTATTTGCGGTGGGTTCACTCATTGTACTGCCTCCTGTCCCTCCTGCTGACGCTGGCGCAGATTTTCCGCCAGTGCTTCCAGCTTTTTCATCCGGTGTGATAAGCCGGATTTGCTCACTGCCGGGTCAAAGCAGCCGCACAGCGCGGTAAGCGAAAGATCCGGGTATTGCAGCCGCTTGGCTGCTGCCTGCTGCAGTACCTCCGGCAAGGTCTCCAGTGCGTGCTGTTCCTGCAAATAGCGGATAGCCTTCAGGGTCTGAGCGTTCGCCCGCGCCGTTTTGCCAAGGTTTGCGGTATCGCAGTTGGTCTGCCGGTTGGTCTGATTGCGCACCTGCTTGAACGCCTTGAGTACGCTGATCTGTGTTGCAGCATCCGCAGCACCCATAAAGCGGAGCAGCCGCTCCACATTGGCACCGGTCTTGACGTAGATCAGGTTCACGCCGTTGCGGCGGGTGCGGTGGGGCGCAAACTCGTGCTCAGCCAGCAGCGCTTCAAAATCCCGGGCGAGGTTCGTCCGGGAGGTGAGAAATTCCAGATTATATTCCTTTTGCGGGTCGGTGACCGTGCCGCTGCACAAAAAGGCCATGGCGATATAGGCGCTGACGCAGGTCTGACAACGGATGAGCCCGGGGTCGATCTGCAAGCTGGTCTCCCTGCCGGTTGTGCCGAACAGCTCGTGCAGGCGGGTGACCTGCTCCGCATCGCGGATATTGAACTCGTACAGCACACCGCTGACGCGGGGCTTTTCCAGGATCTCGCCCCGGATGCCGCAGCGGGCAAACAGCTGCTGCGCCAGCTGCACCGTATGGGGTTGCTCGGTTTGCAGCACAAGGCCGCGGGCATCAAAGTATTTGGCAAAGCAGGCAATGCCATAGGCAGCTGCACGCACACAGCATTCCTTGGTGGGGCTGCGCTGCGCGATTTCCTCCCGCGCACTGGATGCAAAACTCATAGTATTTCCTCTGTTTTCAGCGCACGGCATCCCGGTGCTGCACCCCGGGCTCGTAGCCCAGAGAGGTGCAGTATTCCGCAAGCTTGCGTGCGAATGTGATGGAGCGGTGCTTGCCGCCTGTGCAGCCCACCGCAATGGTCAGCTGGCTTTTGCCTTCCTTGACATAGAGCGGCAGGGCGTACTGCAAAAAGTTCTCGTACCGGCGCAGCAGCTCCTGTGCTTCGGGGTGGCCCATGACAAAATCCACCACTTCCTGATCCAGTCCGGTCTTGTGCTTCAGTTCCGGCACATAGAAGGGGTTTGGCAGGCAGCGCACATCCAGCACAAGGTCGGCCTCCGGCGGCAAACCAAACTTGAACCCGAAGGACATAATGGTGAGACGCATGGCATTTTTTGCCCCGCCGTTTTTCATGAACAAATCGCAGATACGCTCTTTATTCTGAGAGGTAGAAAGCAGACCGGTATTGATGGTATAGTTTGCGCGTTCCTTTAAGGGCTGTAAGATCTGCCGCTCCTTCAAAAAGGCATCCCTGGTAGAGATGCCCTCTGCAATGCTGATGGGGTGGCGGCGGCGGGTCTCGCTGTAGCGGCGCATCAGCACATCGTCCGGCGCATCCAGAAACAGGATCTTATAGGGTGTTTTCTGCTCGTCCAGCTGCTGCAGGGCAATCTCGATCTGTTCCCTGCTGCGGCAGCCGCGCACGTCCATGGAAAGCGCCACCCGCTCCAGCTGGTTGTCGCCCGCCTTGGAAAACGCCGTAATGCTGGGCAGCAGCCCCGCCGGGACGTTATCGATGCAGAAAAATCCGATATCCTCCAGCGCATTCATAGCCACAGACTTTCCTGCGCCGGAAAGTCCGCTGACGATCAACAGCTCCATCTGTGTTCCACACTCCCTCTATTTGCGCAGTTCAGCGGACTACGCGGATCTCTTTTTCCAGATCATAACCGGTCTTTTCCTTTACGATGGTGCGTACTTCTTCGCACAGCGCCAGCACGTCTGCGCAGGTGGCGCCGCCAAGGTTCACCACAAAGCCGCAGTGCTTCTCGCTGACGGCGGCACCGCCGTGTCGGTAGCCCCGCAGACCGCACTGGTCAATGAGGGCAGCGGCAAAAGCGCCCACCGGGCGCTTGAAGGTACTGCCTGCGCTGAGCTTATCCAGCGGCTGCTTGTCCAGCCGTTTTGCCATCAGTTCGTCCATCTTTGCGCGAATAGCCTCCGGTTCGCCCGGAGTCAGGGCAAACTGCGCCGAGAGGATACAGCCGCCGTTTTCTTCAAAAATGCTGTGGCGGTAGCGCAGGTCAAGCTCCGCTGCCGCAGCCTCCTTCACCTCGCCCTCGGCGGTGAGGTACTGCACCGTGGTCAGCACATCCTTCATCTCGCCGCCGTAAGCACCGGCGTTCATGTAGACTGCGCCGCCCACCGTACCGGGGATGCCGTAGGCAAATTCCAGCCCGGTCAGGCTATGCTCCAGCGCCGTTTTGCACAGCGCCGAGAGCCGCACGCCCGCCCCGGCGGTGAGTTGTGTGCCGTGCACCTCCACAGTGTCCTGCATGGAGGAAATATCCAGCACCACGCCGTTGTAGCCCTCGTCGGCAAACAGAATATTGCTGCCGTTTCCTAGCAAATAGTACCGGACGCCCTGCGCTTTGCATAGTGCAACAGCACGGCAAAGCTGTGCCCGATCTGCCGGCTGCACGAACAGCCGTGCCGGGCCGCCGATCTTAAAAGTACAGTGCGCTGCCAGCGGCTCGTTTTCTTTATAAGCAATGCCTGCTGCGGTCAGCAGCTGCTTGAGTTGTTCCATAGGGTCAGGCTCCTTTTTTATCGGGAAGATCAGTCCATTTTGTCATCCAGTCCCAGCCGGATCAGCAGCTCCTTGGCTGCGTTGTAGCCCATCTTCTTCTGGCGGTTATTGATGGCTGCAGTCTCCAGCACCACAGCCAGATTACGGCCGGGAGAGACCGGGATGCTGGTGCTGGGAATGCTGACGCCCAGAATGTCGTAGTATTCACTTTCCAGACCGGTGCGCTGGTAGTTCTTGGTGGGGTCCCACGCTTCCAGCTGCACCACCAGATCCAGACTTTCGCTCAGCTTGACAGCGCCTACGCCGTACACGCGGGCCACATTGACGATGCCGATGCCGCGCAGCTCGATGAAGTGGCGGATATTTTCCGGGGCAGTGCCCATGATCTGACGGTTGGACACCTTGCGCAGCTCCACGGCATCATCTGCCACCAGACGGTGGCCGCGCTTGACCAGCTCAATGGCCAGCTCGCTTTTGCCGATGCCGCTGTCGCCAAGGATCAGGATGCCTTCGCCGTACACCTCCACCAGCACGCCGTGCCGGGTGATGCGGGGCGCAAGCTCCAGATTCAGTACGCTGATCAGGCTGCCCATCAAAGTGCAGGTAGTCTCGTTGGAACGCAGCAGGGCAACCGCGTGCTTCTGCGCCAGTTCCTGCATCTCCGGGAAAGGCGCCAGCTCCTCGCTGCGGCAGACGATGACCGCCGGGGGCTGCTGCCGGAACAGCTGTTCCAGCGCCTCGTAGCGCTTTTCTGCCGTCAGGCCGGACAGAAAGTTCATCTCTGCCAGACCCATGATCTGCAGGCGGAGCTTATCGAAATAATCATAATAGCCCGCCAGAAACAGACCCGGGCGGTTGACCTCGGCGATTTCTACGCTGATTTCATCCAGCGCCCGGGGGGTGTATACCACTTCCATGCTGACGCGGTCGGTCAGCGTTTTAAGCGAAACATTGAACGTACCCATCCTGGTTCCTCCTGTATCCTTTTGCCGCGCTGTGCTGCGGGCACTCTTATTCATATTATAATAAAATTCGGCGGCAAATACAACGCCCGGGTTGCTGTTTTTGTACCCGCAGTGGGAAACTAACGCTGCATCGCAGCGTGTGCACAGGATTTTTACATTTTTCTTACTTTACATGGGTTTTACATTTCGGCGATTTCAGATTTTACATTGTTTTTCTATACTTAAAGCACAGGAGAAAAACACGTCAAGAAAAGTGAGGAAAACACTTATGACCATTTTTAATGTCTTTTCGCTGCTGGGAGGTCTGGCCCTGTTTTTGTTCGGTATGGACATCATGGGCAAGGCACTGGAAAAGCAGGCCGGCGGTCAGCTGCAGAAAATTCTCAGCAAGCTGACCGATAACCCCCTCAAGGGCTTTTTTCTGGGTCTGTGCGTGACCGCCGTGATCCAGAGTTCCAGCGCTACCACGGTTATGGTGGTGGGCTTTGTCAACAGCGGCATCATGGAGCTGCATCAGGCCATTGGCGTGATCATGGGCAGCAACGTGGGCACCACCGTGACCAGCTGGATTCTGAGCCTTTCCGGCTTGCAGGGCGACAGCCTGTTCATCCAGCTGCTCAAGCCCACTTCTTTTAGCCCGGTGCTTGCATTTATTGGCATTTTGCTGTATATGTGTAAGAGTGAGAAGAAAAAAGGTGTTGGCACCATCCTCATCGGCTTTGCTGTGCTGATGACCGGTATGACCACCATGTCCAACGCGGTGCTGCCGCTGCAAAACGAGGCATGGTTCACCAGCCTGTTCACCCGCTTCTCCAACCCCCTGCTGGGCGTTCTGGTGGGCGCACTGGTCACCGGCATCATCCAGAGCTCCAGCGCCAGCGTGGGCATCCTGCAGGCACTGAGCGCCACCGGCGTCATCACCTACGGCAGTGCCATCCCCATCATCATGGGTCAGAACATCGGCACCTGTGTGACCGCACTGCTGTCCTCGGTGGGTGCCAACAAAAACGCCCGCCGCGCCGCCATGGTGCACCTGTACTTCAACATTATCGGTGTGACCATCTTCCTGTTCGGGTTCTACGGACTCAACGCCGTCTGCCACTTTGCCTTTGTGAATACCACCATCGAGGCTTGGGGCATTGCAATCGTGCACTCGGTGTTCAACATTCTGGCCACCGTCATTCTGCTGCCCTTTGCCACCGGGCTGGAAAAGCTGGCTATCCTGACCATTCCCGATTCCCCGGAAAAAGAGGAGTTTGCGCTGCTGGATGACCGTCTGCTGAACACCCCCGCTGTGGCTGTGGAGCGCGCCCGCGCCGCTACCGCCGAAATGGCAGAGCTTGCCCGGGTGGGCGTAGTGCAGGCCATGAGCCTGACCCACGAATGGAACGATGAACTTGCCCAGAAGGTGCGGGACGAGGAGTGCCGGGTGGACCGGTACGAGGACGCGCTGGGCACTTATCTGGTCAAGCTGTCCGGTCGGGAACTGAACCACACCGACAGCCAGAGCGTGAACACCCTGCTGCACACCATCAGTGATTTTGAGCGTATCAGCGACCATTCCGTCAACCTGCTGGAATCTGCCGAGGAGATGCACCAGAAGGAGATTCACTTCTCCAAGGATGCACAGGAGGAGCTGCAGGTTCTGGAGGATGCGGTGCAGGACACCCTGAGCCGCACCACCGATGCTTTCCGCAAGGGAGATCTGCACCTTGCCTCCAAGGTGGAGCCGCTGGAGGCCGTGATCAACGAGCTGGTGCGTGCCATTAAGGCGCGACACGTTGCCCGCCTGCAGGCCGGCAGCTGCTCTATTGAGTACGGCTTTGTGCTGGACGATCTGCTGACCAACTACGAGCGTGTGTGCGACCATTGCAGCAATGTGGCGGTTGCACAGATCGAGGTGGCACAGGACAGCTTTGATACCCACGCTTATCTGAACGATCTGCGCCACGGCAACGACACCAAGGAAAGTGAAGAATTCCACCGCCGTCTGGACCGCTACCGCGAGCGGTATTTGTTCCCGGACGGACAGACTGCTGAGGAGAATTGAGTTATGATCTATATTGTAGAGGACGACGCTTCCATCCGCGAGCTGGAGCAGTATGCCCTGCAATCTAACGGCTACGAAGTGCAGGGCTTTGAGAGTGCCGAGCCTTTCTGGCAGGCCATGCGTGCTGCCGAGCCGGAGCTGGTAATCCTGGACGTGATGCTGCCCGGCGAGGACGGCTTTTCCATCCTGAAAAAGCTGCGCAACACCCCTTCCCTGCGTAGGCTGCCCATCATTATGGTCACTGCAAAATCCAGCGAGCTGGACACCGTGCGCGGGCTGGACTGCGGCGCGGATGACTACATTGCAAAGCCTTTCGGCATTATGGAATTTCTCAGCCGGGTGCGTGTGGCGCTGCGGCGCTCTGCCCCGGAGGTAAGGCCGGATGTGCTGGTTTTCCACGAGATCCAGCTGGATAACGCCCGCCACAGCGTTACGGTAAACAGCACCCCTGTGGAGCTGACCTACAAGGAATACTGCCTGCTGCGTCTGCTGCTGGAAAACACCAGTCTGGTGGTGACCCGCGAGACCATTTTGCAGGTAGTGTGGGGCACCGACATCTCGGTGGAAAGCCGTACCGTGGATATGCACATCCGCACCCTGCGCAAAAAGCTGGGCGATGCGGGGCGTTACATCTGCACTGTGCGCAAGGTGGGCTACAAGCTGACCGATGAGGAGGCCGAAGAAGAATGAAGCTGCGCAGCATGGAAGAAAAGATCAGCTACCGGTTGTTCCTGATGGGCTTTCTGGGGCTTATATTCACCGCAGTGCTGTGCATTTTTGTGTTCCATAAGGCCTTTACGGCGCAGGCATGGTCGGCTTTGGAGCGCGAGACCGACCTTGTGCGCGCCGGGTACGAGCAGACCGGAGACCCCACACAGCTGAGTGCCTTTGTGACCGATGATCTGCGCGTGACGCTGATCAGTCAGGACGGCAGCGTGCTGTTTGAATCTGCCACCGACCAGCCCATGGAGAACCATCTGACCCGCCCGGAGATCCGCGATGCCATTGCAAACGGCGAGGGTCGGGACATTCGCGATTCCCAGACCATGGGCTACGAGACCTATTACTATGCGCTCCGGCTTTCCGGCGGGGATGTGCTGCGCGTGGCACAGGACGCCGAGACCGTGTGGTCCATCTATGATGCCACCATCCCGGCCATCGTGCTGAGCTGCGTGGCGCTGATGCTGGCTGCTGCGGTGCTGGCCGCCCTGCTGACCAAAGCACTGGTACAGCCGGTACTGAACATGACTGAGGATCTGGATCACATTCAGGAAAATGTGCCCTACCGGGAACTGATCCCCTTTGCAGAGAGCATCCACTCCGACCGCATTCTGCGAGAAAACAACGAGAAAATGCGGCAGGAGTTTACTGCCAATGTCAGCCATGAGCTCAAGACCCCGCTGACCAGCATTTCCGGCTATGCAGAGTTGATTGAGACCGGCATTGCAAAACCGGAGGATGTGCCGGATTTCGGCCGCAAGATCCACAGCGAGGCCACCCGCATGATCCAGCTGGTCAACGATATTTTGCAGCTTTCCAAACTGGACACCGTAAGCGAGACCGGGGACACCCCCGTAATGGAAACGGTAGACCTTTTGGAGGTTACCAAGGAGTGCGTGGAGCGCCAGAAACTGAACGCCCGCCGCGCGTATATCTCCCTGACCTATTTGGGCGAGAGCGCCCCGGTGCTGGGTAGCCGCGCGCTGCTGGATGAACTGTGCCAGAACCTGTGCGATAACGCCATCCGCTACAACCGCCCGGGCGGCAAGGTACAAATCATTACCGCTTGCAGCCGGGACGGACACTGCTCCCTGACCGTGACCGATAACGGCATCGGTATCCCGCGGGAAGCGCAGGCCAGCGTGTTCGAGCGCTTCTACCGGGTGGACAAGAGCCGCAGCAAGGCCACCGGCGGCACCGGGCTAGGGCTTGCCATCGTCAAGCACATTGCCCGCATCCACAACGCCCGCATCAAGCTGGAAAGTCAGGTAGACGTTGGCACCACCATTACCGTTACTTTCCCTACTGCCTCTTAATACAGCATGAAATGCACGTCTGTCCGTAATTGCGGGCAGACGTTTTTTGTTGGGTCAAAGCCCGCAATGCTGCCGCTTTGCAGCGCTGCCCGGGCTTGCAGGTGCAGCACATCCACGCCCTGCTGCCAGCAACCTTGCAAAAGCGCAGTGCACTGCGCCGCCAGCTGTTGCTGCTGTGCCTGCGTGGGCAGCGGGCTGTGGGCAGCGCGTTGACAGTCCAGCCGCACAAGCACCTGCCCCTTTTGCAGGGTGACCGAAACGATGCAGCGCCGGATGCCGATGCGTTCCCCTTCCAGCCAGAGCTGCCGGGTGCCGCCCTGCCCGGCAAGCAGCCGGTAGACCTCGGCCTGCTCCAAGGACAAGGGCGTATCGCCCGCTACGGTGTGCAGAACACCGCCCTCCTGTATCGTTACCTCTTCCGCGTTCCACCCGAGAACAGGCAGAAGTCCCGGCTCTGTATGCTCATACAGCCGGGGTGCGGTGGGTGCTGCGGCCTTTATTTGTGCCATCAGAGCATCCGGCAGGGCGGCCCGTGCGGCAAGGCGGTCTATCTCTCCTTCTGCGCAAAGCAGTCTTGCGGCTGTGCGGCCGCAGCCGCGCCGCAGCACCAGCTGCTCGTACTCTGTTAATAATGGTTCTTCCGCTTTTGACAGCAGCAGATAGTCACACAGGCGGTAGCTTGCGGTTTGGGGCAGTGCCTGCTCTGCCCCAGCCAGCGCCTGTTCCATCGTTTGTCCCTCTGCCTGCACAAACTGTAACGCGGCAGAGGCCTCGGCGGCATCGGCGGCGGCCTGCGGTGCCTGATAGAGCAGCCCTGCCTGATACACCTGTTCGGTCTGTGCCAGATACACCGCCCGCACCATGCTTTTCTCGGTGCTTTCGCAGCGCAGGAATAAAAGACACCACCCTGCCAACAGTAAAAGCAGCAGCGGCTTGTAAGATTTCTGTTTTCTCATGGCTGCACCTCTGCTTCCGGCTGCTGCCAGAGCAAGCGGACAGCGGCACACAGCATGGCTGCCCGGTAGACAGCGCACAGCAGCCACAGCAGCAAAAGCAGCGCATCCATGCGGGAAAAGCTGCCGCCACTCCACGCCCGCAGCAACTCCAGCCGGGGGTAGGTTCCGCTGCCAAACAGCAAAGCACTGCCCAGCAAAGCCGCTGCCTGAACCGCAAAGCCCCATACCGGTAGCCAGACCGTGCGGCGGGCAGACCGTGCACTGCACAGAAGGGCTCCGGCAAAATATTCAGCGTAGACCGGTACGTTCCAACCTGCTGCGGCCGGCTGTGCCGGAGGGAACAGGCGGTACCAGTGCAGTTGACCGGCGAGCCCCAGCAGGCAGACCACGCCGCCCACGGCTACAAACCACCACAGCACCCGCGCCGAGGCGTTCCAGCTTGCGGGACGGATGCACCACCCCGCCCAGAGCAGCAGCGGCAGAAAGCCCAGCAGCGCCATGGAGGAAAACTCTGCCGTGCACAGCCCTTGTGCCTGCACGAGGGTGTGCACCAGTTCCATAAAAAGCCCGGCTGTCAGTGCCAGCCGCACCGCAAGGGAGGGCGCTTTGTTCTGCAACATTGCCACTGCCAGCGCCGAAAGGATGCACAGACACACCGCGCTGACAGCGCCCAGCCACAGCGCCCGGCACACCGAAACGCTTTGCGGGATGCCGTCTGCCAGCGCCGCAGTTACCACACTGAGGGTTAACGCCGCCGGGGTAAAACGTTCTGTCTGCTGCTTCATGACCGCCGTTTTCCCTTCTCCCGCTTTTGCCAGATATTGAACCCGCGCCGGGACAGCTGCCGGTAGTTGCGGCGCAGAACGCCGTCCTCGGAAAGCGGCTGCTGCGGGAACGGGTGCGGCGCAAGATACGGCACACCCAATGCTTCGGTGCTGACGAGGCTGAGCAAAAAGCCGAAAAACGCTGCTGCCAGTCCCACTGGCCCGGCAAGCCCCGCCAGCAACACCGTGCCGATGCGCAGCAGGGTGGCAGGCTCGTACAGACCCGGGGTGACAAAGACTGCAATGGCCGTGATGCTGGCCACAAAAATGACCGGGGTGCTCATAAGCCCGGTGGCAATGGCGGCATCGCCAATGATGAGCGCCGACACCAGACTGACCGAGTGCCCCAGCGACTGCGGCATCCGCAGCCCGGCCTCCCGGATAATCTCTAAGAGTAGGATCACCAGCAGCATCTCGGCAAACAGGGGCAGCGGGGTGGCCTTTTCGGCTGCTTCGATCTTATACAGCAGCTGCGGGGGCAGCAGCTCCGGCAGATGCACCGCCACGCACACAAAGACCCCCGGCAAAAATACCGTAAGGTAGAAGGAAAAGTACTTCAGCGCCCGCAGAAAAGAGGAGAACGCCGCCGTAGAGGCGTAATCGTCCAGACACTCGAACTGCTCGCTGAAGAGCGCGGGCAGCACCAGCGCCGAGGGGCTGCCGTTGACTAAAATTACCAGCTTGCCCTCGCAGAGCTTTGCGGCGGCGACCGCCGGGCGCTCGGTGTAGTGCACCGGGGTGAACAGCCGCGCCTTGCCGGGCAGCAGCCACGGCACGAAATAGCTGGAATCCAGCAGCAGCTCCGGCCGTGCGCTTTGCAGAATGGCGCGCACCCGCTGTACCATGGCGGGGTCGGCACGGTCCTTGCAGTAGCAAAGAGCATACTCCGTATTGCAGCAAGTGTGCGCCTGTGCGGCCTCCTGCACAAGGGTATCGGTGCGGACAAGACGGCGCAGAAGGCTCAGATTCACCCGCAGAAGGTCGGTAAAGCCTTCCCTGCTGCCGCGCAGATTGCCCTCGGCGGATGGCTCTTCCACGGAGCGGAATTTGAGCCCCTGCACTGAAAAAACAATACCACTGCTGCAGCCCTCTAAAAGCAGCACCGCCATGCCCGCCGTCAGCCGCGCTACGAGCTGCGGCATATCCTGCACCGGGGTGCTCTCGGCCGGAAACGCCGAGCCGTGCAGGATATGCGCATAGGCTTGCGTACCAGTAAGCCGGACAGAAGCAGACTGCCGCCCGGCGGCGTCCAGCAACAGCTCCCAGAGTGAATCGAGACTTGCCATGCCGTCAAACATTACGATGCACCCTGGGCAGCCATACAAAACGATCTTCTTCGCATAATAATCTGCCGATTTGCCAAACCTAGCATCAAGCGCGGACAGGTTTTCCGCAAGGCTTTGCGAAAGCTGCTGCACATCCATCACTCCTTTGTGTGTGCAGTATGCCCGCTTTGCCGCAGCGGAATACGCCGCGCATACCACCATGGAGGGTTTGTGCATGAAACTGCTGCTTTGCCGCACTATTATTTTGTATCTCTGCGTTTTGTTTGCCATGCGGCTGATGGGCAAGCGTCAGCTGGGAGAGTTGCAGCCGGAAGAGCTGGTATCCACCATCCTGATCTCCAATCTGGCGTCCATCTCCATTGAATCGGAGGATGTCCCCATCACCGCCAGTCTGATCCCGCTGTTTCTTATTGCGGCGCTGGAGCTGCTGGGTTCAGTAGTGAGCTTCCGCAGCCAGAAATTCTTCAATTTTCTCTCCGGGCGTCCCAAAACGGTCATTCTGGACGGAAAGATCGACCAGAACGCTTTGCGGATGCTGCGGCTGACCACCGCCGACCTGATGGAGGCGCTGCGCGGCAAGGATATCTTCGACCCGCGCAGGGTGTCCTACGCCGTAATCGAAACAAACGGCACACTGTCGGCGGCGCTGCGCCCGGAGCATGAAGCAGCCACCCTAGCAGACTTGCAGCTGAAGGTGCAGCAGACGCAGGCCACCATCCCCTTTGTGCTGGACGGACAGGTGCTGGAGGATAATCTGCGCTGGTGCGGCAAAGATCGTGCGTGGCTGGAACGCACCGCCACGGCAAACACGGTGCTGCCACAGGAAATCTTACTGCTCATCGGCAACGAGACTGAGGACTATTTTCTGCTGAAAAAGGAAGGCCGCCAGCCGGGAGGAAAGCGATGAAGCGGATCTATGCGTGTATCCTGATTGTGGCCGCGCTGCTGGGGGTATCCCTTTACAGCAGCGGACGGGTGCAGGGCTTTGCACAGGATATCTCAGCCGACTTGGACTGCGCCCTTGAGGCTGTACGGCAGAAAGATTTTTCCACTGCACGGCAGGCGCTTGCCGAGGGTGCAGAGCTGTGCGACACCATGCGGGAGACTATGAGCCATCTGCTGCGCACGGCCGACTACACGGAGCTGGAAGCTGCACTGCGGGCGGCAGACGGGTACCTTGAGCAGCAAGCCACAGAGGATGCGCTGGGTGAGTTGCGCCGCGCACAGGTAGAAGTAGAGCGGCTGGAGTGGCTTGCCCGGCGGCTGGTTTAAGATGCGCAAAAAGGACACTGCACAGACCTTGTGCAGTGTCCTTTTTTCATGATAGCTTACTGGTTTTCCTTGCGGTCGCCCACAAGCTTTTTCAGTTCGTCAAGGAAGCTTTCCACGTCCGCAAACTGACGGTAGACCGAAGCGAAGCGGATATAGGCCACCTCGTCGATCTTTTTCAGTTCCTCCATGGTCAGCTCGCCGATGCGCACACTGGGGATCTCGCGGTCGTAGGAGCTGAACAGGGACTGCTCGATGCTGCTGACGGCACGTTCCAGCGTTTCGTAGCTGACAGGACGCTTGGCACAGGCGCGCAGCATGGCGTTGAACAGCTTCTGCCGGTCAAAGGGTTCGCGGGAGTTATCCTTTTTGATGACCACCAGCGGCACTGTTTCCACCACCTCGTAGGTGGTAAAGCGCATGTGGCAGTTCAGGCACTCGCGGCGGCGGCGGATGCGCTCGTTATCTTCCGTGGGGCGGGAGTCGATCACCTTGGATTCCTCCGCGCCGCAATAAGGGCACTTCATCTCTTGTTCCTCCGCCTCAGTTCTTCTTTTTGCTGCGCTCGCTCCACAGCACCCATGCCGAGGTGGAAACGCACAGAGAGGTGTACACACCGCTGATCATACCCATCATCAGCGGGAATGCAAAGGTAAAGATGCTGTCCAGACCATAGAGCTTTGCCACGATGCACATCACACCCAGTGCCATCACGGTGGTGATGGTGGTGATCAGGGTACGGCGGGCAGACTGATTGACCGACTGGTTGACCAGCTCCTCAAAGCTGCCCTTTTTGCCCATGAGAGCGCGGTTCTCACGGATACGGTCGTACACCACAACGGTATCGTTGATGGAGTAGCCGAGGATGGTGAGCATGGCGGCGATAAAGTTGCCGTCCAGTGCGGTGCGCAGCAGCACAAAGGTGCCAAACACCACCATCAGGTCGTTGACCAGCGCCAGCACTGCCATCATACCGCCGGTCAGACCGCCGATGTTCTTGAAACGCAGGGCGATATACAGCAGAATGAGCACCAGTGCAAACACCACAGCTACCAGACTCTTCTGCAGGAACTTGGTGCCCATGGCTGCGCTGACATTGCTCAGGGACAGCTGGGCAAACTGGTTGTCCGGGTAGTTCTCATTCAAGGAATCCAGCAGGTTCTCCACCTGCTCGGTGGTCACGGTCTCGGTGCCGGGCATGGAGATCTTTAAAGTCTGGTCACCGGTGGCTACGTTCTCACCGGTCTGCAGGGTCAGGCCGGTGTTTTCCAGCGCCGCAGCAGCGGTCTTTTGCACAGCGGCTTGATCAAAGCTGCCCTCGTAGGACAGGGTGATCATGGCACCGCCGGTAAACTCGGTATCCAGATGCACACCGAACACCGCGGCGCACAGCAGGATGACTGCCATCAGGCAGGCGGAGAAGGTCAGGAACTTTTTGCGCAGGGCAACAAAGTTTACCGGCTTCTTTTCGGTCTTTTCCTGCCCGGGCTTTGCAGCGCCGTAGAGCCACGGGTTGCGCAGTGCCTTGATGGCAGCTGCGCCGCGGATCATAACACGGGTAGCGAACACGCCGAACACGAAGTTCAGCAACACGCCGGTGAGCAGCGTATAACCGAAGGCGTAGATAGTGCCTGCGGTAGAGGGGCCGAAGGCAAAGAATACAAAGTGCAGCGCCTTGGCAAACAGGCCATCCGAGGGGCCGAAGGCACCCATGAGCACGATGGCCACGATGACGATGGTCACGTTGCCGTCAATGATAGGGGTCAGACCGCGGGCAAAGCCGCTCTTCAGTGCGCCGTCCAGAGATTTGCCGTTTTTCAGCTCCTCCTTGATGCGCTCGGCGGTGATGACGTTGGCATCCACGCCCATGCCGATGGCCAGAATGATACCTGCGATGCCGGGCAGGGTCAGGGTAAAGCTTTCAAACACCGAGAAGTAGCCGGACACAAAGGCCAGCGTAGCCGCCACCTGACCGGCCAGCGCGATGCAGGCCAGAAAGCCCGGCAGACGGTACAGCACCGTCATGAACACCACGATGAGGGCAAAGGCAATCAGGCCGGCCAGCACCATGGCGCCAAGGCTGTTTTCGCCCAGACTGGGGCTTACGGTGGAGTAGCTGTCCACGCTCAGCGCAAAGGGCAGTGCACCGGAGTTGATCTGGCGTGCCATTTTGACCACGGCATCCTGCGTAAAGGGATTGGACGCCGAGCTGGTGATGATAGCCTGTCCGTCGGTAATGGCGGTGTTGACGGTGGCGGTGCTCACGTTTTCATCGTCCAGCCAGATGCTGATGCTGCCCTTATCGGCGGCCAGCTTAGTGGTGGCATCGCCAAAGGCCTTGGCACCCTCGGTGGTGAACTTGAGGGCAACGTAATACTCAGAGCTGCCGCCGTTGCTCACAGCGCCGTACTGCGCCGAAGCGCTTTCGACCATGGAGCCGTCCAAAATCAGCTCGCCGTCCTTGCTGGCACCCTCGCGGAAGGTCAGGTAGGCGGTGGTGCCGATCTCCTGAATGGCAGACTCGGGGTCAAAATCCGTCTCGCCGGACTGCCACGGAAACTCCAGAATCAGACTGTCGGAGTTGTTGTCCACATACAGCTCGTAGTCGGTCACGTTCAACGCGACCAGACGGTTCTCGATGACCAGACGGGCGGCATCCAGCTGCTCGTCCGTGGCATCATAGCCATCCGAGGGCACAAAGGTGACGTTGACGCCGCCCTTGATATCCACACCAAAGCGGATATCCTTTGCACCCTTGATGTAGGTGGTGGTCACATCGCCATATTTTGCCGCCACGCCAAAAAAGGCGGTGTAAACAAACACAACGATCAGCAGCGCGGTAACGACCAGCTGCCATGCTTTGCCTTTTGTTTTCATAAGTCGGGAACCTCCAAAAGCGGCGGCTGTGCAGCCGCAGCCGTTTTTGTTGTGAACCGCAAGTTTTGCCGACGGTTCCTCTCCTCACAGAGCAGCCGTCGTGCCGACCTTTCTGTGATAAAACTCCCCTGCCAGCCCTGCAAAGAGCCCCGCAGAGGAGAATATACAAATTATTTTAAGCCTTAAGCCATATCAGCCAGCAGCTTTTCCACAACAGCCAGACGCACGCAGACGCACAGCAGCTCGGAAGCGGTCTCCACCTCGTCCAGACTGGGGTAAGTGGGGGCGATGCGCAGATGAGAATCCTGCGGATCCTTGTGGTACGGGTAAGCAGAGCCTGCACCGGTCAGCACCAGACCTGCGTTCTTGCACAGTTCCGCCACGCGCTTAGCGCAGCCGGGCATGACATACAGGCTGATGAAGTAGCCGCCCTTGGGGTTGGTCCAGTGGGCAATATCGCCGCAGGGTGTGAGGTTGGCGGCAAAGGCGGTCTTGACGGCATCGAAGCAGGGCACCAGACGGCGGCGGTGCTTTGCCATGTGTGCCAGAACGCCCTCCTTGTTCTTCAGGAAGCGGACGTGGCGCAGCTGGTTCATCTTATCGTAGCTGATGATCATCACTGAAAAGCGCTTGCACATATACTTCATGCTGTTGTCGCTGCAGGCAATGGCAGAAACACCGGCGCCCGGGAAGGTGATCTTGCTGGTGGAGGTGAACATGAACACGCGGTCCTGCGTGCCGTACTTCTTGCTCACGTTCAGCAGCACGGGGGTCTCGATGATCTCCTCGGTCAAGTGGTGGACGATGTAGGCCTCATCCCAGAAGATCTTGAAATCCGGGGCGGCGGTCTTCATCTTTGCAAAGCGCTCGATGGTCTCATCGCTGTAAGTGTAGCCATCGGGGTTGGAGTACTGCGGCACGCACCAGATGCCCTTGATGGTATCGTCCTCAGCCACCAGCTTTTCCACAACGTCCATATCGGGGCCGTTGGGGGTCATGGGCACGCTGATCAGCTCAAAGCCGAACTCCTCGGTGATAGCAAAGTGACGGTCATAGCCGGGCACCGGGCAGAGGAACTTGCGCTTCTCTACCTGAGACCAAGGGCAGGGAGACTCCGGGAAGCCGAACACATAGCCGATGTTGATGAGGTTGTACATCAGCTGCAGGCTGGAGTTGCCGCCCACGAACACCTCGTTGGGCTTTACGCCGAACACATCTGCAAACAGGGCGCGTGCCTCGCTCAGACCCTCCAGCTCGCCGTAGTTGCGGGCGTCGGTGCCTGCATCCGTGGTGTAGTCGGTCATCTTCAGCAGGTCCATTGCCAGATCCATCTGGTGGGGGCCGGGCTTGCCGCGTGCCATGTTCAGCTTCAGACCCTTTGCCTGAAACTCTTTATAAGCCTGTTCCAGCGCTGCCTTTTCAGCGGTCAGCGCATCGCGATCCATCTCGTGGTAATTTGCCATTGAAAACACACTCCTTTATAGTACTCTTCCTGTTACCCAATACTATGGCTCGTCTTTTGCGGTATGCCCCTGCCAGAGAACACACGCCGCACGATCCATACTTTATTATTATAGTACATTTTCCTGTCAGAAACAAGAATTTGAAAGCAAAAAGCCCTGCCAAAAGCAAAAAGCTTTCGAAACAGGGCTTTTAGGCAGGTACACTCCCCTGCTGTGCGGCGATGCCGTCAGCTGAGAGCGGCCTGATTTTTATAGCGTTTGCGCACGGCACCGTATTCCAGATGTGCCTCGCCGCCCTCCACGGTGTCCTCGTCCACGGTCACGCGGATAATGGTGGCATCGCTGGGTACCTCATACATGATGGGCAGCAGAATGCTTTCCATCACGCTGCGCAGACCACGGGCACCGGTCTTGCGCTCGATGGTCTTGCGGGCAATGGCGTGCAAAGCTTCGTCCGTGAAGGTAAGCTCCACATTATCCATGCCCAGCAGTTCCTTATACTGCTTGACCAGACTGTTGCGGGGCTCCTTGAGCACGCGCACCAGTGCATCCTCGTCCAGATCATCCAGCACGGTGATGACCGGCAGACGGCCGATCAGCTCCGGGATCAGGCCGAACTTGACCAGATCGTGGGGCTCTACCTTGCGCAGCAATGCACGCTCAGCCTCGGTGGAGTTATCCTTCAGCGCGCTGCCAAAGCCCAGCGCGGACTTATCGGTGCGGCGCAGGATATATTTGTCCAGACCATCAAAGGCACCGCCGCAGATGAACAGGATGTTGGTGGTGTCGATCTGGATGAACTCCTGCTGCGGGTGCTTGCGGCCGCCCTGCGGCGGCACGTTGCTGACAGTACCCTCCAAGATCTTCAGCAGTGCCTGCTGCACGCCCTCGCCGCCCACATCGCGGGTGATGGAGGGGTTTTCGCTCTTGCGGGTGATCTTGTCGATCTCATCAATGTAGATGATGCCGATCTGTGCCTTCTGCACATCAAAATCTGCCGCCTGGATCAGTTTGAGCAGAATGTTCTCCACGTCCTCGCCCACATAACCGGCCTCGGTAAGGGTGGTGGCATCCGCAATGGCGAAGGGCACCCCCAGCATCTTGGCCAGTGTCTGCGCCAGCAGGGTCTTGCCCACGCCGGAGGGACCCAGCAGCAGCACGTTGGACTTTTGCAGCTCCACGTCGCCGCCCTTGCCGCTGAGGATACGCTTATAGTGGTTGTAGACCGAAACGGACAGCACACGCTTTGCCTCGTCCTGACCGATGACATACTGATCCAGACCTTCCTTGATCTCGGCCGGGGTCATGATGTTGATATCCAGATCTGCGGCAGCGGGCTGGACATGGGCGCGGCTTGCGCTGCCGCGAGCCGGACGGGCGCTTTTGGGCTGATCCGGCTTGTCAGAGAGCAGATCGTGGCACAGGCCGATGCACTCGCTGCAGATATTGACCCCGGGGCCGATGATCATGCGCTCCACTTCGTCCTGATGCTTGCCGCAAAAGCTGCAAACCAGATCTTTTTCGTTTTTGCCGGAATTGTTATTTGCCATAGCTGTTTTTCCTTATCCTGGATAGATTATAGCGGTTTACCGGTGGGCAATGACCTCATCGATCAGGCCGTATTCCTTTGCCTGCTGCGCGGTAAGGTAGTTGTCGCGCTCGGTGTCCTGCTGGATCTTTTCCAGCGGCTGGCCGGTGTACTCGCTGAGCATCCGGTTCATCTTATCGCGGATATAGACCATGTGCTCGGCATGGATCTTGATATCCGTGGTCTGGCCGGAAAGGCCGCCGCCCTGACCGCCGATCAGCGGCTGGTGGATCATGATCTCGGCGTTGGGCAGGGCAAAGCGCTTGCCCTTGGTGCCGCTTGCCAGCAGAAATGCGCCCATAGAGGCAGCCATGCCCATGCAGATGGTGGAAACATCGCACTTGATATACTGCATGGTGTCATGGATGGCCATACCGGCACTGATGGAGCCGCCGGGGCTGTTGATATACAGGCTGATGTCCTTATCCGGGTCCTGCCCTTCCAGATACAGCAGCTGCGCCACCACAAGGCTTGCGGTGGTATCGTTGACATCCTCGCTCAGCACGATGATGCGATCGTTCAGCAGACGAGAGAAAATATCGTAAGAACGCTCTCCGTGCGCCGACTGCTCGACAACGTAAGGAACAAAACTCATAAAGTTCGCCTCCTGAAAATGGTTTAAGTTTATTGGCAAAATTGACCGATACGGGTCCCCTGTAAAGTTCAGCCGTACCGGTCAATTTTAACAACCTTTGATAAAACGCCTGCGGCGCTTTACAGGGCCCGGCACTGATTACTCAGCGTCAGCAGCCTTCTCAGCCTCTGCGGGCTTCTCCACGATATTGGCGTGGCTCTTGATGAAATCGATGGCCTTGGTGCGAGCCAGATCCTGCTTCAGATCCTCGAGGTTGATCAGCTCACGCACCTTGTCCTCTTCCATCTTGTACTGGTCAGCAATGCGCTTGATCTCGGCATTGATCTCGTCCTCGGAAGCCTCGATGTGCTCAGCAGCAGCAACAGCCTCCAGAGCCAGACCGATCTTGACCTGCTTCTCAGCCTGCGGCATGAAAGCGGCGCGGAACTGCTCCATGGACTGACCCATATACTTCAGGTAGTCCTCCAGACGCAGACCCTGCTGCTCCACACGGAAAGCAAAGTCGTTGACCATCTCGTCCATGCGGACATCGTACATAGCCTGAGGGATCTCGCCCTCCATGCTCTCGATGACCTGATCGACCAGAGCATTCTCGACAGCCAGATCGTCCTGCTTGTCCAGCTGCTCCTGGTTGTTCTTGCGGATGGAAGCCTTGAACTCGTCCAGAGTGTCGTACTCGGAGCAGTCCTTTGCCAGCTCGTCATCCAGAGCGGGCAGCTCCTTGTACTTGACCTCATGCAGCTTGATCTTGAAGACAGCAGCCTTGCCAGCCAGCTCAGCAGCCTGATACTCGGTGGGGAAGGTGACGTTCACGTCGAACTCCTCGCCGGCAGAGTGACCAACGACCTGCTCCTCGAAGCCGGGGATGAAGCTGCCGCTGCCCAGAGTCAGGTTGTAGTGTTCAGCCTTGCCGCCCTCGAATGCAACACCGTCCACAAAGCCCTCGAAGTCGATATCAGCGATATCGCCATTCTGAGCAGCGCCCTCACGGGTCAGCTCACGGGCGTTGCGCTCCTGCACACGCTTCAGCTCAGCGTCCACAGCCTCGTCGGTAACAGTATGGACAGTCTTTTCCACGGTCAGACCATTGTAGCTGCCAACCTTGACCTCGGGCTTCACGGCGACCTTCACGGTCAGGGTAGCGCCCTCTGCCTCGCTGGCAGAATCCACGCTGACCTCAGGACGGCCCACGGGCTCCACACCGGCTTCCTTAGCGGCAGCCTCAAAAGCCTCCGGGAACAGCTCGTTGATGGCGTCGTAGGTAAAGACGTCTGCGCCGTACATCTTCTCGATCAGAGCCTTGGGAGCCTTGCCCTTGCGGAAGCCCTGCACAGGGTACTTCTTGCCCTCTTTTTTGAAAACATCGGCAACAGCCTTCTTGAAGGCCTCTGCATCGATGGAGAACTGCAGTTCTGCCATGCTCTTCTCGAGCTTTTCACACTTGATGAGATTCATTTGTTTATCCTCCACTCAAATATTCTATTGCTCAGGGCAGGAAGTTTTTGCCCGGGGCAACCGCGCACCACGTCCTTGCTGTATGCACACGGAATGCGGGGACGCGCGCGCTCAATTGGGTGCAACAATCGCGTCAAAACCTATTATAGCACGCTCTGGACACAATTGCCATACCAAATTTTTAAATTTTGTCGTTTTTGCCCTTTTATACCGCCGTTAATTGATGCGGTAGGGGCAGAAACGCAGGCCGTCGGCACTTACCAGCTTGTACCGGATGCCGTCCACCTCGCCCTGTACGGCAAACCGGATGGCGTTGCCGTGCAGATGCCCGTAGAAGCAGGTCTTGATGCCGAACTCCTTCAGGGTGGCCACGATCTCCGGGGCGCTGGTGCCGGTGTAGACCGGCGGATAGTGCAGGAACACCAGCTTTTCCAGCCCGGGCTCCGCAGCCTGCAAGCTCATGCGCAGACGGCCGATCTCCCGGTTCATCACCTTTTCATCGTGGGGCTCGCCCACATCGAACAGCCAGCCGCGGGTGCCGCAGATGGCGTACCCTTCCACGCTGTAAGAATTGTTATGCAGGATATGCAGGGTATCGAAGCCCTCGGCCTTGAGGTAGGCGTTCATCTTGTTGGCGGTGGACCACCAGTAATCGTGGTTGCCTTTCATGATGATCTTCTGTCCGGGCAGCTGCTGCAAAAAGGCGAAATCCTTGCGGGTATCAGTCAGGCGCATGGCCCAGCTGATATCCCCTGCCAGCACGATGGTATCCTGCGGGGTGATGAGCTTGCGCCAGTTTTTCTCCAGCCGGTCCACATAATCGTTCCAGCCGGGGAAGATATCCATCGGCTTGGATGCGCCCAGAGAAAGATGGGGGTCGCCAAGCACAAAAAGTGCCATAGTCTGTTTACTCCTGTTCTGTCTGTCCGCAGAAGCTTATGCCTGATAGCCCAGCGCCACCTCAGCGATCTGTGCCGGGGCAATGACGGTATCAAAGCGCTCCGGCTTGCTGCGCAGAGCGGCAAGGCTTGCCGGTGCGGCGTGACCGGTGGCAGTCTCCAGCTGCTGCATGGCTTCAAAATCGTTTTCCGGGGCAGCTTTGCCCAGTGCGCTCAGCACGCTGCGGGGGAACTTGAAGGGCGATGCGGTGGAAAGCACCACCATGGGCACGCCCTGCCGCTTTTTCTGTGCAGCCACATGGAAGGCCACGGCGGTGTGGGTATCGCACAGGTAGCCGTCCTTTTCGTAGCGGGAACGGATCTCCCCTGCCACCTCGGCCGCGCTGCTCCAGCCGCAGGAGAAGGTCTCCTGAATAGCTGCCAGCGTCTCGGGACGGACGGTGTAGCTGCCGGTGGCAGCCAGCTGCTGCATAAAGCCCGCAACCTCGGCATCGCTGCCGGTCACATGGTACAGCAGGCGCTCCAGGTTGGAGGATACCAGAATGTCCATGCTGGGCGAGGTGGTCTTGAAGAACTCCCGCTTTGCGGTGTAAGTACCGGTGGTGAGGAAATCGGTCAGCACGTTGTTCTCATTGGAGGCGCAGACCAGCTTGCCCACAGGCAGACCCATCTGCTTTGCGTAATAACCGGCGAGGATATCGCCAAAGTTGCCGGTGGGCACACAGAAGTCCACCTCGTCACCGAAGGTGATTTTGCCGGCTTTGAGCAGCTGGGCGTAGGCGGCAAAATAGTAGACGATTTGCGGCACAAGACGGCCCCAGTTGATGGAGTTTGCGCTGGAAAGACGGATGTTGCGCTGTTCCAGTTCGGCAGCGATGGCCTTATCGCCGAACACCTTCTTTACGCCGGTCTGGGCATCGTCGAAGTTGCCGCGCACAGCGTATACCGCCACATTAGCGCCCTCCTGCGTTGCCATCTGCAAACGCTGGATCTCGCTGGTGCCGCCGGTGGGGTAGAACACGGCGATCTCCACACCGGGGATATCATGGTAGCCGTCCAGTGCCGCCTTGCCGGTATCACCGCTGGTGGCCACAAGGATCAGGGTCTTTTCAGTGCGGCCCAGATTCTTTTTGGCCTCAACCAGCAGCTTGGGCATCAGCTGCAGGGCGTAATCCTTAAAGGCGCAGGTCGGGCCGTGCCACAGCTCTAGGGCATAGGTGTCCCCTTCCACCGGGGCAAGATAGCCTGCCTTGCCGCCAAAAGCAGCCCCGTAGGTGCTGCGGGTGGCCTCGGTCAGGAAGGCGGGGTCGTAATCGGTCAGGTACTCCCTCACAACGGCTGCTGCCAGCGCGGGGTAGTCCAGCCCGCACAGGGCTTTTGCATCCACCTGCGGAAAACTTTCCGGCACAAACAGGCCACCCTCATCGGACAGCCCCTGTGCGATTGCCTGAGAAGAAGTTACTTTGCGGTTCTGATCTCTGGTACTGAAAAACTGCATGGTCATCGCTCCTTTTCGCCACGGAACGTGCCGGGCACGTTCCCGGTTGTACGGCAAAGCCCTCGCTTTGCCGCATACTTCCCACCGGTGCCACGGTTTCTGCCTTAGGTCTCGCAGAGAAAGGCACCCTTTATAATATGTACCATCCAGCGCCCGCTGTCAAGAGGAACTACCTCTGCAACGTCAAAACGCACCGGTTCTTCGCTTTGGCCGGTCTGCTGCAAATACCCTTGTGCAGCGCAGATCAGCCGGTGCTGCTTGGCCGGGTCTACGGCGGCAGCGGGCCGTTGCAGCATCCCTTGGCTGCGGGTCTTTACCTCGCAGATGACGATGGTGCCGTCCGGCTCCCGCAGCACAAGATCCAGCTCTCCCATGCGGGTATGATAGTTATGCGCCAGCAGCTGTGCGCCCTGCTTCTGATACCAGCGGGCAGCGGCAGCTTCTCCCCTGCGGCCGGTCTCGGCGCGGTTCATTTGCCGCTCTCCGGCCAGTAGCCCTGCTTTTTAAGGAAGCTGCGGCGGTAGAACGGCTGAATACCGTACTGCGCAATCAGCTCGTAATGCAGCTTTGTGGGGTAGCCCTTGTGCTTTGCCAGCTGATACTGCGGGTACTGCTTGTCCAGCTCCAGCATATAGCGGTCACGGCTGACCTTGGCCAGCACTGAGGCCGCGCCAATGCTGGCGCTGGTGGCATCGCCCTTGACCACCGGCTGTGCCGGGATCTGCAAGCCTGCGGGGGTACGGTTGCCATCCACCAGCACCAGATTGGGCACAATGTCCAGCTCTTCCACCGCCTGCTGCATCCCGTCCATGGTGGCTTGCAGGATGTTTTCCCGGTCGATGACCTCCGGCCCCACAAAGATGATGCGGTAGGCCAGTGCTTTTTCGCAGATCTCGTCAAACAGCGCCTCGCGCTTTTTTTCGGTCAGCTTTTTAGAATCGTTGATGCCGTACACCGGATTTTCCGGGTCCAGAATACAGGCCGCCACGCACACAGGGCCGCAAAGCGGGCCGCGCCCGGCCTCGTCCACACCGGCAAAGCAGCCGTACTGGCTGCGCACCTCGGCATCAAAGGCGTACAGCGGGGCGGAGATTTCCTCGTCCGAGCGGCGTTTCATTCCTCGTCCTCCCCAGCAAAGTCGGCCAGATCATCCCGCTGCGGCGGGCGCTCCAGAGAGATGCGCCCCCACTTGCAGGCGCGGAACTCGTCCACCAGCATGATGGCGCAGCGCTCGGTATTCACCTCGCCGCCGCGCACCAGCAGCCCGCGCTTGCGGCCAATGGCTTCCAGCAGCTCATAGGGCGGAAGTGCCAGTGTTTCGGCATCCAGCTTGTAGCGCTGTGCCACAAGGTCGGGATAGTTGCGGCGCACCTCGTCCAGCAGGTTCATGGCCAGTTCTTCCACATCCAGAATATCGTCCTTGATGGAGCCGATAAAGGCCAGATTGGAGGCGATGGTCTTGGAATCGAACTTTTTCCACAGCACGCCGGGCATATCCAGCAGGTCAAACTTTTCGGTGCTGACCCACTGCTTGCCCTTGGTCACACCGGGGCGGTCTGCCGCCTTGGCGCGGGCAGAACCTGCAAAGGTGTTGATAAAGGTGGATTTGCCCACGTTGGGGATACCGCACAGCATCACCTGCGTTTTGGCACCGCCCATGCCGCGGTTCTGACGGCGCTCCAGCAGACCGGAAAGCTCCTTTTCAATGGCCACCTTCACGGCGTTTGCGCCGCCCTTCTGCTTGGCGCTGATGGCCACGCAGCCGGCATCTGCGGCGTGGAAGTAGCGGATCCACTCCTCGGTCACAGCCGGGTCGGCAAGGTCGGCTTTGTTCAGCGCATAGAGCTTGGGCTTGCGGTCGGTAATGCGCTCGATCTCCGGGTTCAGGCTGGAAAGCGGGATGCGCGCGTCCAGCAGCACAAGGCTGGCATCAACGTGCTGGATCTCCTGCTCCATCATGCGCAAAGTCTTGGTCATGTGGCCCGGGAACCACTGAATATTGTACTGGTTTGCAAACCGGGTATCCATTTCGTTCATTTTACCACCCCAAAATCTGTAAAGGGCATAAAGCACAACAGTACCTTGCCCAGAATATCACGCTCGTCAATGCAGCCGACATAGGAGGAGCGGCTGTCCAGCGATTCATTGCGGTTATCCCCCATCACAAACAGGGTGCCCTCCGGCACTGTGAACGGGAACTGCACATCGTAGCCCAGATAGGTAGGGGCTGCAATGTAGTCTTCCTGCAAAAGTTCGCCGTTCACCGTGACCGTACCGGCGTCATAGTCGATGCTGATGGTGTCGCCGCCCTTGGCGATGATCCGCTTAACCAGCGGTTTACCGTAGACGGTGTAGCTGTCCACGATAACCACATCGCCCCGCTGTGGGGTGTAGCCTGCCGCCCAGACGATAAGCTTATCGCCGTGGGTCAGGGTGGGCACCATAGAGCGTCCATCCACCTGAATGATGCGGAAGAAAAACGAAAAGATCAGTACCAGCACCAGCGCTGCGGAGATGAGCGCTTCGTACCATTCCAGCATGCCCTGCCCACGTACGGCGGAGGGAGACTGCTGCTGTTTTTCCATAGCTTAGCCACCAGCCTTTCCTGATTTTACACATACGCCCGGGCTTTGAAAAAGAAAAAAGGGACAACAAGTTGTCCCTTTTCTCCCGGTTTCAAATCGGGGATGATCAAATATCGCTCTTGACCTTGGCAGCCTTGCCCGTACGGCCACGCAGATAGAACAGCTTTGCGCGGCGGACCTTGCCCTTGCGGACAACAGTGACCTTCTCAACGAAGGGGCTGTTGACGGGGAAGACACGCTCGATGCCGACACCGTAAGCCACGCGGCGAACGGTGAAAGTCTCTGCAACGCCGCCGTGCTTCTTAGCGATGACAGTGCCCTCGAAGGCCTGAATGCGCTCACGGTCGCCGTCCTTGATACGAACATCAACGCGGACGGTATCGCCAACGTTGAACTGAGGCTTTTCAGCCTTGATGCTGCCTTCAGAAATAATCTTCAGTGCGTCCATTTTTGAATCCTCCATTTGTTTTTAGACGTTCATGCACGGCATAGCCGTCAGAGGACCGCCCGTTTAATGATAAATACTTGTCATTAACCCCGCTGTGGTCTCAGCGGACACTAACGCCTTAATAGGATAGCACAAAACCGGCTTGAATGCAAGCAATTTAGCGAAAAATCTTGCAAAAATTTTCTGTTTTGCCTGATAGACGGACTTTTGCGCAGCTTTAGACAAACAGCTGCCGGTCTGCCGTTAAAAATTTGGTGCGCAGAATATTGGCACCGGCGGCGGGCAGGCCGAACTTTTCTTCCAGAAAACCGGTGAGCAGCGAGGGGTTCAGGTTCAGTTCCTGCGCAGCGGGCAGGCACAGCTCCAGCTGCACGGTGTCCCCCAGTACAGTATAGCTAAGCTGCGGGATATGCTCTTTAAGGTTCACGATCTTTTTGCCGCGCTTGCTGTGCTTTTCTACAGGGGCTGTCTCCAGCGCGTTATACTGCTCCAGCACCGCAGCGGCAGCCGCCGGGTAGCTGATGCGGTAGCAGGCAAAGGCGATGCTGTCCGCCTTCATTTCCACCGGAGCCACCCGGGTAACATGGATACCGGCGGGCATAATGGCGTTGAGGGCGGTCCGCCACTGGGCAAAATCCGGGGCTTCCGCCTCGGTCTTAACGTCCACGCACTCGCACTCGCTCTCCTGTCCCAGCGAGAGCGGGCAGGCAAAGGTCATGTAGATATGGGGGTTGAAACCCAGCGTATGCCACACCGGCAGACCGCTGCGCTTGAGCACCCGCTGCATCACCCGCTGCAGGTCCAGCAGGGAGATATAGGAGGCTTCATTTTTCTTTTCAAACGAGATTCTGACTGTAATCAAAGCAGGGACCTCCTAACAGATGGTTGGCACCGCATGCGTTGCAGGCACGGTTGCAGGGCGGGGTGGTCTGGGCGGCCAGAGCCTTGTTGTACTCCCGCACCAGATACTCGTGGGTGATGCCGTAGTCCATGTGAGACCACGGGGTTACCTCGTCCAGTGCGATGGGGCGCTGGCAGTAGAAGGCGGGGTCGATGCCCAAGTCTGCAAAGGTCTGCATCCAGGTATCGTACTTGAAGCACTCTTCCCAGCCGTCGAAGTAGCAGCCGCGCTTATAAGCCTCCACGATGACCGGAGCAAGGCGACGGTCGCCCTTGGCGAACACACCCTCCAAAAAGCTGGTGGTGCTGTCGTGGTAGTTCACCTTGATCTTGCGGCTGTGCACGCTTTCCAGCAGGTGCTTCTGCTTGGCCTGCAGGGTCTCGGCGGTATCCATGGGCACGAACTGGAAGGGGGTGTGGGGCTTGGGCACAAAGCAGGCACAGCTGATGGTCACCTGCACGCCGCGTCCCTTGGCGTGGTTCGTATTCTTGTAGTAGAGGTCTACTACCTTCTGAGCAGTCTCGGCAATACCCTCGATATCCTCCATGGTCTCGGTGGGCAGGCCCATCATGAAGTAAAGTTTGACCGAGGTGTAGCCTGCATTGAAAGCGATGGTGCAGGTCTTTTCGATTTCGTCCCAAGTGACGTTTTTGTTGATGACGTTGCGCAGACGCTGGGTACCGGCCTCGGCAGCAAAGGTCAGGCCGCTCTTGCGCACCTTGGTGGTTTTTTCAATGAGGCTCTGGGAGAAGTTGTCCACGCGCAGGGAAGGCAGCGACAGGCTGACGTGCTCCTTGGGCGCCCACTCGTTCAGATCGTCCAGCAGTTCTTCCAGCTGACCGTGGTCAGAGGTGGAAAGGCTGGAAAGGCTCAGTTCTTCGTAGCCGGTGTTGGCACACAGATCCTGTGCTGCCTTGTTCAGCAGGCTGGCATCGCGCTGGCGCATGGGGCGGTACAAGAAGCCCGCCTGACAAAACCGGCAGCCGCGCACGCAGCCGCGCAGCACCTCAATACTGGCGCGATCCTGAATAGCGCCCACCATGGGCACCACAAAGTTTGTGGGCGGGGCAAACTGGTTCAGATCCTTGATGATGGCTTTGGTGATGCGTGCGGGGATGCCCGGCTCGTTGGGGGTGATGGCCTTCACTCTGCCATCCTCGTGGTAGGTGACATCGTAGAAAGCCGGGATGTACACGCCCGGGATCTTTGCAATGTTGAGCAGCAGCTGCTTTTTGGAGATGCCCTCTTTTTTGGCCTTTTCGATCTCGGCGCAGATGGCGGGCAGCTGGTTTTCGCCCTCGCCCAGCTGGATAACATCAAAGAAATCCGCAATGGGCTCAGCGTTGCAGGCGCAGGGGCCGCCCGCTACGATCAGCGGCCAGCGGTCATCACGGTCTTTGGAGTAGAACGGGATGCCCGCCAAGTCCAGCATGGCAAGGATATTGGTATAGGAAAGCTCGTACTGCAAGGTAAAGCCCACAGCATCAAAGGCCGTGAGAGGGTCCTTGCTCTCCATGGTGTACAGCGGCAGCTGCAGGCGCTCCATCTCTGCCTTCATATCCAGCCAGGGCATAAAGGCGCGCTCGCACCACCAGTTTTCGTGGCTGTTGAGCAGCTCGTACAGGATCTTTTCGCCCAGAAAGGACATTCCCACCTCGTAGGTATCCGGGAAGCAGAAGGCAAAGCGCACATCCACCTTGTCCTTTTCTTTATAGATACTGCCGGGCTCGCCGCCGGTATAGCGGCCGGGCTTCTGCACCCGTCCCAGCGCTTCTTTCAGTTTGGGATCAAACATCGGGTCCTCCATAAACAATCCGTTTTTTGCGTTCTTTTTATTTTACCCCAAATGTGCCGGTTTTGCAATCGTTTCCGGCGGGTTGTGTGCACTTTCCGTATTTTTGCCGCCAGAGCGCCCCTGCATACGCCGCCATCTGTGCACCGTCCAGCGGCGGCACCGGCAGCAAATTGAACAGCCCCGTGAGCAGATTTGCCGCCCAGAACGCGCTGCCGCGGATGGTGGTGGTCTGCGCAAGACGCACCGCCCATACCCAGGCAAGGGCAAAGTTGACCGCAGGCCCGGCGGCGGCAAGCACGAACCGCTGGCGCGGGGACAGCCTCTCCCCTGCTGTGTGCATACAAAAGCCGGTCATAGTCACCTCGATGACCGGCAGATGCCTTTGCTGGATGCAGTAGACAAAAATGTGCCCCAGTTCGTGCAAAACAGCCGCCAGCAGCCCCAGCCGCAGAAAGCCGCTGGCATCAAAGTAGAGCAGTAGGTACACCACACCGCACAGCAGTACCGGGTCCCGGAATACCAGTTTCCCCACCCGTACCCGGCTCATGGGACATTCTCCAGCAGGGCGGCGGGGTCGCAGGCAGCGCCCTGCTGCCACAGTTCCAGATGCAAGTGTGCACCGGTGGCGCGCCCTGTCTGCCCCACTGTGCCCAGCGTCTGCCCGGCCTGTACCACCTCTCCCGGGCGGACATAGAGGTATTGCAGGTGCGCATAGCGGGTCTCGCAACCATCAGGGTGCAGGATACGCAGATGGTTGCCGTAGCTTGGACTGTATGCCGCTGCAGTCACCACACCATCCTGCACTGCCCGCACCGCTGTACCCTCCGCACAGGCAAGGTCGAGCCCGGAATGAAACGCAGGTTTGCCGGTAAAGGGGTCTGTCCGCGCGCCGTAGGCGTCCGTGATGCGCCACACCGCAGTATCCAGCGGAAAACAGTACTTTTTCGTATTCCGCGCGGCCTGCACCGGTAGTGCAGCCAGCAGGCAGAGTACCAGTCCTGCCAGCACCAGCGCCACAACGCCACAATGCCGTCTGCGTATTTTTGCTGCCTGTCCGCTCCGTTTTGCCCGCATACGCTGTCCCCCCCTATCCTGAAAAGTGTATGCACAAGCAACGGGCGGGAGAACACAAACAAAAAAGAGCCGCCGCACAAATTTCTGCGCAGCAGCTCTGGCTTTGGTTTACATGATTTTACAGATCAGCGCCGGAAAAAGCTCCCAATGCGTTCCAGCAGGCTCTTTTTCTTAGGTGCGGTGACAACAGGCTTTACAACCGGGCGGGGTGCAGCCGGAGCTTTGGAGGCGGGCTGCGCAGCGCGGGGCTTATTGTTCAGCATCTGCTCCAGCGCCTCGTAGTGGTCGGGCTGCTGCGCCGTGGCGGCCTTTTCGGCCTTTTCCGGTGCAGGCTGGAACACATGGGGCAGCTCCTGCTTCAGCTGCTCCACGGTAACTTCCTGACAGACTGCCGCCGGTTTTTCTGCTTCCGGGGCAGGGGTGGTGCACTTCCACGGCTCGGGGCGCTGCCAGTCGTTGCGCAGCAGCTCGTACATGCCCATCTGACTGTTGACCAACGGCTCGCCCTCGGCGGGCTTTACCTTCTGGTAGTTGCCGCTGGCATCCATGACCCTAGCGTTGACATTATCCCGCAGCTGCAGCTGAAGGATATCCGTGAGTTTTTGCACCAGAGCGGGATCCTCCACCCGCACGCCCACCTCTACGCGGCACTCGGTATTGCGGGTGAGGAAGTCGCCGGAGGCAATATAAATGCGAGTGTGGGTGCCATCGAAGAAGCTATAAATGCGACCATGCTCCAGATACCGTCCCACCAGACTGCGGATGTGCAGGTTCTCGGTCTTGCCGGGCACCTCTGCGCGCACGCAGCAGATGCCGCGCACGATCATATCGATGCGCACCCCGGCGCAGCTGGCTTCCTGCAATTTGAGGATGATGTCCCGGTCGCTGATGGAGTTGTTTTTCAGGATCATGGAAGCCGGGCGACCCATGCGGGCGGCAGCGATAACGTGATCCATCTCGTCCAGCAGCACGCTTTTGAAGCGCAGCGGGGCCACCAGCATCTTGTCGCTTTCCTCGGTGAGCTGCTGCACGGCCAGATTGCGGAACACCTTGGAGGCTTCCTCACCAATGCGCTCGTCTGCGGTGATGAAGGAATAATCCGTATACAGTTCGCTGGTTTTTTCGTTGTAGTTGCCGGTACCGATCTGGGTGATGTAGGAGTAACCCTCTGCGCCCTTGCGGGTGATGAGGGTCAGTTTGGAGTGCACCTTGTAGTCCTCGAAGCCGTAGATGACGGTACAGCCGGCGCTTTCCAGCTGCTTGGACCAGTCGATGTTGTTCTGCTCGTCAAAGCGGGCGCGCAGCTCCACCAGCGCTACCACTTCCTTGCCGTTTTCGGCAGCTTCCATCAGCGCCTGCACGATCTGGGACTCCCGCGCCATGCGGTAGAGGGTCATCTTGATGGAGATGACGTCCGGGTCCTGTGCGGCCTTTTTGAGCATGGCGATAAAGGGGCGAATGGACTGGTACGGGTAGCTGAGCAGCACGTCATGCTTCTGTACCTCGGCAGCCAGATCATAATCCGGCGGCGGCAGCATGGGGCGCGCGGGGGTGTAGAACAGTGCCGGATGACCCTCGGCCTCCATGCGGCCGGAAAGCTTGAAGAAGAAGCTCAGATCCAGCGGGCTCTTTTGCAAGAACACCCGCTTGCGGGTCAGTTCCAGACGGCTGCACAGCAGCCGCTCCACCTCCGGTGCGGGGGCGGGAGTGATCTGCAAACGGACAGCGGCCAGCTTGCGGCGGCGCCGGAGCAGCTCGGTCATGATCTCACGGTAATCGATATCGTGATCCATCATGCCCTCTTTTACGTCGATATCTGCGTTGCGGGTGACCCGGAACAGGCATTTTTCCTGCATAGAATCCTTGCCGAAGATGCTGGACGCATAGTGCAGTACCAGCTCCTCAGTGAGGGCAAACTGCACAGCGCCGTCCTTTTTGATGAAGTGCAGCCGCTCCATCTGGCTGGAGATGGGCACGATGCCAAGGCTCTGCTCCTGCGTGTGCTTTTCCTTGAGCAGCACGCCAAGATAGATCTCCTTGTTGCGCAAAAACGGGAACGGGTGGCGGTTATCCACGATCTGCGGGCTGAGGATGGGGAATAGCTCGGACTGGAAGTATTTTTTCCAGAGATGCTCTTCTTCCTTGGTCAGGTGATCGAAATCCACCTTATGGTAGCCGTTCTCTGCCAAATTTTCCAGCGCTTTTGCGTAGAATTTATCGCATTCTTCCTGCAGCTGCGCCGTTTTGGGCATAATGGCGGCAAGCTGCTCGGCGGCGGTCATGTTGGTCTTGTTTTCCCGCTTTTCCTTTTTGGTCTTGCTCTGCTCAAGGTTTGCGCGCTCCTGCAAGGAGCCCACGCGCACCATGAAAAACTCGTCCAGATTGGAGCCGTAAATTGCCAGAAACTTGATCCGCTCGCCCAGCGGGACGTTCTTGTCCTTGCCCAGCGCCAGAACGCGGCGGTTGAAATCCAGCCAGCTCAGTTCGCGGTTGATAAAGATCGATTCGTCACTCATAACAATAAATCTCCGTATTTCCTCTTTGACCAAGGCAGCAAGCGGGTTACACCCTAGCGGACATACGCCTGCCCTGCCCATGAATCCACCATTGCTTGGGTAATGCCCGGCACCTGTGCCGCATCCTCCACCTGTGCAAACGGGCCGTGCTGCGCCCGGTAGTCCAGAATGGCCTGTGCATTGTGGGGGCCGACACCGGGCAGGGTGCACAAAGCATCCGCATCGGCTGTGTTCAGTTCCACCTGCGTATACGCTGCCAGCTCCTTTGTGTCCGGCAGTGTCTGCGGCGTTTGCGCTTGCAGCGGCACTGCAAACCGGAACGCCAGCACAGCACAGACCCCTGCGGCGGCAAGACACAGCAGCAGGAACAGCTCCTCGCGGCGTTTTTTGTTTTGCATAGGCTTCTTCTCCCATTCTACCTGATTTTTTGCTAAAAAGAAAGCCCTCTGCAGAAAAATTGCAGAGGACCTTGCATAAGTTTTACACAGATTTTTCAGCGGCACGCACCATGCGGTACAAAACCTCCACGGCAGCGCCACCGGCGGCATCCGTCAGGGTGACCTGCCCGGCGGCAAGGCGCAGTTCTGCCGGGGCATCGGCAGCCACTGCGCTGTGCTCCACAGCCTGCACCAGTTCCAGCATGGGCTGACCGCCCGCCAGCGCCAGAACCTGCTCTGCACCCACCTGCGCCATGGTGCAGACGGTGTCCAGCATTTCCCGTCCGGAGATCCGCTTGGGGGTGAGGACAAGGGTGTCCGGGGCAATGCGCTCACCCAGCAGGGCAACACGATCCCCGATGGCCTTTTCTGCCAACGAGATCAGGGGCACAGACTTGCTGTCCTGATACAGCAACACCCGCAGCACCTGCTCGGGGTGGATATCGGCGGCGTTCGCCAGCAGATACGGAGTCCACTCCTGCCGCAGATGGCGCTCCAGTGCATTGCTCATGCGCAGCACCCGGGTGGTGCCGTCCTGCATCTGCACGGCAACGCCCACACCGGGGGTATCCGGCAGGCAGGCAAAAAGCTCCTCCTGCTGGGCAAAGCTGCACAGAGGCACCCGGTTGCCGTCGGCATAGTGGTAGGCCATGGTGCCGCCGCACACCAGCGCAGGCGCAGCCAGACGCACGCTGCCCAAAATAGAGCGTACCGCGCGCGGAGAGCGCTGCGAAAAAACGGTCAGTCTGCCGCCGCGGCTGCTGAACAGCTGTAAAACGTCCCGCACCACTTGGGTCAGATTGCCATCCTCGCCCAGCAGCAGGTTATCCAGATCACAGAGCACCAGAGTGGATGCCAGAGAATCGTTCATGTGTTTTTCCTCCTGAGTGTTGCGAGAAAATGGGTAAAGTAGTCCGGCAGCTCGGAATCAAACCGCAGCTGCTCCCCGGTGATGGGGTGGACAAAGCCCAGCGTTTTGGCGTGCAGACACTGGCCGTGCAGGCTGGTGATGCAGTTGTGGGGGCCGTACACCGGGTCCCCTGCCACCGGGTGGTGAATGGAGGCCATGTGCACACGGATCTGATGGGTGCGGCCGGTCTTTAGGCGGCATTCCAGCAGGGTGAACTCGCCCAGCCGCTCCAGCACCTTATAGCCGGTGTAGGCATACTTGGTGTGGGGCTCATTTGCCGGGTAGACCGCCATTTTTTTGCGGTCGGTCTTGCTGCGGCCGAGGTTTGCTTCCACAAAGCCCTCGTCCTGCGCAAAGCCGCCGTAAACTACCGTCTGGTAGGCGCGTTCCACGCTGTGCACTGCCATCTGCTGGGAAAGGCCGATGTGGGTAGCGTCGTCCTTTGCCACCACCAGCAGGCCGCTGGTGTCCTTATCGATGCGGTGGACGATGCCGGGGCGGATCTCACCGCCAATGCCGGAAAGGCTGCCCTTGCAGTGCCACAGCAGGGCGTTGACCAGCGTGCCGTCCGGGTTGCCGGGTGCGGGGTGCACCACCATGCCCTTGGGCTTGTTGACCACCAGCAGATGGGCGTCCTCGTAGACGATCTCCAGCGGAATATCCTGCGGCACGGCCTCGATGGGCTTTGCGTCCGGGATCTCCAGCAGCACGGTGTCCCCTGCCTTGAGTTTCAGGCTTTTGGCCACGGCCTTGCCGTTACACTGTACATGCCCCTCGGCCACCAGCGCCTGCAGCGCCGAGCGGGACAGGCCGGTGTCCTCGCCGCTGAGAAAGCGGTCGATACGCTGACCGGCAGTCTCCTGCTCTACGATAAATTCACGCTGTTCCATAATTTACTGCTCCTTGAAAGCGGCGTCATCGGCGTGCACTTCGTCCAGAAAGATCACCAGCACCCACAGTGCCACGCCCACGCAAACGCAGATATCTGCAAAATTGAACACAGCAAAGCGCATGAACAGCAGGTTGATGTAGTCCACCACCTCGCCGTTGAGCACACGGTCGATCAGATTGCCGATACCTCCGCCCAGCACCAGCACCAGCGCTGCCTGCTGCAAGCGCTTGCCGCGGCTGCGGAAAAACAGGCCGTAGGCCACCGCCAGCAGCGCCACGCTGGTGGCGATGATAAGGAACAGCTGTTTGCCGCTGAGCAGGCTGAAGGCCATGCCCGGATTGAGCACGAACCGCAGCTCCACCACATGGGGGATGAACGGCATAGCGCCTACCGGCTGCAAAACCTGCACCGCCCACAGTTTGATCAGCTGGTCAATGCCGATCAGCGCAGCCACAGCTGCCAGATTGAAGAGTACAAATGCCATTAGCTACCTCGTTTCTGTTATAAAAAACGGCGCTCCCCGTTCAAGGGAGCGCCGCCCTTTTTACAAAACAGATTTGTATTGATGCGGGACGCTTATGCTTCCACAACGCTGGCGCAGCGTGCGCACAGGGTGGGGTGTGCGGGGTGGCTGCCGATGGAAGCAGAGTACTTCCAGCAGCGCTCGCACTTGTCGCCGGTGGCGTGTGCAGCTGCAACGCCCAAGCCCTCGACAGCGCTGGCAGCGCCGCCCTCGCCCTTGACCAGTTCCACATGGGAGACGATCATCAGGTCGGCCAGCTCGTCCATGGGGATGCTGTTCAGCAGGTCATAGACGGCATCGCTGCAGTACAGGGTGACGGAGGCCTCCAGAGAAGCACCAATGAGCTTTTCGGCACGGGCCTGCTCCAGCACCTTCTTGACCTCGTCGCGCACGGCGATGAGCTGTGCCCACTTTGCCTTGAAGGCATCGTCGGCGGCGTACTGGCCAGCCTTGGGCATCTGCTCGAACACCACATACTTGTTCATGCCCTCGGTCTTGGGCATGAAGTCCCAGATCTCCTGACTGGTGAAGCACAGGATGGGGGCAATGATCTTGTCCAGAGCAACAAGGATCTTGTACATGGTGGTCTGGGCGGCCTTGCGGGCGGTGCCGTTGGTGCAGTACAGACGATCCTTGGTGACGTCCAGATAGAAGTTGGACATGGCCACCACGCAGAAGTTGTACACAGCGTGGTAGACCTTATTGAAGTCGTACACAGCGTAGCCTGCGTTGGTGTTGGCGATCAGGTCATCCAGCGCAGCCAGTGCCCAGCGGTCGATATCCTGCAGCTGGTCGTCTGCCACACAATCGGTGTTGGGGTCAAAGCCGTCCAGATTGCCCAGAATAAAGCGGGCGGTGTTGCGGATCTTACGGTAAGCCTCGCTGAGCTGCTTGAAGATGTTCTTGCCGGCGCGCACGTCCACGGTGTAATCGGAAGAAGCCACCCACAGACGGATAATATCGGCGCCGTAATCCTTGATGATCTCGCTGGGCTCCACGCCGTTACCGGCGCTCTTGTGCATCTGCTTGCCCTGCTCGTCCACCACCCAGCCGTGGCACAGCACGGACTTATAGGGTGCGCAGCCCTTGCTTGCAACGCTGGTCAGCAGGCTGGACTGGAACCAGCCGCGGAACTGGTCGCCGCCTTCCATATACATATCGGCGGGGAAACGCAGCTCGGGGCGCTCGTCCAGCACGGCAGCATGGGTGGAGCCGGAGTCGAACCAGACGTCCATGATGTCGGAATCCTTCTCCCACTCGGAAGCGCCGCACTTCTCGCACACTTCGCCTGCGGGGATGATCTGCTCGGCATCGTACTTATACCATGCGTCAGAGCCTTCCTTGCGGAACAGGGCGCTGACAGCCTTGATGGTAGCATCGGTGATGTGGTAGGTGCCGCACTTCTTGCAGTAGAAGGCGGGGATGGGCACGCCCCAAGTGCGCTGGCGGCTGATGCACCAGTCGTTACGGTCGCGCACCATGCCGGTCATGCGGTCATGGCCCCAATCCGGCATCCAAGTGACGGTATCAATTGCCTTGTACACGTCCTCGCGGAACTTGGCAATGGAGCAGAACCACTGTTCGGTAGCGCGGAAGATGATGGGATGATGGCAGCGCCAGCAGTGGGGGTACTGGTGCTTGATGTGCACCTGACCCATCACAGCGCCGGAAGCAGTCAGGTCGGCCAGAATGGTCTTGTTGGCTGCCCACACGCGCTGACCAGCGTACTTGCCGGCCAGCTCGGTCAGGTAACCGCCGTCGTCCACAGGCACGGTGATGGGCACCTGCGGATACTTCTGGCAGACGTTGAAGTCGTCCACGCCGTGACCGCCTGCGGTATGAACGCAGCCGGAACCGCTTTCCAGCGTGACGTGGTCGCCCAGAATGACCCAGCCCTCCTTGGGCAGGTAGACGTGGTTATAGCGCATCAGCTCGAACTCAGCGCCGGAAACGGGCTCGCCCACGATCTCATAGTTCTCGATGTGGCAGGCGTCCATAACGCTCTTGACCAGATCGGTGGCCATGATGTGGTACTCCTCGCCGATCTTGACGAAGGAGTACTCGAACTGACCGTTCAGGCAGATAGCCTCGTTGGCGGGCAGGGTCCAGGTAGTGGTGGTCCAGATGACGAAGTAGGTCTTATCCATGGGGATGCCGTACTTTGCCAGCACACCGTTGGGATCCTGCGAGACGTGGAAACGCACAAAGATGGAATCGCAGTCGTCCTCGCCGTACTCGATCTCGGCTTCTGCCAGTGCGGTGCGGCAGTCCGGGCACCAGTACACGGGCTTCAGACCTTTGTAGATGTAGCCCTTCTTGGCCATCTCGCCGAAGATCTCGATCTGACGTGCCTCAAATTCCGGCTTCAGGGTCAGGTAGGGGTGCTCAAAATCGCCGATGACGCCCAGACGCTTGAACTGGTCGCTCATGATGTCGATGTGCTCGGTGGCAAACTTTTCACAGATCTGGCGCAGCTCCAGCTTGGAGATGTCCTTCTTCTTGTCACCCACCGAGGACAGGGCCTTCAGCTCAATGGGCAGGCCGTGGGTATCAAAGCCGGGCACATAGGGAGCCTGGAAGCCCTCCATGTTCTTGTCGCGGATGATGATATCCTTGATGATCTTGTTCAGGGCGGTGCCCATGTGGATGTTGCCGTTTGCATACGGAGGGCCGTCGTGCAGAATGAACTGGGGCTTGCCCTCGTTGTGCTTCATGAGCTGGTTGTACAGGTCGTTGTCGTCCCAGTCCTTGAGCATAACCGGTTCCTTTTTGGGCAGACCGGCGCGCATCTCAAACAGGGTCTTGGGCAGATTCAACGTGCTGTCGTACTGCGATTTGTTCTTAGCCAATGGTTTACACTCTCCTCTATTTTTGCGTTGGGTGCCTTACTCGCTGAACTTTACGCCCTGAAAAGCGTCGTAGTCCGGCTCGTCCGGCTTCATATCAGCAGGAGGCGGGTCCAGCTTGAGCTGGCTTTCGTCCTTTGCCCAGAAATCCTCGCTGCTGTCAGCCGCCTTGTCGTCATCGACAGGGGCGGCAGGTTCGGTGGTTTCGGTCATTTCGGCAGGTTGCTCGGCCGGGGCTGCTGCGGCATCGGCTGCGGGGGCAGTCTCGGGCTGTGCGGCGGGCTGCTCTGCGGCAGCTTCCTGCACAGGCTCTGCATCCTGTACGGGGGCGTCCTTTTCGGCTTCCTTAGCGTCCTTCTGGAACTCCGGCAGACGGCTCAAAGACTCCACATGGCTGCGGTACAAATTGAGCACATCCGCCTTGAAGCGGGTGACCTCCAGACGGACGCGGTCGTACTCCCGCTCTTCAGCCAGACGCTTCTCGTTGGCTTCGTTCTCGATCTCGTCTGCGCGGTCGCTTGCCTTCTGCAGCAGCTCGTTGGCATCGCGGATGATATCGTCGCCCCGCAGGTTTGCGCGGTGGATGATCTCCTCAGCCTTCTGGTTTGCTTCACGGATCACGTTTTCGCCCATGCGCTGGGCGTTGATCAGCGCGCTCTTGAGCATATCGCCATCGGCCTCAAAGCTTTGCAGCTCACCCTTGAGCTTCTGGTTCTCTGCGGTCAGATCAGCGATCTGCTTGCGCAGCTGCTCTGCCTGCGCATCGTTCTGCTGCAGCTGCTCCTCGACCTTGTCCAGAAAACGATCCACGTCCTCTGTACGGTAGCCGCGGAGATTTTTTTCAAATTGTACAGAGCGGACATCCTGCGGGGTCAGCATAGTCATTTCCTCCCATAGCTTTTAATATTGAAAGAACTCAATGATAGAACGATCTTTTTTACTTTTCCCGGGCAATGCAGTCAGCCGGAAGCGGCCCTTGCCGCGCACGGTGAACACATCCTGCTCGTATACGGGAGCATGGGGCTTTTCTACCGGCAGATGGTTGATCTCTACCCTGCCCGCCTCGATCAGTTCCGCAGCGGTGCCGCGGCTGACGTGCAGCATGGCAGAGAGTACCGCGTCCAGCCGCAGGGAGGACACGGTGGCGGTGAGCAGCTGCCGCTCCGGTGCCGGGAAGGCCGGGATCTCTTCCGGCTCCAGCAGGCGGGTGGACACCTCTGTGCGTCCCGCCTGACACAGCTCCCGGCAGATAAGCTTTGCCGCCGGTTCCAGCGCGAACACATAGGCCGTGCCCGGCGCATCGGCAGACAGCAGGATATCACCCAGTGCCTCGCGCTTGAGGGCAAGCCCCATCAGGCTGCCCAGATAATCCTTGTGCGCGGGGAGCGCCGCACCGGGCAGTGCCCGGCATTGCAGCTGTACGCAGCGCACCGGACACTCGCCGTAGCTGTGCTCCGGCTCCAGACAGAGCACCCTGCGCTCGGCCTCGGGCCAGCCGCCGTCAAAACGCCAGCCGTCCCGCACACCGGCACGCCCCAGTGCCGCCCGGGCAAGATCCTGTTCCCGGTCGCTGAGGAATGCAGAGTACCGGGCTATGCCGCGGGAAAAAGCCGCATCGGCAAGATCCTCGATATGCCGCATAAGGTAGCGTTCCTCATCATTGCGGGCGGGCACAAAGCCCCGCACCGCACCGGTTGCCGGATCAATAGAATGCACCATTGTTCTCCAGCTCGTCCAGCAGGTCACCCATGATATCCACGTTATACGGGGTAATGATAAAGGTACTGTTGGCTACGCGCTTGATCTGGCCGTTGTTGGCATAGGCCACGCCGGACAAAAAGTCTACCAGACGGCGGGAGACCTCCTTGTTGGTGGACTCCAGGTTCAGCACCACGGTACGCTTGTTGTTCAGATGATCGGCAATGGTGCTGGCATCCTCGAACCGCTCGGGCTTGACCAGAACCACCTTGAGCTGGGTGGTGGCATGGATGTTGACCACCTTGTTCTTCTTGCTGGTGCCCTCGGCAGGCTCCTCGGTCTCTTCGTCCATCCCGATGCCAACGCCGCTGTTGTTGTTCACCATCTGGGGGCCGTCATCGATGTACTGGTCCTCGTACTCGTCCCCTTCGCCCATCAGGCCCTTCTTAATGCTATCCAGCAAAGACATAATTATCTGCTCCTTTCATTCGGGCAGCGCCCGGCTGCCTGGCGTTCTTTGCAAAAAGAATGCAAATAGCTTTTACTATTATCTGATTTTTTGCAGCAGATGTCAATAACTACAAAAGTTTTCCGTCATATAAATTTTGTCCGGAGACGATTATTTCGTCATAAAGCCTTACCTGACTGACAGAACCGTCCGTTCCCTTGGGCAAAACAAGGATGTAATCGTCTTCCGAGATCAGCGGATGGTCGGCATCCACCGGGTCAATCTTGCAGAAACGGGCGATGTTGCCGTACTTGACGTACACGCCGGGAATATAGTTTTCGCCCTGCGTCTCGGCCTCGGTGCCGTCCTCCTTGAGGTAGTGCACCGCTGCGGCGGGAACCCGCAGGCCGGTGCTCTCGCCGGTGCTGATGCGTGCGCGGGCGTGGTTGAGGCACAGCACATCGCCGTTGATGGAGTTGCATTGCAGCACAAAGCGGGCAACATCCTTTTCTGCATCAATGGTCACCTCGGAAACGGTGGCGCGCAAGGCAGCATCGCTCTGGCCGGGGAAGCTGATCTCCACCGCCGTGCGCAGGGGCTTACCGTCCGCGCCCAGCAGCTTTTCGGCCTGCTTTGCGGAGCACACCCCGGCGTACTGCCAGCTGAACCCGGCCACCAGCTTGCCTACGCAGCCATCCAGCGGCATCTCGGGGTCAGAGTCCAGATAAGCCTTGAGCTGTTCCGGGCTCTGCGCCAGAATGTCCGCAGCACCGGCGTTCAGCCGTCCGCTGCTGGCAGCCCGGACAAAGTAGCCGGTGGTGGGGGCAGCGATCTGGGTGGGGTTGCCCAACTGTGCCTGCACGGTCTGTGCCTGCTGGGCAAGCAGCGCGATCTGATCCGCAAAGCCGGCGGTATCGCCGGTGGTGATCCACAGCTTGTTCTGCGCCAGCAAATAGGCATCGGTGCTTTCGTCCACATCGCTGTATTGGGCGGTATCCAGTGCGTCCAGCAGGTCATACAGCGCACCGGAGCGCTCCTTGAGCAGGCCGTCCAGCTGGGTGGCTGCGGTGTTCTGGGAGCGCTGCAACAGGTCGATCTGGCTGGTAAGCTGGGTCAGCTGCTGGCGCAGCACCGCCTGATTGGCGTCGGTATACAGCTCTGCAACGGCAGTGCCTGCCGACACCCGCTCGCCGTCCGAGACAAGGTAACCTAGATTGCCGCTGCCGGAAATGCAGGTCTCGTCAAACAGCAGCACGCCGTCCGCTTCAATGGTATCGGAGATGGTGATGGGCAGCGCCGTTTCGTAGACGTTCTGGGGGAAAAGGATGTGCGCCGCCTGCCAGCAGACATACGCTGCCGCCGCCAGCAAAAAGGCGGCCAGCACAGCCGCCAGCGTGGTAAGCGCAGAAAACTTGTGGCGCGGTTCCTGAGGGGTTTCCGGCATAAGGATCATCCTTTCAATAAAAAGTCTTGGGTCAGGCGCAAAGCGGTCTGTCGCACGTCCGCCGCCCCGGCGTCCAGCCATGTAACCCCGTCCATGTGGCGGAACCATGTCAGCTGGCGCTTGGCGTAGTTGCGGGAGGCCTGTTTGAGCTTTTCAGTGCAGACTTCAAGCGTGGCGGTCTGCTGGAAATACGGAAAAAATTCTTTATAGCCGATGGCCTGTGCGGCGGTGCGGAAGGCTTCGCGGTTATGCCAGACGTATTCTGCCTCGGCCAAAAGCCCGGCCTCCAGCATTTTGTCCACCCGCAGGTCGATGCGGCGGTACAGCGCTGCGCGGTCCGGGAAATCCAGCCCCAGCACAAGGCTGCGGTAGGGGCGCTCCGGCGGCAGCGAATCGGCCTTTTGTTCGCTGAGACGCTTGCCAGTGGCGCGGTAGTGTTCCAGCGCCCGCAGCACCCGTACCTTATTATTGGGGTGGATGGCAGCGGCGGCTTCCGGGTCCACGGCTTGCAGTTTTGCGTACATGGCTTCCGGGCCGTTGGCTTCCAGTTCAGCGGTCAGCTGCTCGCGCAGACCATCCGGGGCTTTTTCGGCGGTGAAGCGCACCCCGTACAAAAGGCTCTGCACATACAGTCCGGTGCCGCCTACCAGCAGCGGCAGATGCCCCCGGGCAGTGATATCCTGGATATACTCCCCTGCCAGCGCGGTGAAATCCGCCACGCTGAAGGTCTTTTCCGGAGTGAGGATGTCCACGCCGTGGTGCGGGATGCCGCAGGTCTCCTGCGGGGTGACCTTAGCGGTGCCCACATCCAGACCTTTGTAGATCTGCATGGAGTCGGCACTGATGACCTCGCCGGAGAACTGCTGCGCCAGCGCAACGCCCAGCGCGGTCTTGCCGGTGGCGGTGGGGCCTACCACAGCCACCACGGCAGGTTTTGCATTATACGATGCGTCCAAACTGCTTTTCCAACTCCTTTCGGGTAAGCTTGAGCACGCAGGGACGGCCATGGGGGCAGAAGGGCGGCACCTCGCCGGAGAGGATCTTCTCGGCCAGTGCCATAAGCTCCTGCGGGGAGGACTTATCCCCCGCCTTGATGGCGGCGCGGCAGGAGATGGAGTGCAGCACCCACTCGGTGTGCTCGTTCAGCGCGTCCCGGCTGCCCTTGAGCAGGCGGTCGGCGATTTCCACCAGCAAATCCTCAGCGTTCTGCGGCTCTACGTCCGCAGGCACAGCGCGCAGCAGCACGGTGCTGCCGCCAAAGTCGGCCACATCCAGCCCGGCGTTTTCCAGCAGGGGCTGATTTTCCAGCAGCGCCTGCTTTTCCTCTGCGGAAAGGTCGATGGCGGCGGGCTGCAACAGCAGCTGGCTGGGCACGTTGCCGTAGTTCGCGGCCAGCTTTTCGTACAGCTGACGCTCGTGGGCGGCGTGCTTATCGATCAGACACAGCTCGTCTCCCCGCTCCGCCAAAATATAGGTGCGGAAAACCTCGCCCACGTACCGCAGCGGCTCTTCCCCCTGCGGCACATCAAAGCCCAGCTGTTCCGGCTGCTCGGACTGCACCGGCTCCTCCGGCTGATAGGGCACCGTTGCGGCTTCGATTTCCGGGGCGGCAGGCACGGTGTTCCATGCTGCCATGTGATCCAGCAGCGGGTCGGCTGTGGCGTCCGTCTCCGGGTGCACGTCCAGCTGTGCCTCAGCAGCGGCTGCCCGGAAGGGCAGCGGTGCGGGCTGGACTTTGGTTGCATCTGGCTTTTCCGGGCTGTGAAGGGTGACCACCGGGTCCAGAATATCCTCTGCGGGGGCAGACTGCCGCCACGAAGGCACAGCCGCCGCGCGGGCAGGCGGTGCGGGCTGTACCGGCGGGGTGTCTGCCGTAAAAGACGAGGTTTTCACCGGTGCAGCGGCAGGGCGCGGTGGCTGCGGGGCTTCCCAGCGCTGCGCGGGCAGCGTGCCGGGGTCTGCCTGACCCGGAATGACGGCAGAAAGTCCTGTAAAGTAATTATTCTTTACAGAATTTTCATCCTTAATATCGTTTTCTTTTTCAGTCTTCTCTTTTTCGTCTGCTTCAAAGGTAAAGCGGCGCTCCCCGGTGCCGGGCTGTGCCAGCGCCAGCTTGACCGCATGGTAAACGACATCGAACACGTCATTTTCCCGGGCAAAGCGGGCTTCGATCTTTGCAGGGTGGACATTGACGTCCACAAGGTCGGTGGGCATTTCCAGCAGCAAGATGCCGCCCGGGAACTTGCCCTGCATGGTCGTGCCCTTAAAGGCCATTTCCATGCCCGCCATGATGGTGCGGTTGCGCACATAGCGGCCATTGATGTAGAAATGCTGCATACTGCGGCTGGCGCGGCAGCTCTTGGGTGGGGTGATCAAGCCGGTAACCCGGTACAGCCCTTCCTCGGAGTGCACCTCGATAAGGTCACGGCTGAACTCCCGCCCCAGCACCGCGTAGGCGGCGCTGCGCAGCTGACCATCGCCGGGGGTGACGTATTGCAGCTTGCCTTCCCGGATGAATTTGACGCTGACCTCCGGGTGGCTGAGCGCCACGTGCCCTACGTTATCTGCCACAAAGGTGCCCTCGCTGGAGTCCTTTTTGAGGAACTTCATGCGGGCGGGGGTGTTGTAGAACAAATCCTGCACCCGGATGGTGGTGCCCACAGCACGGGCGGCAGGCTCCCTGCCCTGCTCCTCGCCGCCGGAGATGCGGTAGCAGGTGGCAAACTCGTCCGCCTCGGTGCGGGTGAGCAGCTCTACCCGCGCTACGCTGGCAATGGAAGCCAATGCCTCACCCCGGAACCCCAGCGTATGGATGCTGTTCAGGTCATCCGGCTTTTCAATTTTGCTGGTGGCGTGGCGGATGAAAGCCGTTGGGATATACTCGGCATCAATACCGGTGCCGTTATCGCTGATCTCGATCAGCTTTACGCCGCCGGATTCAATGCTGACGGTGACCTGCGTTGCACCGGCATCGATGGAGTTTTCCAGCAGTTCCTTGACCACCGATGCCGGGCGCTCCACCACCTCACCGGCGGCGATCAGCTCCGCAGTATGCTTATCCAGTACATGGATGACTGCCATGGTCTTTCCCTCCCTTGTGGTTACTATTTTTATGGTCAGCCGTTCAGGCTGCCCTTGAGGGTCTTTTTGAGTTCATACAAGAAGTTCAGCGCTTCAATGGGAGTAAGCGTTTCCACATCCACGGCTTCCAGCTTTTCCATCATCTCGCTGGGCACTGCCGGGGAATTGTACTCCTGCAAGGCGTCAAAATCCATCTGCTCCACCTTGTTTTTGGGAGCAGAGGCTTCCAGCGTGCGCAGCACCTCGTGGGCGCGGCGGGTCACGCTGCCGGGCAGACCGGCCAGCTTTGCCACCTCGATGCCGTAGCTGTCGTCGGCGGGGCCGCGCACGATGCGCCGCAGGAAAGTGATATCCTCACCGCGCTTTTTGACCGCGATGTTGTAGTTTTTTACGCCCTCCACGGTGCCTTCCAGCTCGGTCAGCTCGTGGTAGTGGGTGGCGAACAGGGTCTTGCAGCCCAGCCCCTTGGCGGGGTCTGCGATATGCTCCACCACGGCGCGGGCGATGCTCATGCCGTCAAAGGTGGAGGTGCCGCGGCCGATCTCGTCCAGCACCACAAGACTTTTGGCGGTGGCGTTTTTCAGAATTTCGGCTACCTCGGTCATCTCCACCATAAAGGTGGACTGGCCTGCAGCAAGGTCGTCCGAGGCGCCGATGCGGGTGAAGATGGCGTCCACCACGCCCACATGGCAGCTGGCAGCCGGTACAAAGGAACCGATCTGCGCCATTAGCGCAATGAGGGCATTCTGACGCATATAGGTAGATTTACCCGCCATGTTAGGGCCGGTGATGATCAGGCAGCGGTCGGTGGTGCAGTTGAGGGTGGTATCGTTGGGCACGAACATACTGCCCTTGAGCACCTGTTCCACCACCGGGTGACGCCCCTCGGTGATGGTCAGCACATCGCTGTCGTCCACCACGGGGCGGCAGTAGTTGTTTTCCGCAGCCACCTGCGCCAGCGCAGCTAGCACGTCCAGCTGTGCAATAGCGTTGGCGGTGCGCTGGATGCGATCCAGCTGGGCTCCGATGCTTTCCAGCAGTTCGTCAAACAGGCGGCGTTCCAGCGAGATGAGCCGCTCGTGCGCGCCAAGAATTTTGCTTTCCAGCTCCTTCAGTTCCTGCGTGATGTAACGCTCGCCGGAGGTGAGGGTCTGCTTGCGGATGTAGGTCTCCGGCACAAGGTTTTTGTAGGAGTTGCTCACCTCGATGAAGTAGCCGAACACATGGTTATAGCCAATTTTCAGCTTGGGGATGCCGGTCTCCTGCCGCAGACGGGCTTCCAGCTGCGCCAGCACGCCCTTGGTGTTATCGCGGATAGAGCGCAGCTCGTCCACCTCGGCATGGTAGCCCTTGGCGATGACACCGCCATCCTTGAGGGTGGAGGGGGCATCCGAGTCTACTGCGGCATAAATGCGCGCCTTGATATCCTCCAGCGGGTCGATACTTGCGGCCAGCTCGGCAAGCTCCGGGCAGCTGCAGTCCTCAGCCTGCTTGCGCAGGCCGGGCAGACGGTCACAGGTCTGGGCAAGGGTGTAGATCTCCTTGGGGGTAGCAGAGCCGTACACCGTGCGGGTCATCAGGCGCTCCAGATCCGCGATGTAGTGCAGTTCTTCGGTCAGGTCGCCGCGCACCATGGTCTGGCGCACCAGTGCCTCCACGGCGTTCAGTCGGTGGTTGATGAGTGGGCTGGAAATAAGCGGCTGCTCGATCCAGCTGCGCAGCATCCGCTTGCCCATGGCAGTGCTGGTCTTATCCAGCACCCACAGCAGGGTACCGCGCTTTTCGCGCCCGCGCAGAGTCTCGGTCAGCTCAAGATTTGCCCGGGTAACCGGCGAAAGCCGCATGAACTGGGCTTCGTTGTAAGTAATGACCGTCTTTAGCCGCTCCACACCCTTGATCTGGGTATCGTGCAGATATTCCAGCAGCGCGGCCATGGCAAAGCGCACCAGACCCTCGGCAGCTATGCCGGTGGTCTGCGGCCAGTCGCGGCCAAACTGCTCTTCCAGCGCAGACGCCACCAGCCCCGGCGCATAGCGCTCGTCCTCGACCAGTTCCACCGAGCAGCTCATGTTCTTTTTGATGTAGGCGGTCACCTCGCGGCAGTCCAGCAGACCGGGGTTCAGCAGCACCTCGCTGGGGTGGTAGCGGCACAACTCGGTAATGACCGCCGGGGCGATCTTATCCGCCGCCAGCTCGGTGATATGTGCCGTACCGGTGGAAACATCCGCAAAGCACAGGCCGGCCTTTTTGCCCTTGAGGTACAGGCTGGCAATGTAGTTATTGCGGTCGTCCTGCAGCATGCTGCTTTCAATGACCGTACCGGGTGTGACCACCCGGATGATGTCCCGCTTGACAAGGCCTTTCGCCTTGGCGGGGTCCTCCACCTGCTCGCAGATAGCCACCTTATAGCCCTTAGCGATCAGGCGAGCCACATAGCCCTCGTAGCTATGGAAGGGCACGCCGCACATAGGGGCGCGCTCCGCAAGGCCGCACTGCTTGCCGGTAAGGGTAAGATCCAGCTCCCGGGACGCCGTGACGGCATCGTCGAAGAACATCTCGTAAAAATCGCCGATGCGGTAAAAAAGAATTTCGTCCTTGTGTTGATTTTTGATCTCAAGATACTGCTGCATCATGGGCGAAAGCTCTGCCATGGTTTTTCCTCTTTCCCTTGTATGGTTCCGTCAGCCGGTTTGCGGGCTGTAACCGCCGGTGCAAACAAAACGCGGTCTGTGTTGCACAGCCGCGTTCCGGTCAAAAAAGTTTGCTCAGTGGCAGCCGCCGCAGGTGGAGCAGCTGCCGGTGCAGGAGGCAGAAGGCTCCTGCACGGTCATGGGGTCGCCGCCGTTCATGGCGGTGTTGATGATGGCGTCGATATAGTTGACCAGGTTCTCGCACTCGCGCTTGGCCTCGTTGTATGCCACCATGCCCTCGTTGCCCATGATCTGGCCGTAGAGGCTGTTCACCTTCTCGTTCAGCTCAGCGATGCGGGCGTCGTCGCGCTCGTTCTTGCCGATCTCGTTGTTCAGGTCCATGCGGGCCAGATTGAACTCGCCGATCAGGTTCTGCAGCTCCTCATCCTTATCGTTTGCCTTGCGGGCCTGATCCAGAATGACGTAGCGGGGGTCGGTCTGAAGTGCCATAGCGGCACGCTTGAAAAGATCAATGCAATCCATGATTGGGTTCTCCTTGTTGTTTTTATTCTTTCTGGGGCAGTTTGCCCCGGAATCACTTTTTTATGCTTCCACTTCACCCAGCAGCACGGTGGCGCGGGCACCGGTAAGATGTACAGTCGCGTAGCTGCCCAGCAGTGCCGGGTCCGCGGCAAACTCCACGGTCAGGTTATTGTCCAGTCGGCCGGAAAGAGTGCCCTCGTTGCGGCCAAAGCCTTCCACCAATACCCGGACGGTCTGCCCTACCTGCGCCTTGACCAGTGCCATGGCAATCTCGTCCTGCGTAGCCAGCAGGCGGGTCATGCGGTCGGTCTTTTCCTTGCGGGGGGTGGGGTCCGGCATTTCGGCAGCCTTAGTGCCGGTGCGCTTGGAATAGATAAAGGTGAACAGTTGCATATAGCCCACCTTGCGCACCAGCTCCAGCGTTTTTACAAAGTCCTCCTCGGTCTCGCCGGGGAAACCCACGATGATATCGCTGGAGAAGGTGATGCCGGGCACGGTCTTGCGGGCGTAGTCGATGAGTTCCAGATACTGCTCCACCGTGTAGTGGCGGTTCATCTGCTGCAAAAGCCGGTCGGAACCGCACTGCACCGGCAGATGCAGGTGCTTGCACAGCTTCGGCTGGGCGGCGATGGTATCAATGAGCTTATGGCTGGCGTCCTTGGGGTGGCTGGTCATAAAGCGGATGTGGTAATCGCCGGGCACGGTGCATAGCAGGTTGAGCAGGTCAGAGAAATCGATCTGCTCTTCCAGACCCTTGCCGTAGCTGTTCACGTTCTGCCCCAGCAGGGTGATTTCCTTATAGCCCGCTTCCACAAGGCTGCGGAACTCCGCAAGGATATCGCCGGGCTTGCGGCTCTTCTCGCGGCCGCGGACGTAGGGCACGATGCAGTAGGTGCAGAAGTTATCGCAGCCGTACATGATGGGCAGCCATGCGCGGAACTCGCTCTCGCGCCGGATGGGAATGTTCTCCACGATGACCGGACGCTGTGCGGGGTCCAGCAGCACCCGCTTATGCTTTTGCAGTTTCTGGGCGATCAGCTGCGGCAGGGTGTCGATGCCGTCCACGCCGAACACCAGATCCACATAGGGGTAGCTCTTGCGCAGCTTTTCCACAACATGCTTCTGGTTGGCCATGCAGCCGCACAGGCCGATGATAAGGCCGGGCTTTTTTTCCTTGAGCCCCTTCAGCGCGCCCACGTTGCCGAACACCCGCTGCTCGGCGTGCTCACGCACGGCGCAGGTGTTGAACAAAATCAGGTCGGCATTCTCGGGCTTATCGCACAGGCCGTAGCCGATATCTACCAGCACGCCCTTGATGCGCTCGCCATCGTTGACGTTCTGCTGACAGCCGTAGCTGTGCACAAAGGCCAGCGGCGGGGTGTCGTAGGTCTGCCGCACCAGCTCGGCGGCAACGGTATTATGTTCAAAGTTAATGTATTCCAAAAAAACCATCCTTCTCCGCCGGGCAGGGTAGCCCCATGCGGCGAAACTCTATTTTCTGCCATTCTATAAAAGACACTCTTTAGTATACCCTGTTTGGCCGCTGCGGGCAAGAGGAAACACGCAAATTTTATGCCTGTTTAGCCGCTGCTGCCTCTGCATCCTGCCTGCGGCAGCACTCTTCGCACACGCCCAGCAGCACCACGGCGCAGTCCTGCACCCTGCCCTTCTGGTTTTTGACCAGCTCCATCACCTGTTTTCCGTCTACCTCTGCATCGGTGACGCCGCCGCAGACGGTGCAGTACAGGTGGCTGTGCCACGGCAGGGTGTGGTCAAAGCGGTCTGCCTTGCCGGGAATGGACACCCGGCGCACCCGCCCGGCTTCCACCAGACTGTTCAGGTTACGGTATACGGTGCCAAGGCTCAGGTTCGGGCACTCCTGCGCGGCTTTATCGTAGATTTCTTCCGCAGTCGGGTGGTCGCACAGCTGCTGCACCGTCTGCATGACAAGCTCCCGCTGTTTTGAATAACGCATATCCATCCTCCTTTTTCACACGGTTCAGACGTTTTCTTCCCCTTTGATCTTTGCCCAGTACGCCCGGGCGGCCTGTTCGGTCTTGTTGTCGCCAAAGGTGTAGTACTTGGTATCCTTCAGCACATCCGGCAGATATTGCTGCTGTACCCAGTGGTTGGCGTAGCTGTGGGCGTATTTGTAGTTCTGCCCCTTTACCAGCGCATCCTCGCCGTCAAAGTGCTTGTTTTGCAGCTGGCGCGGGATGGGTCCGGTGCGCCCGGCCTGCACATCCGCAATGGCTGCGTTGATGGCATCGTGGGCGCTGTTGGATTTGGGGCTGGTGGCCACCAGAATGACCGCGTCCGCAAGCGGCAGACGCGCCTCCGGCAGACCCACCATGTTGGCGGCATCCACCGCTGCCTTGACGATGGGGATGATCTGCGGATAGGCAAGCCCCACATCCTCGCAGGCGCACACCATCAAGCGGCGGCAGGCAGAGGGCAGGTCTCCCGCCTCCAGCAGGCGTGCCAGATAGTGCAGCGCCGCGTCCGGGTCTGATCCGCGCATGGACTTCTGGTAGGCAGACACGATGTCGTAGTGGTCGTCGCCCTCCCGGTCGTAGCGCATGGCAGTGCGGCGGGTGACCTGCCGGATCATATCTAAGGTAATGCGTTTTTCTCCGTTTTCCACCGGCGCTGCCGTGACCGCAAAGTCCAGACAGCCCAGCGCCTTGCGCAGATCGCCCCCGGCGCTTTCGGCCAGATAGGCGCAGGCGTCCTCGTCCATGCATACCGGCACCTGTTCCCCTTCGGAAAGGCGCTGCACGGCGTTGCGCACTCCGCGCTCCACGTCCGCTGCGGCAAGGGGCTTGAACTCAAACACCGTGCAGCGGGAAAGCAGCGCGTTATAGATGTAGAAATAGGGGTTCTCGGTGGTGGAGGCGATCAGGGTGACGCTGCCGTCCTCGATACATTCCAACAGGCTCTGCTGCTGCTTTTTGTTCAGGTACTGGATCTCGTCCAGATACAGCAGAATGCCGCCCGCCGCTGCCAGCGTGCCGATATCCTTGAGCACTGCCTTGATATCCCCGGTGCCGCAGGAGGTGCCGTTGAGCTTGTGCAGGGTCATGCCGCTGTTCTCGGCAATAATGCGTGCCACCGTGGTCTTTCCGGTGCCGGAGGGACCGTAAAAGATCATGTTGGGGATGCGTCCGCTCTCGATGGTGCGGCGGAACACCCGCCCCGGAGCCAGCAGATGCTGCTGCCCGCACACATCCGCCAGCGTTTTGGGACGCAGGCGCTGCGCAAGTGGTTCATTCATGGTGGTTTCTCCTTCCCTGCCCGCAAGGCACTTTTTATATAGTATAGCGCATTTAGAAAAGGAGGACAAGGGCTTTTCTGAAAATCATTCTCAGATAATGCCCTGCAAACATTTACAAATCCTGTCAAACATGGTATGATTCAGGTATTCCCTTTTAAAGGAGGTTTGTCCCATGCCGGTACGAAAAAAAGCCCCGGAGAATCTTACCGCAAAAAAAGCGCTGGCGCTGGAGGTCATCCAGCGTCTCAAGGCCGAATACCCGGATGCTGGTTGCACCTTGGACTACGACCACGCATGGCAGCTGCTGGTCAGCGTGCGGCTGGCCGCCCAGTGCACGGATGCCCGGGTGAACATTGTGGTGGAGGAGTTGTTTGCAAAATACCCAAGCGTAGCGGCGCTGGCTGCCGCCGAGCCGGAGGACATTGAAGCCATCGTCAAGCCCTGCGGGCTGGGACACTCCAAGGCGCGGGATATCTCGGCTTGTATGCGGATGCTGCGGGATCAATACAACTGCCGTGTGCCCAATACCTTTGAGGAGTTGCTCGCTTTGCCCGGCGTAGGGCGCAAGAGCGCAAACCTCATCATGGGGGATGTGTTCGGCAAGCCCGCCATCGTTACCGACACCCACTGCATCCGGCTGTGCAATAAGATCGGCCTTGTGGACGGCGTTAAGGAACCGCAAAAGGTGGAGATGGCGCTGTGGAAGATCATCCCGCCGGAGGAAGGCAGCGACCTTTGCCACCGCTTTGTGATGCACGGCCGTGCGGTGTGCAACGCCCGCAAGCCGGAATGCGAAAAATGCTGTTTGAAAGACATCTGCCGCACCGCCCGCGAAGCCGCCGGGCAGCAGGCAGAGCCATAATTTTTAAGGAGGTATAACCTATGATCACTTTAACGATTTTGCTCATCGTTGCCCTGCTGTGCGTACTGGTGGGTTGCCTGACCGGCCTGCTGACGCTGGTGGGCGTGCTGGCCTCCCTTTTTGTGGGCGTGCTGGTGGGTGCGCTGGCCGGATATCTGGCCGGGCGCTTTATGGGCACGGAAACTTCCCTTGGCCGCAACATCCTGATGGGCGTGCTGGGCAGCTTTGTGGGCGAGTTTTTGTTTGGCCTGCTGGGCATCCACGCCTCCGGCAGCTTTTCTTCCTTTGCCATCTCGGTAATCGGTGCCTGCATCTGCATCTGGATCGGCCAGAAGATCTCTAAGTAAGTTTTTTGGATCAATACGCCGCCGCATTCTGCTGCCGGAGTTTCCGGGCAGAGTGCGGCGGCTTTGCTTTTCCGCACAAACAAAAACCCCCGAAAACCGGCTTTACAAGCCAACTTTCGGGGGTTTCTCTTTGGAGCTACTGACCTGATTCGAACAGGCGACCTGCTCATTACGAGTGAGCTGCTCTACCAGCTGAGCCACAGTAGCACATTGCACATCTGCTGCAACAGGCAATATTTTACCATATTTCTGCGGCACTGTCAAGGCCGGATTTCCTGTAAGCGGGGCAAGCTTTTGCAAGGCGTTTCACAAAAAGTTATTGCATTTTAGCCCGGCGGCTTTATAATAGAATTGATTGCGCAAAAGGCCGCGCCTTTTGCCGGAAAGGACGAGCTGCACCATGATCTTTGTTCCCCTGCTGCACTACTTTTTGTGCAAGAATGATTACAGCGGCAACGAGGCCGGGCTGCGCTACCGGCTTACCCCGGGCAAGCGCACCGTGCCGGACCCGGACAGCGGCGCGGATGCCACCAAAGAGGAAAAGATCCTCACAGTGGACTACTGGCCCGCGCCCTGGACGATCGACAAGACCGACCCCGCCCTGCGCCGTCGGGAGGTATTCCCGCTTACGGACGAAGGACGTGCCGCCGCTGCGCAGTATCTGAAGGACGCCTACGAGGCCGAGCCGGAGCGCTGGAACAACTGCCCGGACATGATGGACTGCGACCCCTGGGAGCCGCCTGCCGAGCCGGATACTGCCAACGAATAAACTGAACGAGGAAACCATGATCTACCGTTTGAAGGAACTGAAGGGCGATACCATCGCCGTGCCGCAGCTGGTGTTCTCCAAGCTGGGCATTGCCGAAGAATACAATGTGCGGGTGGCGCTGTATGTACTGGCCACCGGCGTGACCGACCCGGACAAGATCTGCGCCGACCTCAAGCTGCGCAGCCGCATCAGCGCGGAGAGCGCGCTGGCGTTCTGGGCAGGTGCGGGGCTTTTGGAGCGCTATGAGGAAAACGCCGCGCCGGGCGCAGAGCCCAGCGCTCCCGCCCCCATGCGCTGGGCGGAGATCGCCGCCGCCAGCCGCACCGACCCCATGATCTCCAGCCTGATCGACTGCGGGCAGACCAGCTTTGCCCGTCCGCTGACCCATGCCGAGATGGAAAAGCTGGTGAACCTGTATGTGCAGGAGGGCTTTGCGCCTGAGACTGTGATGCTCTGCGTAGCCTATGTGGCCAGCCGGGGCAAGCGCACCATGGCCGCTGTGACCCATGAGCTGAAGGTCTGGCGCGCTGAGGGCGTGGAGACCGGTGAGCAGGCCGATGCCCACTTAAAGCTGCTGGCGCTGCGCCAAAGCCGCGAGGAATACGTCAGCAGCCTGCTGCAGATCACCCCCGAGGAGCTGACGCTGGGCGGGCGCAAGGCCATTGCGCGCTGGTACGAGGTGTACGGCTACGACGACGCCATGGTGCAGGAAGCCGCCGTACAGGCCGGCCCCAAGCGGGATCTGTGGTACTGGAACAGCATCCTGAAAACATGGAACGCCAAGGGTCTGCGCAGCATCCACGATGTGCGTGGGCCGGTGGCTGCAGCCGGAGCAAGCCGGAATATCCGGGTGGACCGCGCTGCACCCAGCGGAAACGATATCCTGAAAAACGCCCCCCGCCGCCGTTCTCTTATCAAGAAACCGGAGTAAGGAGCCTTTATGCGTACCAAAAACGAATTATATCAGCAGGCATTGCGCACCGTAGCCATGCGGCGTCAGACCGCCCGCGCCCTGGCGCAGGATGCGCAGGCCGAAGCCGAGGCCGCCATCCCCGGGCTGCGCCACGCCGAGGAGGAAGTGCGTGTGCGGGGCATCCGCTGCGCCATTGCCGGAGCCTCCGGCAAGGACCGCACCGAGACTGCTGCCGCCCTTGCGGCGGCAAAGCAGAAGCTGACTGCCCTGTTGGCCGCAAGCGGACGCCCTGCGGATGCACTGGAGCCAAAGTTCACCTGCAAGCGGTGTGAGGACACCGGCGCGGTGGACGGCCGCACCTGCGATTGTGTGCGCCGGGTGATGCAGCAGCTGCGCCGGAAGGAGATCGAGGAGCTGTCCAGCCTGTCCATCTCCAGCTTTGACACCATGCAACTAGACTACTACCCCAACACGGTGGACAAGACACTGGGCGAGAGCGTGCGCAGCTATATGGCCGAGGTTCTGGCCGACCTGCGGGATTACGCCGCGGACTTCTCCCCTGCCACCCGCGAAAGCCTGTTGCTGGTGGGCAACGCAGGGCTTGGCAAGACCCATGCCGCCCTTGCCATTGCCGGGGAGGTGCTGCGGCAGAACTATGATGTGATCTATGTCTCCTGCCCGGACTTTTTCGGCAAGCTGGAGGCGCTGCATTTCGGCACCGACCCCGGCGGCGAGGAGGAGACCTTGTTCCAGACTGCCTGCAACGCTGATCTGCTGATTTTGGATGATCTGGGCACCGAGTTCAATTCCAGCTTCTTCCTGACGAATCTGTACAGCTTGCTGAATAACCGCTTGGGCGCAAAGCTGCCTACCATCGTCACCACCAATATCACGGACGGTGCGCTGCTGGAAAAGTTGTATACAGAGAAGATCTCCAGCCGCCTTGCGGCCTTTGTGCAGATCCAGTTTTTAGGCAGTGATATCCGGGTACAGAAAGCCGCCGAATAAGTCGTTTCATTTCTGCCGGAGCCGTCCATCTTTCGAGAGAAACAATTGCAAAACAAATGCGCAGCACCTCGTAAATAAAAAGCCATCTGCCGCAGCATGACCAGGGGCGAAACCCTTTGAATCAGCTGTTGCAGATGGCTTTATTGTTTGATAAATCAGAACTCCAGTGCAGGGCTTACCTCGTTGCGGCGCTGTGCCTGCACGATGCAGTCTTTTTCCGGCACGACACCGGCTGCACCCAAGGTGGTGAACACGGTCTGCAAGGCAAGGCTGGGCGTGTTATTCTCCTGCGAGAGATGGCACAGGGCGAACTTTTTACAGCCGCTCTGGATCAGTTCCAGAAGCTTTGCGGAGCACTCGTCGTTGGAAAGGTGTCCCCGCACGCTCTCGATGCGGGCGCGCAGATAGTAGGGGTAGGGCCCGCTGCGCAGCATGTGCAGGTCGTAGTTGCTTTCCAGCGCCACAAGGTCGCAGCCGGAAAGCGCCTCGTGCACCGGCGGGGTCAGGGTGCCAAGGTCGGTGGCGATGGTCATGGTCTTATCGTCCGGGGTGTGGATGCGGTAGCCCACGCAGGGCACATCGTGGCTGGTGGGGAAGGACTGCACCCCGAAGCAGCCGATGTCCTCTTCCCTGCCCTCCAGCGTGTTCAGCTCACAGTTGGCGGGCACGATATCGTTGGCATCCAGAAAATCCAGCGTAGCCGCTGCACCGTACACCGGCAGCGGGTTCCTTTTCAGGAAGGTGGAAAGTCCCTTGACGTGGTCGCTGTGCTCGTGGGTGACAAGGATGCCCGCGCAATCGCTGACGGCTAGCCCCAGCGATTTGAGCGCTGCCGTGGTGGTGCGTACGCCCTTGCCCATATCCACGATGAGGTACTGCGCACCGCAGCGCACCACGCTGCTGTTGCCGGAGGAGCCGGAATACAATGAAATGAACTCTGCCATGAAAACCTCTTATGTTACCACCTGAAAACAGCCCGCCGCACAGAACTTACGGCAGGCTGTTTGTTTTGTTGTTTGTGTTACAGGGCCTGTTCCAGCGCAGCGGGCATCCGCTCCACCTTGCTGATATCAGCGCCCAGACCGCGCAGCTTTTCCACGATATTCTCGTAGCCGCGCTCGATATGACCGATCTCCTCGATCTCGCTGGTGCCATCGGCCATCAGAGCAGCCACCACCATGGCGGCACCGGCACGCAGGTCGGAAGCGCGCAGCGGTGCGGGGCTGAGCTTTTCCACGCCCTCAAACACAGCCACCTGACCGTCCACCTGTACGCTGGCACCCATCTTGCGCAGCTCGTCCACATAGCGGAAGCGGTTGTCCCACACGCTCTCGGTGATGGTGCTGGTGCCCTTGGCCACGCTCAGCAACACACCCATCAGGGGCTGCATATCGGTGGGGAAGCCGGGGTGCGGCATGGTGTTGATCTTCAGCGGCAGAATATCGCCGGTACGGGATACCCGCACAGCGTCGTCAAATTCTTCCACAGCGATCCCTGCACGGCGCAGCTTGGCCGTGATGGGCTCCAGATGCTTGGGGGTAACATTCTTGATGAGGACATCGCCGCCGGTGGCAGCCGCAGCTACCATGTAGCTGCCGGCCTCGATCTGATCCGGGATGATGCTGTAAGTGCAGCCGTGCATCTTTTCCACACCGCGCACCTTGATAACATCCGTACCGGCACCGCGCACGTCTGCGCCACACATATTCAAAAAGTTTGCCAAGTCCACCACATGGGGCTCCTTGGCGCAGTTTTCCAGAATGGTCTGGCCCTTGGCCATGACTGCAGAGAGCATACCGTTCATGGTAGCGCCCACGCTGACCTTATCAAAGAAGATATGGGCACCGGTCAGCTCCTGCTTGGTGCGCACGGTGATCATGCCGTAATCCACGCTGTCCTCTGCGCCCAGTGCACTGAACACCTTCAGGTGCTGGTCGATAGGGCGGGGGCCCAGATTGCAGCCGCCGGGCATGGCCACCTGTGCCTTGCCGAAGCGAGAGAGCAGTGCGCCAAGGAAGTAGTAGCTGGCGCGCATCTGGCGGGACAGATCGTCCGGCACATTGGTAGTGACCAGATGCCGCGTATCGATCTCGTAGGTGTTGCGGTTGAGCATCTTCACCTGTGCACCAAGGGTGCTCAGGATCTTGAGGCTGACCGACACATCGCTGATATCGGGCAGATTTTCGATCACGCAGACATCCGCTGCCAGAATGGTGGCAGGCAGAATGCCCACAGCCGCATTTTTTGCGCCGGAAATGGTCACTTCTCCGTGCAGGGGCTTACCGCCGGTAATAACAAATTTCTCCACTTTTATGATCTCCTTGTCAAAGGCCTGTGCCACAGGCCTGTTAAGGCTACTGAAAGCATTCCATCTCGTTACTTGTACCGCCGGGGTGTACAGATTCACCAACACCGGGGCAGATTTATAACTATCCTATTATACACTACTTCCACAAAAAAGCAAAGCCCGATTTGTATCTGTTTCATTATTTTCTGTTTTGCCCAGATTACACGCGGATATTCCAATAATTTATTGAATTTTTCATCAATTTTGACGAATGCCGACCCAAATTTCACCCTTTGGCGATATCACCAAACGTGATCCTCGCACCGCGCCTCCGGAATCCAGCCCAGCTGATAGGCCGTTACCAGCTGCTTGAGATCGTGCACGCGCTCCCGCAGCACCTCGCCCTCGTCCGTATCTTCCACGAGGATGCGATGATTTTCGGTTTCCAGAATGTTCTTCTGGGACAGGATATCCAAGTTCTCCCGCACCGCCTTCTCTGCGCTTTCAAAGGGCTGATGGGTGCGCAGGGACATGGTGCGGCTGGAATATACCAGCGTGTAGCCCGCAATGCCGGTCTTTTCGTGGTAGGCGCGGCAGAACCCGCCGTCGATGACCACCAGCCGTCCCCCGCCCTTGATGGGACTCTCGCCGTTTTTCTCCTGCACCGGCACATGGCCGTTGACGATATGGCTCGTGCCCGGCAGACCGAACTCTGCCAGAATGCGGCGGCAGGCGGCTTCGTCGTTGTACCAGCTATAATAGGGGTCCTTGACCTCCGTATGGGTGGCGGGGTCTGCGATATACAGCCGCTCAAAGGTGGTCATGGCGCTGCGGCCAAACAGGGGTGAAAGCTTGCCGCACCACAGATACCACAGAAAATCCTGTCCGCTCTGGCGGGCAGCGCTGCCCTCTGCCCCGTAGTAGCCACGGCGGGCGCGGGCGTCGCAGTAATCCATCAGGGCACGGCCGGAGTAGCGGCGTCCCTCAAAGTGCTCCACCGCAAAGCCGCCCTTCGTGTTCATGGGCACAGCGCCGTGATAGAGCAGATTGCCGTTTTCAATGTGGTACACGCTGCCCTTGGCGTACAAAAATTCAATGTGCTGCTGTAACCTTTCGCTCTGCCGGAAGGACTGCACCAGCTTGTGCAGCACCAGCTGTTCGTCCGGGTTCAGTCTTGCGGGGTCTGCCGGATCTACCGTGGGGAAAGAGGTGTCCCGCAAAGGATAGCTCTTCTCCCCTACCTGCACGGTGTGGGCGTCCCAGTCGATGTGGCGCAGATAATCCCGCCCCTGCACCTGGAAATCCGGGTTGCGGTCGATGACCTGACACTCCAGCTTGAACATAAGGATGGAGATGGCCTTGTGCATCACGGCGCAGCGGTGGAGCATTCCCTCCGTATAGGGGCCGCGGGCAGCGTCCGTGTGGGGCATCCAGATGGAAAGGTCGTCCTCGCCGTAGAACTGCTCCGCCATGCGCTGCAAGTGCCGCAGATTGATGCCGTAGCAGTCCTCCAACATCCCGTGGTTGTGGTAGGCCAGCGTGGTTTTAAGTACGGTGCAGATGCAGATGGGACTGCCGGCAGCAGCACCCATCCACACCACGTCATGGTTGCCCCACTGGATATCTACATTATGATGACGCATCAACAGATCCAGAATAATGTCCGGGCGGGGGCCGCGGTCAAACAGGTCGCCCACGATATGCAGCTTATCCACCGCCAGATGCTTAATCAGCTCGCACAGCCGCACGATAAAGCGGTCGGCGCGGCCGTTCTCGATGATGCTGCCCACGATCTGGCCGTAGTACAGGTCTTTATCGTGATCCTCAAAGTGGGCATGGAGCAGCTCGTCCAGAATATAGCCGCAGCTGGAGGGCAGACAGCCGCGCACATGGTCGCGGGTGTGCTTGGAGGACACCAGACGGCAGATATCGATCAGCTGGAGAAGGGTTTGGGTATACCACTGCTCCAGTGCATCCTCGGTAGTGCAGCGTGCTTTAAGCTGAGGCAGCTTTTCGGTGGGATAATAGATCAGGGTGGCAAGCTCTGCACGGGCTGCCTCCGGCATGGTGTTGCCCAGCACGGCATCCACCTTTTCCCGGATGACACCGGAGGCAGAGTTCAGGATGTGCACAAAGGCCTCGTTCTCGCCGTGCAGGTCGCTCATGAAATGCTCCGTGCCTTTGGGCAGCTTGAGCAGCGCCTGTGTGCTGATGATCTCGCTGGCAGCTGCCGCCTGCGAAGGGTAATCTCTGGCCAGCAGGGTCAGGTACTTCAGATTATCGCGAATCTCATCGGTTTCAGTGCGCATGGTCTCCTCCATCATAACGCATTCCTTGCCCTGCAAAGATGTTGCGTTTTTTGTATTATCGTTTCTCTGTATTTCAGTATAGCACGAATGGCACCAAAAGTGGTATACTGAATACGAAAATTTTAAGCAAAGGACTTTGGATATTATGCCGAAAACCATTTCCATCCCCTCCCGCTGCACCCTCTGCCCCCGCCGCTGCGGTGCTGACCGTGCCGCCGGGCGCACCGGCTTCTGCGGGGCGGGCGCTACGCTAAAAGCTGCCCGCGCTGCCCTGCACCACTGGGAGGAGCCCTGCATCAGCGGCACAAGGGGCAGCGGCACGGTGTTCTTTTCCGGCTGCACCCTCAAGTGCTGCTTCTGCCAGAACTATCCCATCAGCGCCGAGGGGCTGGGCAAAGAGATCACCGTGGAGCACTTGGCCGAGATCTTTTTGAATTTACAGGCGCAGGGCGCGCACAACATCAATCTGGTCACCCCCGGGCAGTGGCAGCCGTGGATCATTGCCGCGCTGGACATTGCCCGTGCCAAGGGGCTGCGGCTGCCCATCGTATGCAACACCGGCGGCTACGAGACCGTGGAAAGCGTCGAGGCTTGGCGCGGGTACATCGACATCTGGCTGGCTGATCTAAAATATGTGTCCTCTGCCCTGTCCGCAGAGCTTTCCGCCGCGCCGGACTATTTTGCCGAGGCAAAGCCCGCCATCGAGGCCATGATGGCGCAGGCGGGGCATCCGGTGTTCGATGCAGACGGCATCCTGCAAAAGGGGGTCATTCTGCGGCATCTGGCGCTGCCGGGTCATGTGGAGGACAGCTTTGCTGTGCTGGACCAGATGGCTGCATGGAACGACGCCGACCCCGGGTGCTTTCTGCCCAGCGTCATGAGCCAGTACACTCCCTTTTACAAGGCCGCAGAGCACGGCATCGGGCGGCGCATCACCACCTACGAATACCGCCGAGTGGTGAACTACGCCATGGACAAGGGCCTTGTGCAGGGCTATATGCAGCAGAAGAGCAGCGCCAAGGAGGAATACACCCCTAGCTTTGACCTGACCGGGGTATAATTCTGCGGCAGCGCGGCTTTTTCGGCAACTTTACCAAATTTTATGGTTTATTTTCTCTTGCTTGCGCGTGCAAACGCTTGCATTCTGTCCGGGAACGCACTATAATGGATACAACGATGTGTTAATAGTTGCGGATTTCCGCAATGTCATCAGGAGGAGCTTTATGGAACATTTCAATCCGATCCTTGGCGGCGAGCCCAATGGCCAGAAGTTCATCACCTGTGGTGAGATCATGCTGCGCCTGACCCCGCCGAACTACGAAAAGATCCGCATGGCATCCGCTTTTGAGGCCAGTTACGGCGGCAGCGAGGCCAACATTGCGCTGGCGCTGGCAAACCTTGGCGTGGACAGCACCTTCTTCAGCGTAGTGCCCAACAACAGCCTGGGCAAGAGCGCTGTGCGCTGGCTGCGCTCCAACGATGTGCACTGCACCCCCATGATCCTGACCGAGCCGGACGAGACCCCTTCTAATCGTCTGGGTACTTATTATCTGGAGACCGGCTACGGCATCCGCGCTTCCAAGGTCATCTACGACCGCAAGCATAGCGCCATTACCGAGTACGATTTTTCTCAGGTGGATCTGGACGCTCTGCTGGAGGGCTACGACTGGCTGCACCTCAGCGGCATTACCCCGGCACTGGCACCCAACTGCCGCAGCCTGATCCTTGATATGCTGAAGGTTGCCAAGAAGAAGGGCCTGACCGTGAGCTTTGACGGCAACTTCCGCTCCACCCTGTGGACCTGGGAGGAAGCACGGGACTTCTGTACCGAGTGCCTGCCCTACGTGGATGTGCTGCTGGGCATTGAGCCCTACCACCTGTGGAAGGACGAAAACGACCACAGCAAGGGCGACTGGAAGGACGGTGTGCCCCTGCAGCCCAGCTACGAGCAGCAGGACGAGATCTTCCAGCGGTTTATCGAGCGCTACCCCAACCTGAAGTGCATCGCCCGCCATGTGCGCTACGCCCACAGCGGCAGTGAAAACAGCCTGAAAGCCTTTATGTGGTACGAGGGTCATACCTTCGAGAGCAAACTGTACACCTTTAACATTCTGGACCGCGTGGGCGGCGGCGACGCCTTTGCCAGCGGCCTGATCTACGCCATGCTGCACAACTACAAAGCCATGGATATGATCAACTTTGCAGTTGCCAGCAGCGCCATCAAGCATACCATCCACGGCGATGCCAACATCACCGATGATGTGAGCACCATCCGCAACCTGATGAACATGAACTACGATATCAAGCGGTAAGCCGCATACAGCAACAGGCTCCCTGCCATTGGCAGGGAGCCTGTTTTTTGCATTGCAATCGCGGGATAAAAAAGGGCGCTCCAACCGTAAGCGGATGGAACGTCCTTCTGTTCTTGCTTAGTTGGACAAGATCATGCGGTCATTTGCAAACTCGCCGCCGCTGGCGATCTGGAACTTGGCCAGCAGATCGGAGACGTGCAGCTTCTGCTTCTCCTCCCCTGCCACGTCGTAGATGATGTGACCCTCGTGCATCATGATGAGGCGGTTGCCGTATTTGATGGCATCCTTCATGTTGTGGGTGATCATCATGGTGGTCAGATGGTTCTCCTCCACGATGCGCGCCGAGAGGGTGAGCACCTTCAGAGCCGTTTTGGGGTCCAGTGCAGCGGTGTGCTCATCGAGCAGCAGGAGCTTCGGCTTGTTCATGGTAGCCATCAGCAGGGTCAACGCCTGCCGCTGACCGCCGGAAAGCAGCCCCACGCGGGCAGTCAGTCGATCCTCAAGGCCCAGATCAAGGGTCTTGAGCAGTTCACGGTACTGCTCCCGCTCGGCCTTGGTGATGCCGATGCGCAGGGTGCGGCGCTTGCCGCGCCGAGCTGCCAGCGCCAGATTTTCCTCGATCTGCATGGTGGCGGCAGTGCCGGTCATGGGGTCCTGGAACACGCGGCCAATATAAGCGGCGCGCTGATGCTCGCTCAGGCGGGTGACGTCCACGCCGTCAATGAGGATCTTGCCCTCGTCCACCGGCCACACACCGGCAACGGCATTCAGCATGGTGGATTTGCCTGCACCGTTGCCGCCGATGACGGTAACGAAATCGCCCTCGTTCAGCTTCAGGCTCAGACCGTTCAGGGCGGTCTTTTGGTTCACCGTGCCTGCATTGAAGGTTTTGGAAACATTTTGGATCTCAAGCATTTTTTGCGTCCTCCTTTGCCTTTTTGACCGGCTTCGAGAAGTATTTGCCCTTCCAGTACGGCACGGCAAGGAACACTGCCACCACAGAGGCACTCAGCAGCTTGAGCAGGTTTGCATCAAAGCCCAGCGTCAGCACCAGCTGAATGACGATATAATAGATGATCGCGCCAATGGAAACAGAGGCCATCTTGAGGGCAAAGTTATGGAAGATGCGGCCAAACACGGCCTCGCCAATGATGACGGCAGCCAGACCGATGACGATAGCACCGCGTCCCATGCCCACATCTGCAAAGCCCTGATACTGGCTGAGCAGCGCACCGGACAGCGCCACCAGCGCATTGGAGACAGCCAGACCCAGCACGATGTTGAAGTTGGTGTTGATGCCCTGTGCGCGGGACATGGCAGGGTTAGAGCCGGTAGCGCGGATGCCGCAGCCCAGCTCCGTACCGAAGAACCAGTACAACGCCCCGATAACAACCACCGTAACAAGGATGACCATGATGATGGGGTTGTGCAGGGCAAATTCCTTGACCCAGCGCAGGGAGATGAGCAGACCGTATTTATCCACGTTGATGGACTGGTTGGCCTTGCCCATGATCTTCAGGTTGATGGAATACAGTGCCAGCTGGGTCAGAATACCGGCCAGAATGGCGGGAATGCCCATAAAGGTGTGCAGCAGGCCGGTGACAAGGCCGGTAAGCAGACCAGCCAGCACCGCTACCGCCAATGCTGCCCAGACATTCATGCCGGAAAGCAGGCACATGACGCACACCGCGCCGCCGGTGCCAAAGCTGCCGTCTACGGTCAGGTCGGCTACATCCAGAATACGGTAGGTCAGGTACACGCCAATGGCCATGATACCCCAGATAAGCCCCTGCGCACAGGCACCCGGTAAAGCGCCCGGCAGGTTTGCAAGTCTTGCAATGATCTCCAAAACAATTTCCTCCTAAACGTTACACTTTTTTATCTCCCGCTTTGATACGGGAAAGCGGAGAAGAGCAAGAATTCACTCTTCTCCGCTATTTTTATATTGTTCCGGTTTTGCTGTTATCAAGCTTCGATCTCTACATAGCCTTCCGGTACGGTCAGGCCAAGGTCATCGCAGACAGCCTTGTTGTACTTTTTGGTCACATCGGTGTACTCGATGGCCATGGTGGAGATATCGCTCTCGCCGTTCAGGATCTTGACTGCCATCTCACCGGTGGTGTAGCCCAGATCGTAGTAGCTGATAGACAGGGTGGCCACGCCGCAGCCGGAGCAGATGCCCTCCTCACCGGCGAACACAGGCTTCTTAGCCGGGCGGCAGACGCCGTCCACGATGCCGGTGTTGGCGGCAACGGTGTTATCGGTGGGCACATACAGTGCATCGTTCTCGTCCGCAGCCTTCTGGCAGACGGAGGACAGGTCGTTGGAATCCGAGAAAGCGTACTGAGTAGCAGTCACGCCCTTGGCCTCCAGATACTTCTGTACTTCGTCTACCTGATACTGGCTGTTTGCCTCGGCAGAGCAGTACAGCAGGCCGACCTTCTTGACCTCAGGCATCCACTCCACGATCATGTCTGCCTGCTGATCCAGCGGTGCCAGATCGGAGGTGCCGGAGACGTTGCCGCCCACGGTGCCGGAGAAGTTATCCAGACCCAGTGCCACGCCGTACTCGGTAACGGAAGTGCCCAGAATGGGGATGGTGTTGGTAGCAGCCTGTGCAGCCTGCAAAGCAGGAGTAGCATTTGCCATAATCAGTGCCACGCCGGAGGAAACAAAGCCGTTGGCAATGGTGGCGCAGGTAGCGGAATCACCCTGTGCATTCTGGAAGTCGAAGGTGACGTTCTCGCCAAAGGAAGCGGTCAGCGCATCCTCAAAGCCCTGCGTAGCGGCATCCAGTGCAGCGTGCTGCACCAGCTGGCAGATGCCAACGGTGAACTTTTCTCCGTTGGAAGCCGCAGCGACCGATGCAGAAGCAACCGTGGAGGATGCTGCCGCAGAAGATGCGGAGGAAGAACCGCCGCAGGCGGAAAGGGCAGCTGCTGCACCGCAGGCAACGGCAGCAGTCAGGAAGGAACGACGAGTGATTTTACGCATATTGATGATCTCCTCTATCTCCAGCCCTTGCAGCCAACAGGACGCCGCACTCCGGGCCGATATTGTAAGCGGATCAAACAAGGTTCGCTTTACACTCGTGAAGTATATCACAGAATCGCTGGCAAAACAATCCACTTTTGCCTGAAAACGGCCTTAATTATCGATTCAAGTAAAGTCATCTATCAATTATTTCGAACTATTATTTCGCTTTTTCTGATACTCCGTCAGTTTGTGCAGTTCCGTGTCCAGCGTTTGCAGGTTTGCTTCCAGCTGCGGCAGATAGTCCTGCGCATAATCGTAGCCAAAATACAGTGCCTGCCAGAGCTTCGCCTGCATCCGGCGCACCAGCACCGGGCTGAGCACTGCCTCCAGCTGCTCCACGGTATCTTCCAGCGCCATGCAGGTCTGCGCCCAGCGCACGTCAATGGCTTCCCGGGCGGGCACATCGTAGCGGGCAAGGTAATCCTGCACCTTTGCTTCGATCACCTGCCCGCCGCAGCCGGTGGGCTGCAAAAAATAGTGCACCTCCCCTGCCCGGCTGATCTCCTGCGCCAGCGGATACAGCGCACACACCAGCGGCTCAGCCTCATGGATGGCGCAGTGGTTTTCGGTCAGAAAGGGGCAGTTGTTGCGGTTTTCCTTCACCGGGGCAAGCCGCAGCACCGGCAAATGGCTCACCCTGCCAATGCTGCTGCGGCAATAACCCCTGGCTACGATCTGCGGCGGCAGACGCAGCCGGGCAGCAATACGCCACAAGTCATACCCGGACAGCACGATATCCTCCCGCCCGCGGCAGCAGTTGCCGCAGCCCGCACAGGCAAAGCGGAATTGTGCATCCCGTTCCAGCAGCGGCATGGCATCGGTACGGGTAAAATCCACCTGTCCGCACAGATCAATGGCTTCGTCTCGCATAGTCAAACATCCTTTTCCATGATAGAATGTCCCTATTGTACCGCCGGAGCACCCGGTTTGCAAGGCGAGCCCTGTGAAGCGCGGTTATTTTTTATCCGCTAGTTTCCGGTACACATGCACTGCATCGCGGATATTGTACTGCTCCGTCCCGTGGTCTCCGGGCGCGGCAAGCGTAACAAGGATGTACTCTTTTCCGTTCACGGTGGCAAGGCTGGCCAGACACAGCCCTGCGGCGGCAGTATACCCTGTTTTGCCGCCTTTGATCTGCGTTCCCGTCGGAAGCTCTGTTCCGTCCAGCTTGCCCAGCAGTGTGCTGGTCAGCGAAACGCCTTCCGGGTGCTGTGCAGTCGCATTAGTGGTGTAGTGCTCGGTTGTAAAAATTGTGCGGAAGGTCGTATTGTGCAGCGCTGCCTGCAAGAGCTTTGCCATATCTGCCGCGCTGGAATAGTGCTCGGTATCGGTCAGGCCGGTCGCATTTGTAAAATGGGTGTTCTTCATGCCAAGCTCTGCGGCCTTTTGGTTCATCAGCGCGGCAAAGTTTTCTTCACTGCCGCTTACCAGCTGCGCCAGCGCCTCACAGCATTCTGCGCCGGAGGGCAGCATCGCACCATAGAGCAGGTCACGCACCGTGACAGTCTCATCGGGTACAAAGCCCGCCATAGATGCTTTTTCGGTCTGTAAGGCTGGAAAAATATCCTCCGGCAGTGTTACCTGTTTATCCAGATCGGGCTCAGTCTCAATGGCCAGCAGTACAGTCATCATTTTTGTCAGGGAAGCCGGCGCAGTACGCTCGTCAGCACGTTTCTGCGCCAGTACCCGCCCGCTTTGGGCGTCCAGTAAGATCGCGTGTCGGCTGGCAGTATCTAGCAGAACGTTCTGCCGCAGAAATAGCACCAGCAGTACAAGCAGTGCTGCCAGAATACATAGCCGCCGACAGCGGCGGTGGAATCGTTTCATGATCAATCGCATCCTTTTTGCAAAATTGTAAAGCGCTTTCACCTTGTAACACGAGGCAAAAGCGCTTTTTCCTGCAAATTTGCGGCTATGTGTTTTTATGTTCATGCAACAAAAAGCCCCGAGACTTTCATCTCAGAGCTTTTCGTTAAGTCGGTAACTACCTAATAAGGTATGCGGCTCCGCCGCACTGTTATGCACAGTGCAGCGAAGTCGCTTTTTACATTATATGCGAGCACTCAGACGCGAATCTTTTCCATATCTCCAGAAATGTACCGCATACAGCCCCGCACCCAGAAGCAGGCAAAAGACCGAATAGCTAAGAATCGGAAGCCGCAGCAGTACAATCTTACCCGCGATCTGGGTAAAGAACCAGCCCGTTCCATATAAAATCACGATATAAAGCACCAGCCATGCAGCATATTTCAGCCAATGCTCTCGCGGCGGAAAGCCTACCTGCTCCATCATCCGGCGGAAAAGTACGCAAAACGCCGCCACTGCAACAACAAGCTGCATCAGATACCCTACGGATAGTTCAAAAACCCAATTTCCAATTACCGGATAGAGCAGCAAGCCTTCCACGCCCCACCCAAAAAAGAAATACAGCGGTGCAACATACCAGAAGTAATCTCCGGCTCTCAGTGTTTTCAAGCTTGGCTTGACCTCTTCCACAAAGGTCTTTGCGTCCGAAATCGAATGAAACAGTTCCTGACTTTCCTTGTTGGCTTGGATTGCAATATCAAGCAAATCGCTGCGCACAAGTTCGATACCACAGAAGTCCCAGCTGACCCGGCGAAGATAACGAATCACTTCTTTAAGCTGCTCCTGACTTTTTTCAGTCAGCAACTCGGTACGCATCCGGTTTGTTTTTCGCAATGCAAAATACTTATTCATCTGGCTCCTCCTTAAAAATTTTTTCCACCAGCTGGCAGAGCTGGCTCCAATCCTGCCGAAACTCAAGAAGCGCCCGCCGCCCTTCTTCCGTTACAATGTAATATTTTCGGCTCGGTCCCTTGGGGGAAGGTCTGCGCTCCACCGTGACCTTTCCCTGTTGCTCCAAGCGCAATAGCAGCGGATAGAGCGTGCTCTCGCTCAAGTCAGAAAATCCGACCTGTTTCAGATGCATCACGATCTCATAGCCATAGGTCGGCTCTTGAGCAATCAATTTCAGAACACAATATTCCAGAACGCCTTTTAAAAGCTGCGCATTGTTTTCCATATAACCTCCTTCCTGCTAGTATGTAATGCGTAGTAGCTTATCTACATTGTATTACATAGTAGTGTTCTTGTCAAGTCCTGACATATTGGCATTACGACCAAAAATCATGCCATATTTTTATGCAACAAAAAAGCCCTGAGACTTTCATCTCAGAGCTTTCAGTTAAGTCGGCGACT
>ERZ791919.36-NODE-36-length-152774-cov-22.303053_pt1 | contig 152774 bp, 162 predicted proteins | sample MGYA00510137_ERZ791919 | MGnify/ENA primary metagenome ERZ791919 (study PRJEB30046, sample SAMN00792059) | human gut metagenome | study: EMG produced TPA metagenomics assembly of the A metagenome-wide association study of gut microbiota in type 2... | reverse complement strand
CGCCCTCAATAATCATTTTACTTAGCTCTACACCGTCAGCGTTCTGCATTCGCAAACAGCCATATGTCGGTATCCAGCCCTGATAGTCCGCATAAGGGTCGGGTAAGCCACTACCGCCGCCGTGAACGTCACGTGCGCGGGGATCATGTGTGGTAATGTAGAAATTACCATAAGCCGGTCCATATGCGCCGTTTGTTACTTCTGCGGTCACACCAGTATATACTCCATTCGGTAAGCTTCCCCTAGGGTCACCTGTGGCATTATAGCCGGGTACAAAATCGTCTTTGCACGGCCATTGTCCAATCAACTGGTATTGTTCGTTCATTGCAAACATCATCTGTTTGCTCCGCTGAAATTGAATTTCTTTTATCATTCTTATCCTCCTGTTCCAATAAAGCAATAGCCATGCTCAACGCTGCAAACTTCCTACGCTCTCTATCCCATGTGAGAAAGCGAGGGTCTAATGCGTTAAGCATGGCCTTTAGTTCTTTTATGGCTTCTTCGTTTGTAATTTTCATACTAATTTTTTAGTGTCTTTAATCGCCGCAAGTTTTTCACGAATCCACGCTGGGAAGATGTGACCCCAGCCGCCACGATCTGCGTTTTCGATAATGCTCATAGCTTCCATGATCCCGAACCCCGCAATAGCTCCGTACCTTGCGATATCTGTTTTAAGCATCACATCTACACCAGCGCAAAAGGCCACTACACCTAAAATGCTAGCTTTTTTGAACAAGCCACGGAAAGCCTTTTTGCTCCAAAGGTCATGCTCGTGCCATGCCGCATACATACCGGTCATGTAGTCAATGAACATAAAAATAAGCAGCCCTATAAACTGATTATCAAATCCGCCTACGGCCTTAGTTACTAACCCACCAACAACACCGCATACAATGACAATCTTGATTTCATAGGCCGCATAAAGCCCTAAAACAAACTCTCCAAACTCTTTTAAATACGACATTCTCAATCCTCCAACTCAATTGTATTTAATTCTTCTGCGCTTTGAGCTGCTTCGATTGCTGCTTTTTGTTTTCGATACCGCTCGTGCAACGCATTACTTCTGACTGCGCTGGTTACAAAAACACCCATAATATCAGCAGCAGTAATTACAGCTGTTGAGTTGTCTGCCATTGCCCAACCGATTGTTGCGCCTTCGCCCTGCACTGTCAATGCTTTTAACGCAATATCCAGCCTGTCACGGCTTTTTGTGTCAAAGTCATATGTATTGCCCTTGTACTCAACCGGGGCGACCTCTGCGGTATCCCTACGCAGTTTAGCGGCATTAATAAGCACTTCCTTACAGCGTTCCAGCGGTGGGTATTTTTCGACCTTTTCAATCCCTAAAGTCGAAAGAACATCAGCATCTGCTCCGACCGGAAAGCTGATATAAGGATACGCCTGTTTTAGCTGCGCAAAGCTGTCATATGTATTTCCTTCGTATTTATATTTGATAACCTTCTGTATCATTCGTACCACTCCAATTCTAAAGTGAATTCTAAATATGTTTCTGCCGTAAGGTTTGTATAACCCCAATTAGCCAAGTCTTCGCTAAAAAGGTCATAGCACATATTTATATTATCCCAGCAGGACTGAACATCAGATATCGTAAACGGTTCGCCCCCTGTAGTGCTGTGAATTATGATCTTACTTAACTTCTCAAACCTTATACCATCTCGTAGATTTGATGGCACGTTATCAAACCACAGCCGACAGTTTTCCAGAAGCATTGTATGGGTATCTACGGTTATCTTTATCATTGCTATTTGCATGCCTGCCTTGACTGTTTCTAGAAGCGGGTCTAACGACCCATAACCCGGCAGAACAAACTGCTGCTTCTCGGAAGAATAAAGATATTCAATAGATTGAAATTGATCTCCGGTATAACTATACATATCAACGGTAACTTGACCTTGCCATGATTTAGGTGTTCTGTAGCGGGCAGCAGCCAACAGAAGCTTATTAGACAACATTACAACGCCACCTTTCCAAGGATATAGATAAAGATAGCATTCGCAGGCTCATTCACTTCCATAGCGATTTTCAATACTTCGCCATCATCAATATCAGGCAATGCACCATCCATCATGTAAACTGTGGGAGTATTATCTCCAATGCCATTGTTAGAACCAATACTGAACGTGCCAGTTCCGCCTGACCGAGAAACAGAAATAATAAACGTTTTGGCATATCCAGTCATATCACCAGTGTCTCTAAATACTACACTTCGGTTCAAACCGTTATTAAGGGTATAGGTCTGAATATTTGAGTCCCCTCGTTGTAAGACTGTTGGCAATACGCCGACTGCCTGCATATCGGATTTTGTTTTTAAACCTCCATTAAAGGTATTTGTAGCTGTAAAAGTGTTATCGGCAGCAGCGACTACATCACCTGCTCCTGTGCCATCTATGCCTTTATCACCTCTTGGTATTGTTATATTAAGTACGGCTGCTGTGTCTGTTCCGACGTTGGTCACGCTTGCTGTAGTTCCCGGCTCTCCTGTTGTTACGGTTCCTATTGCGACTGTAGCAGCTGCACCGTCTTTGCCGTCTGCTCCGTGTTTCCCTTGTTCGCCTTTAATATTCACTGGGGCAGGATTATCTAGCCCAGCCTCATTTGTCCAAGAAAGAATGTTTTCCGTCACACTCGGTACAAACACATTGACGTTTTGTGCTATCTCCAGTGTTTCATCTTTAATGCCATTCATTTCATCAACTGCAGCAGAAGTTATACCTTCAACCTCACTTAATGCTGTATCAACCTTCCCCGCCATCTGTGTAATGTCTGATTCGAGTTTTTCGCCGAGATCTGTAGTAATTGTATCCAGCTCTTGAATGCACAATGTATTCCGATCGATAGCAGTTTCAATAGCCTTAGTAATTGTCTGTGGTGGCAATTCCATTTGCTGGGTTATTTCTGTTCGTCTTGCAAACGTAATTGTTACGCCATCCGGTAACACTGCTGTTACTTTTACAGTACTGCCACTAACAGTATAATCGGCATTGTAATCAAGGCTCACCTCGCTGCCAACGCTGTCGATGTAACTAGCCTTTACATCGCTGGGGGATTGATACTCAAACGGCAATGAATATGCTGTCCCTTGTTTGTACTCATAGCTTACCTTTGTTGCTCTTGTGGTTACGCTCATTTTGTCACTCCTTTGCTTTAAAAAGTATTTTGCATTGTGTTTATTTGTGATATAATTGTGAAAAGCAGGCATAATGTTCATATGAAAGAAGTGTTGTCTATGAAAAAAGTAACCGCTTTACTTTTAATTTTTACATTTGTTTTATCTTTAACAGCTACAGTTTTCGCACACCCAGGTAGGACTGATTCTAATGGCGGTCACTGGGACAGAAGAACAGGAACTTATCACAAACATTAATTAGTCTTATTGCCTGCTTTAAGTTTATATATGTGGTTTAATTCCGAAAAAGTATAAGGGAGATTATATATGCAAGCTTTCATCAAAGATTTGTTCAACTTCAAGGGACGAGCTAATAGAGCGAAATATATTTCTACAATGTTTTATTTACTTGCCCTTTATTTCGTTTTAGGATTTTTGGCACTTGTTATAGTTTCATTTTCTTCTTATGAAAAGGGAGCCGTTACTGTTGTCCTCGAAGCAATAATGACTACAATGTTTTTTATTTGCATAGCGAGTCTTGTTGCTGCGAGCCTGTGCAATTCAATTAGAAGATGTCATGATCTTAATTTGCCCGGATGGGTGGCCTTTATCTTTTTTTTTAGCAGTTTTGCACCAGGTCTACTTTTCCCAACTTCATCTCCACTTACTTTTATTGTTTGCATTCCATTGTTATATCTGCTCTTTGCAAAAGGAACAGAAGGCCCAAATGAATATGGAGAAGATCCCCTACAAAAAGAATAAACCCTCAACGACTTATCCAACATTGGGTATTCATTCCTTCCAGATGAATCTTCGTCCCTTGCGGATTAGTTGTTGATAGTTTTTAACCCCCTCAATTTCGAGGGGGTTATTTTTATTCGCCACGCTCTTTCTTTGGACGACGTCTATAAATATCACCTAATTTCAAATCCATATCGTTTTCGATGTAGTCATAAGAGTTCCAAAATAGAGTATGAATTCCTTTGGGAACACCACCAAACAACGCCATTAGATATGTTACATCCTCTGTTGCTTCCTCTACCGACCGCTTGCCCTCAAAAGCCTTTTTAATTTTACCAGGAGCGGCAACTGTCTTTTCAATAGTTGATTGTGCTGCAGAAAGACGGTATCCATAGTTTTTGATTCCCAAAGCATTACTTAGGAATATATTACCAACTGTTCCTACCGGGCCCCACATACTAACAGGATATGTTGCAAGTTCGTTGTAGAGCTTAGTGCCAAGTCCTTCATCTTCCTCAAATGGATCTTCTCCTGCAAATAATAGATTCATCATACAGAAAACCAACCACTTGCTAAGTGCGAAGTTCGCTAAGCGCATAACATCCTTTTCTTTCATGAAAATCCCATACTCTCTAATCCATTGATTAGCCTGAGTAATAAAGAAACTCTGAAACATAGTCACGAGCTTCCAAGCACCGCCGGCTCTCATTATTGGAGCAACGTTACTGGAATCGAAAGAGCCTAATGTTCTTCGGATAACCGTATCAGCAAAATCTCTTGCATCTAAGTGCCCAGCTCCATTTCTCTTTGCCTTGGCATATGCACCAATCCAGACAGGATAAGCGGTTAATCCATCCGTTAGAGCCATTATCTTTGCCCCAGCGTCAACGAATTTTTCTTCAATGCCAGACATTTTCCCTTCTGCACGCAGCTCTGCTATCGTGTAATCAGGGTTCTCTGATCTGTATTTCATATATGGGGAAAGTTCATTAACTCCATCTACTAAGCCGCTAAACTTCCCTGCTTCCTGTAAATTAGCTCCCCAGTTAGACAATGCAGCAATCGTATCTGTATGGGTCCAGCCATCAACGTCATTGCCATACAAGAATATATTCCCTAAGTTTTGAATGTTTACTTTAACATTGAACATGATAACAAAGTTGCTAGTTTTTCTTCTAAGCCAGGATGCAGTATCGCTCATTAGATTTTCGCCAATGTTAGCACTCTTGGTGTTATTTGTTTTAGCCAAGAAGTATTCACGCAGAGCTGTAAAATCCGCAACGCCTAGTTTCTCCACAAGAGCAGAATAAATTTCACCGTCATTAAACAATTTATTTACATCGTTAAACAGCTCTCGATACGCTATATCATGCAGAGAATCCATTACTGCTTTCATCTCTGCGTCTACAGAAATATCTATCGGGTATACAGCTTTGGTTCTGTTTTTAGAAGAACCTCGATTAGTCCGAATCTTACCGCCGATATTAGGAGTATCAGAAATGGCATCTTGCCCTTGAGGGCGGCTTCCTGCGCTTTTATCTCTGACCAAAGGGAAATACCCGCCTCGGAACATTACGACACCTTCAGGCGTCTCTATGGCTGAGCTAACAGGCTTAACTTCTGTAGGAGCAAAGCCCACATACCTACGGTCAAGATCAAACTTTTCATTCTTTCGTTTCCCTGCTGCATCAATTTTAGCTTGGGCATATATTATACCGCCTGCCCCAATTTCTCTACCGATGAAATTAAGAATATTTTTTAGCGTTGCATCTTTGTCACCCTCAATCCAAAGCTCTGAATCCTTAAATCGCATAGACTGCAATGTAGGCCGTTCTCTGCTTCCGACAGCACACATTTTTTCTATGCCCTCAGCATTACCTAAATTGCATAGAATCTGCACCAGCTCCATGTCGCTAATAGGCTCTCCGCCAAGCTCTTTCCTGCGCTTCTTTTCATAGGCAGCTACTTTATCTTTCTTGCTAGGCAGCCAAGCTTCCCGTGCGTCCTTAATTGAATTGATCCATTCTGCTTTCATGACGTTTAAAACATCGTCTCGCTGCCTTGCCGGTTTGCCGAAAAGTTTACTTAGAAGTCCACGTTTCCAGCCATCGTATTTTTCCAGCAATGTTTCTGGAGTTTGGATACTGGCAAGCAATCTGTCCTTCATGGAAATATTCTTTTCTGCTCCAATTTCATTTGTGCTCTTGGTTGGCAAAGTCCCCAAATGTTCCAGAAGCTGAGCTTTTGTTTCTAGGAAGCTGCCTTTCTCTCCCAAAACTTTAAGGCTATTTTCATCAGCTGCAATGTGCTTAATGTTTTTTACTGCATCAACGAGATCTTGAAGCTGGATAATAGTTAGCTCTTTCCCTGGATTTGCAATCTGCACGTCCTCAGAAACTAGCCACAAGGCAATGTCAACGTTATCATACAAGTCATTCATTTCAGTCATATACTCAGAGAGAGATTGTGTCCTTACCTCTGGATCATATCCCTTGAGTTTAACGCCGAATCGGCTTAGCAAAGCACCTGCCTGAGCAAGATGCTTCTCATTTTTCCAAGACTTAATATCACTCCTTGATATCTTTTTAATATAACGTTTTAAATTACCTTGTTCTTCTCTTATTTTTATGCTTTCCTGAACACAATAATGATTGTACAGCTGTATGTTTTTATAACGTGCCGCCGTGGCAGTATCGCCCTCAGTTAAAGCTTTATAACCTTTTATCGCTGCATTTCTTTCTGCCGTGATAAACTTGGTTGTTTTTGTAGCTTCATTGATTTTAAAGCGTTCACGCATATCTGTTTGTGCTTGAATTTTTGCAGTTTCTGCACGAGCCTTTGCATACTTAGCCGCAACAATTTTATCAACGTGCCCTGAAATTATTTCTGCTTCTGTTGCAACAAGAAGCGCAGAGGATGAGTTATACAAGGATTCTTTTGCCGCTTGTCTAGCCGCTGCCCTCTCTGCTGCTAAGTCAGGAAACTCTTGCTTTATTGCAGTTTGTATCGCATCTTTTACGGCAGTATTGTAGGTAGGAGCAGCTAGAATATCGTTTGCCATCTCAAGGCCGTTAGTGTACTCGCTAAGGCCTGCAATTAATTCAAACGAAGCAACTTGCTCATCGCTGAGAGTTCCTTCAATGTAATGCTTAGAAAGGTACTTTGCATTATGTCCCATATCATCTTTAATGAGTTCTGAGGCAATATATACTCTCTCAGCTGCAACTTGTTCTTCCGCGGCCTTCTGTAATTCATTCTCACGAGCTGCAATTTTTTCTCTGCGCTCTTGCGTGAAGTTGGCTGTCATCTCCTTAGAAAGCTTTTCTACTGCTAATCCTTTGGCTTCTGATTCAAGCGCAGCAAGGCTTTTCAACTGAGCTTTTGAGATTCCGTTCCTAATGTTTTCAGGAAACGGAGCAAAGTATCCATTTATTCTAGCTTCCTCTGCAATCATTTTTTCAGATGCTAGCATTCTATCGAATACCTGGCGAACATCGTCTGTTATCTCAACTGCATTTTGATTCCTGCGCTCACCCATGATTGAGCCATACAAATCAAGCAGCCATTTCTTAAACCGGCTCATTACTCCACGCAGTTCTTCTGTCGGGGCTTTACCTTCCATGAAATACGTTTCGGCAGCTTCTGCCCACCGTTCATGCGCAGCTTCTTTACGTGCAAACTGCTCGTCAGTAAGTTCTTCGTTAGGTCTATTAAGCTCATTCCATTCTTGCTCTGTAAGTTCTGCGTAATCAAGCATCGTTTGCCTATCTTTACGCATTTGCTCGGTTGCAGTTCCAAGTACGCCGTCACTCATAAGGTTTTGATTAAAATAATGACCTACAGCTTCATGTATAACAGTGCTCATGTCAGCGCCTTTAAACAGGTTTATAATTGCTTTGCCTTCTGCATCCCAATGGATAGAGCCTTTTTTATCGTTGTTGACTTTCTGATTGTAACTGTTGATTATCTTTATTGCCTGATCGTCAAAAATAACATATGATTCTCCGTCTACCATTCCAACATATTTAATGCCTTTTATGCCTAATTTATTTAAATGTTCAGATGCTGCTCTGGCAGGGTTTTCTGCTCCCATCCTTTGCATTTCAAATATTATTTCTTTATAAAAACTTTTTCCATTAGACGCGCTACCGCCAATTCTTTCTAATTCAGTTTCGATAATCGCACGCACTTTAGGCGGTTGTTTTTCAATAGCTTTTCCTTCATCAAGTAATACATCATTTTCAGGAATATCAACTTCAAACAGAGAACCTTCGTCGGTACTTCCCTTCAATCTATCCCTGTACCGTTTAGCGGTATTTTTACTGAAAGCAAAATACAAGCCCCATCCATGAGCTTGTACGCCTGTTCCTGTACCAATAGCACCCAAATCAAACTCATTGAATTTGTACGGGGACCCATGGAAAGCAGACTGATTGTAACCTTTCGTTTCATCGTTAGAATCTTTGACAATTCCTAATTTTTCTTTTATAATATTAATAATAGAAGGTTGACCGATAAAAGAGGCGTCTGAATTATTCAGCGTGCTCCTATCGGCACCTTCTTTTCTTTTTAGCCAATTGTCAATATTAACTTCTGTATCAAAAAAAGCAGTCGTCATAAATATACGACCACCACTAAGGAATTCTAATGTTGCTCCAGCAATGCCAGATGGAGTATTTATTTTTACCCTGACAGTTCTCCCATTGTAGTGACCTTTCTTTTTATCGTCAATTTCATAGTCTTTGATCTTTTCTAAATGTGTCTCAATATCATTTAATTGTGCTTCAGTTAATTGATGCTTCTTTCCAAAATGCAAAGCATCATCATTGGCGACATCTATTTTTGTCCCATCGCTTGTAGTCATAGAATAAAAAAGCTTCCCTTTGCCTTGGGAATCAATATTACTTGTTTTTATTTCATGATAAAAATGAGACAAGCTTTTGGCTTCACTTTTTTTCATTGCAGCCTGGGCATATACTCCGCCATCGCCGCCACGAGCGAACTCTAGCGGATGGTCAATATAATACTGCCCTGGATTCTCTGGATTATAAGAAGCGCCACGACTTCGCAATATTGTTATAATATCGTTGATTTCACGGCCTTTATATCCAGCAGCTTCAAGTTGATTTCTGAATTCACCAAAGATAGCATCAGACTGTCTTTCTTGCTGCTGAGCTTTGTAAATGGCCGCTTCCATTGTGCGTTTTTCTTTTACACGGCTTTCCATCGCTTCACCGTTACCGAAAGCAAAGTTACCCTTCATTTCTTCAAAGAGGGTAGGGATTTCCATTCTAGCTTTTGCCAAGGTTCCCGCTGAAACAACAATATCACTGCCGCTTTCTACGGCCTGTTCTATTTGAGATTCAGTAATGCCAAGTGTTAGCGCAGGGTCTATCCCTTGTTGGTTGAATACACGTTTTACTGTTTCTGCGTCCAAATAAACTACTTCGCCGTCAGCCAAACCATCTATAGTCGCTTTAGCTACATCAGGAGTTACGCCAGAAGTTCTTGCCCTTTCTGCCATATGGTCAACAAAGGCTGTCTTTTGTTTTTGAATTTGGCGACCAGCAGCAACGGATACGCTGCCGCCAATCAATCCATACAAACCTCCTACAGCCCCTGCATACATACCATTTTCAGTAATTTCTTCAAAGTCTGCGATGAATCTATTTACTTGATCTTCTGTTGAAAAATGATTATACCTAGCCCATATCTCCGCTGCGGCATCAGGATATTCCTGAATAAACTCAGTAATGCCTTCCGTTGCCATTGCTTCTGCAATAGCTCGCCCCGCATTAGTACCCTTGCTGATTCTCCTACCAACGTTTAATATTTTCCCTAAACTGATGAATTCAAGAAGTCCTTGCCCTAAAGCATTGCCCCCACTAGCTAAAGCTGAATCAGCAATATTAATATTATTCCTACGCAACTCCGCGTATTGAGCACCGCCAATTTGACCAGCCATAAGAGCTGCCGCCGCAGCAGGACTGAACATACCAACAAAAACTTGTGCAAGAAACTGTGGCGCATTCTCAACAAGCGCATAACCAATTCTTCCTGCTGTTGTTTCTGCCTGTACGTTGTAACGCATTCCAAACCATTCGTTGGCATTGGCAACAGCTCTTTGTCCCGCGTTGTAAATTCGCTCGTTATCAAGAACGTGCCCTAATACTTCAAGCCCCCCGCCAACTGCGCCAGTCGTAGCTCCCATGAATCCGGTCATGCCGTTGAGAACTGATTTAAACAAGCCATATTCACTTTCAGTATCTTTAGCCCAGCGTAATGCCATATCAGGAGAGTTCCTATAAATGCTGGCCATAATAGGATCTTTAAGAAGTTCAGCTACTTGAGGGCTTGTTTTTGGTAGCTCAATAAGTCCGTTATCGTCTCCTTTGCCCCATGTGCTTTTGATGCTATCAACTTCTTGCATGGCTTGGCTTGCGCTTACACCAAATTTATTTGCATACCTTAATGCTTCTTCGCTGGCTTTGGGATCAAGATTTTCTGATGCTTTAAGAGAGCTTAAAAGTCCTGTATCCCAACTGCTTACGTTAAGTCTACCCATATCAAAAATCCCTCTCTTTTTCCCAATGCTCATCCCAGTAGTCACTTGTGGGTGGTACTTCATTTTCTTTTAGCAAGTGTTTTTCAAGAGGCTTTTTTCGTTTTTCACATATTGCAGTAATTGCATTGTTCATTGTGGTTCGATTTACAGATTGGCTATTACCAACCAGCATTTGAAACGCTTCCTGTTGAACAATATCTCCTTCGGTCATAACAGACAATACGTCTGCAACTTCAGCCGCTACAGCACTATTATTGCTACGCCTTTCCATAATTGTAGTCACTTCATTGCTCAAACCATACGGAACGGATGCCGCTATTAAGTTTCCTGCCGCAACTCTATCATCATAATAAGTGTTAGATTTGGCCAAGATTGTGGCTTTTTCTTCCATAAGTTTAGCCGCCGCGGCTATTCTCACTTCTGGATTCATTGCATTAGGCATGACATCTAAGTTTTCCATCACAAAATTTTGCACAGTTGCTCTATCTATTTCGTCACTGAACATTGCGTTAATCCGAGTAATTATTTCCTTATTGGCAGCCTTCACAGCAGGGCTTGTCTTTAGAGTGATTTGTTTCAACATTTGCTTATAGTCGCTCATGGATAGAAGCCCGCCGTATTTGGTTGTTAAGTCAGCGACTGTCAATGTACCGTTATTTACCTCTTGATAAACCATTGCCAGAGTTGCTGGGTCGCTAGTTTTTGCACTACCAACTCGACCCGGCGCGCCAAGACTTTTAAGCTTACTAATGGCAGGAGCCAGCTCGTTGTATACTAATGGGTCATCCATATAAATTTCTTGAGCTAGCTGGTCAAGCTGTGTCACTGTCGGCGTTCCATTCATAACAAGTTCAACTAGATTCTTGTTATAGCCTTCGGCTTTAAATCCTCTAATGCGTGATTCTTGCTGTTGTGCATTGTAAATAACAGCTTTTATTGCAGAGTGCTGTTCAGGGTCAAAAGTTCTTCCTGAGCCACCTTTATAGTTGGTAAAGTCAATATCCAAATGGGGACCTGTCCAGCCGGGAGAACGTTCAGCATATTCATTCTTTATTTTTAAGCCTGGCATTGCAGCTTCCCACTCGGCAATCAAAGCATACTGCTCTGCTGTTGATAAATTTTCAAATCCAGGAATAACACCGTCTGCCTTGTATCCCCCAGCATGAGTATGAGGACCGCCACTGCCAACATGAATATCATGACTGTCGTTGACGCTTGTTATGATCATCTCGCCTAAACCTGCCTTTTGAGACAGTAGTCCAGAGAGAGCATTTACACCTTTAGAAGTTACCGCTTGAGCCCCCTCGAAAGACACACCCGGATTAAACTGAAATGAGCCACTTGGCATTTCCCCACTGATGTTATAGCCATATTGGTTATCTGCCATTTCAATAGCTTTTGCATAATCAATAGAGCCATCAGGCCGTCTAGCATTCTTCATTATTGAGTGAGCTGAATCATATGCAGAATATGTTTTTGTGCTATTAGCAACAAGAGCTTCTAGCTTAACTTTTTGAGTTGGGGTCATTTTGTTCCCAATTTGCTCTAGGATTAATGATGCTTTATCAAATTGTTTATTATTCACATGATCTACAACCAATACCGAAGCAAACTGGTCAGCTATATTCCTAGCAAGCTCTTCTTGTTTTTCAACAGGGCTATGAGCAAACATAGACTTTGCTTCTTCAGTTGTCAACACATAATTTTCAATAAAGGAACCACCACTTAAAACATCTGAAATCCGGTCTTGAGCATACTGGTCAAATGTAGTTACCCTCACTTCATTATCTTGTTCAGCTTGCCACTTATAAGCCCAAACACTACCACTAACAATATTATCCATAGCGGCTTTTTTGAACATATTTTCTCCAGCCTTGTATTTTATCCCACTCTTGGCATATTCTTCTTTTTCTATTTGGGCAGCTCTCTGCTCAAAGAAAAGTTGTGAATCTGTGGCATTACTTCCCTGTTTATTCTTTGCAATATCAACTTTTAACTCTGCCAGCCTTTTCGCAACACTATTGCTTGCAGATGCAACACGGAGAGCTTCGTCCGATTCTTCTCTGTCCTGTATTACCTTTAGCGCCGCTCCCGCGGTTTTGCTCATCTGCCCGTAAAATCCGCTTTCATCAACAATTTGTGCACCGTTGTACCCTACTTTTGACTGCTGTTGCCGCAGGGTTATTGGCTCATATGAATTGTTTTTTATTGTTAAATTAGCCATACAAACACCTCATACTAAAAACTATTTCCATAAACAGTTTTATAATTCTTGCTGACTGTCTGGAATCCAATATGATTGCTGTTACCCCAGCCATAACCATTGGAGCCTAAGCCATAAGATTGTGCCCCGCCGCTTGAAGCTCCCTTACTTGCCTTGCCACCGCCACCCAGTAATCCGCTCGCAGTAGTAAGTACTCCTCCGAGCATTGCCATACGTTTTGCATTTTTCGCAGCACTTCGCAAGTTCTTCGCCGTAGCGTCGGCAGCAGCTGCAGCCTGATTGCGGTTAGCAACCTCCTGCCGCAGGTCAAGGTCACTTGTAAATAAATTCTGCCGGATTTTCTCTGTCTGTTGTTCAAAGCTACCTATGTTCGCTCTGTCAAGAGCCGCCCCCAGACCGCTGTCACTTTCAAACCCAGCACTGGCTAGAGCCGCTGTATTTTGCCCGGCAACTAAATCTTTCCTGTTGCGTGCGCCCCGCAACTCCTCGGCAGCATTAGCTCCCGCTACTTCTCTGTTTCGTTCTGCGATCTGGGCATTGGCCCTCTCTGCCTGTGCCTGATACTCGGCTTGCTGAGCCTGTGCTTTCATCTGCGATGCCTGCTGGTTCCCCTGGGCAAACGTCATTACCCCTTGCATTACAGCCATTACTGCTGACATATCATCACCCCTTTTATTATCTTCATATTTCGCCTATGGCGTGTTTTACTTCTTTGTTCGACAGCTTATATTCTCAATAATCATTTCGCTTGCCACAGGTTATTTATGCCTGTGGTTTTTCCTTTGTAAATATATAAATCTCATGAACATTGAATTTAAACTTAAATCCGAACGCTTTTGCCATAACAAAAGACTTTTTGTAATAACTGTAGGCCGCCATATATAAATTCCCGTATTTATTCAGCCATCCTTCGATAACCTCTCGGCCTATTTTTACAAAACTCTTTTTGTGCCGGTCAACTTCATCTGTCCCAAAATGAAAAGCCATGTATCGCCATTTTAAAACAGGGTATCTTTCTGTTACCCCGAAAAGGCATACTGGCTTATCATTTATATATACTATTTTCATTTCACAGCTTTTTTCTATGTGCAGCCTTATGTTTTCTTCCACGTCAGGAGAATCAGCAAACATCCTCTGATCGTCCGGTCTAAGATTATGAAAAATGTACCACACATCTTCCAGCATTTCTTCGCTGTAGTCTTTTAACTCGATCACGACATATCAACATCCCTTGCAATGGAAAGTAGCTTAAACGGATACGGCTCGTCATGTTTTATCACTATGCCGCCTTCTGTATTGGAATCAGAAGATATAGGTACTTCAACCAGTCCAGTATAAAGTTCCACTTGAAGTTCAGGTGTCAATGCGCTTAGCTGCCTCCTAACTGTACTGAAAATAGGATTCGGACGCAGACCTTCCCTTGCATAAACATCACCATAATAGCTCTCTCGAAGTTCCATTGTCACAGAGGTAACTGATTTAATAGTCCCGATAGAACTCCCCCGCCCTTTGGTCGTGACATGGACTGTCGGTAGCTCTAAGATAAATTCATACGGCAAGCCGATTATTATTTTGTTGTACGTTCCCCTTGCAGGTTTCTCAATCACAACATTGCCCTCAGCATCAAGCGTTTGCGGTTTTACGTTCAACATATCGCCGCTTGTAACCACCCAAACCAACTTGTTCGCCAGCCTTGGTATTTTAATTCCTTGTCCATCACTATCTGTAAATATTGTACTGCAGTCTAACATTACATAATCAATAGGTCTGCTTGACAGCATATCAAAAGCAAGTTTTTCAAGGTACCTTTTACCATCACGGCTTACGACAATATAAATAACATCATCACCATTTTCAGAGATAGTTTCAACTTGTTTTATCTTCCCATCCGTTACAAACTCGCTCCATGCAAAAACCTTCTCATTGACCAGGTAAGTCAGGCAAATCATCTTTCCACTATCCAGCACAAAGTAAATAAGGTTCTCAGGATACTTTGCATATGAATAATCTTTGACCTCAGAATCAATAATGTCATGGACGAACAGCGTTAATTCGTTGCCGGTATAGCCGTCTGTTTCATATGTATAACCAAAGTCACGCAAGAATTTATTATTGCTCTGTATATAAAGAACCCGATTATCTGCTACAAACGGAACATGCTTATCAGTGCTACCCCACGAAGACTGTCTGCGTATATTAATACTTGTAGGTGTTACCGTCGCACCATCGCTAACGATTCTTTCATCGTCGCCGGTAAATACGCACAAGTCTTTTGCTGCAATAATATTCTTGATATTATAATCATTCCGGGCGACAACACTTGTATTTATAGCACTGTCATCAGTCAATGTCCCGTCTTTTATTACTTCATCAAAATTGGTGTAATCACCGCTCTTGCTAAACCAAATACCATTAGGCTTACTGTTTGTATTTGCCAATACCAATCTATCCTGAAAGAAATCTGCGCATTTTGGATAGCCATTTACGGCTGAGAACAAATTAATATAATACCCTTCTGCTATTGCATCTGTCGCAAAGCTTTTCTGTATTTCCACTATGGCGTTTTTTGAATCAACTACTTCTTTAATGTAGGCAATCCCTTCATTTGTATAGCCATAATTTGTGATCCTAACCGTTGCCGAACCGCTGCTGATATCTAAAGCCAAACGGTAATAATGCCCATCACCATCTTCTGTAAAGCTTTCATTGACGTTAAAATCATTGGTAGAATAATATTTTCTGTAATCTACAAACTCCTCTGAAAGTTTAGCCCTTCGCTGGAGTATTATAGTTCCTGTCCAAGTTCCTTTGGTGAGGAGATTTAGGCTATCGCCGACGAAAAATTCTTTCGTGTTCTGACCTGAATATGTGCCTTGTATTTCTACCATTAGTCACCCTCTCCTCCGCTGCCGTCGCTATAATTTTCACTTATCATTTTCACTGCAACCTGTCCGGTTGCGACGGTAATTAATGCTCTATAGTTAGCACTGATTGATACAGGAGAATATATAGTACCATTGCTAGTATATGTTCCAATAGTCTGAAACTGACTGCTCCAACTAGAATATTGCCAAATAACATTTCCAGACCACTCCCCACTAATAATAATTCGAGCGTCCTTATATAATGTTACTGGTCCAAGAGTTTGCTGTCCGCTAAGAGTGACGTCTTCTATCTTAGTCGCTACACGCTGTAATATTTTGACCCCCCAAGCTTCTGTAGATGCATCGAAAAAATCAACGTCAGATGATAAGGTAGCATCCCCTGTCGAATTAGATATACTAAAATTCACGCCATCCTGTAATTCATCAAAAGGGGGGATAGGGATTTTCAATTTGCCGATTGTAAAGGTACCGTTATTATTTCGAATTTCCATAATAGGCAGTCTGCCGGAACAAACAAACATCGTATTTGCAGACTGAGTAACCTTCAAGTTCGGCAAATCATCTGATGTAAACGGACTGTCTACTTCGCTAACCACGCACCCTTGCTGACGCACCGTTAAATGTTTGTCGGTAAACTCCAGCAGATAATCTACGTCAGCCTGTTTGAATGCAAACAGTCTAATGTTACCTTGGTCGGTCAGTTCATCAATATAAATAGTGCCATTACGCTTATATACGCCGCCATAAGGTTTAACAATGCCATTCTTACATTGCTTTAAAAATGTAGCATATTTTTCAAGATCAACCCGAGCAAGAATATCTTTTGATGCTACGCCCCCTGTCAGGTTAGGCGTTAAGTATCTATACGCCATTACCAATCCCTCGCTTTCAGAGGTCCAGTGTCACGCCTGAGCCTATGTTTATCTTCATTGGTATTGGATGCCATTGCTTCTTTAACAGCCATGTTATAAAGCTGCAACTGTGTGGCCTGCGCATCTCCTAAAGCAGAATGCATCGTCATGCTATAAGCAAAGTAATGCACAAAGGCACGTTGAAATATCGCTGGCCATAAATTAACTTCATCGCAGTATCTGGTATAAGAAAGTTCTATTCTTTCTTCTCTAGACACCAGCACCGGTACAAAAGCTTCTCTGTTATGAAGCTTCACAGACAGCAGCTCATATTCAACGTTTTCTTTTCTGCCACTGGTTACGCTACGGATCCTTACAACATCATCAGGATATAAATAGACATTCTCATGCATAAGCTTTCCGGTCGCATACTCCTTGTTGATGCTATCCTTGTCCAGTTTCGGCAAAACCCTACGAACTTTAGCAAACCGCCAATCAGTCTTATTAAGCAAGGTTTCTAAAACTATAGGCAGAGTTTGCTTTGCTCCTTTAGCTTCCACCGTTTCATCATCAAGTGAAATTATCTCCCTCACCTTGATTTGTTTAAGAGCCATATTTACAAGGTCCGTTATCGAATACATTTTCATCACTCCTTCTTCTAACTAGGCAAATTTGATTTGTATATTTAGAAGAAGGCGGGTAAAACTACCCGCCTAATAATTAACCTCGCAGCGCCTTCAAAATACCTTCACGGAGTTTTTCAGTTGCTACATTCTTCTTTTGAAGCTCTGCCGGAAGCGCAATGCCATTTTCCTCCGCAAAAGCAAATAACTCACTTCTATTTGCAGTAGCCAGGTCAATAACATTCGGTTCGACTACTTCCTCACCTTCTTCATATTCCTCTACAGGAACTGAATAAGTCTTATTTTGCTCAATAACTCTACAGGCTCGCTTAGAATAAGTGTCCCCAATAGAAGAATCCAGCTCAATAACACTACCTTCTGTTAATGTTATTGGCTTGCCATTCTTTCTAACCTGTGTTGTGGAGATGGCTAATACTTTAGTCAGCATACTATCACCCCTGCGCCATGCCTACGCCAAGGGGACTACGCACACCATAGGCTAAGCCTGCTTCGATATTACCAGTAGTCGTGCCGGACGCAGTAGCGCCAAGGTAACGTGCAGGGATTGTTCCAAGCGGTGCAAAGCCATACTTCATGCCTTCTGCCACCTTAACAGTTGCAACTACTACTGGATTGCTCATATTCTCTTTTGCAGAAGCGTTCACAGTGATAGTCACTGCAGCGCCCGCAGGTTCAGACAAAGACACCACATAATTCAAATTCGGGTCAATGGCATTAGAGAAGTCTGCGCCAAGGTCGATTACATCAGGCAGCGCACCTGCAGCATAAGCCACATTATTCGCATTCATTGCTTGTACATCAAACATATTCTTTTATCTCCCTTCTTAAACCACTTGTGCTTCTGTAGACAAGATTGCATCACAACGCTTGAGCGGATAGCCTTGGAACGTTGCCACAGGCTTACCTTCAACGTTGGATACTTCAAACTCTACATTGTTACGATCAATAGCCATTTTCCACAAGTGAGCATAAACTGCATCATTGCAGTAAATAACTAACTTACCAGAATTTTTGTTTTTGATCTTAACAAAAGCATCAATGAAGTATTTAATCAATTTAGCTTTGTCAGGGTCTGCAGCAAGTGCAACAGTATCAATGTTTGCAATGCGGACTACGCTGCGCAAGTCTTTTACACACAAACCAATTTTATGTTTGTACTTGGTGATATGAGCCGGATACGGATCACCGTTTTCATCATAAGCATCCCCCATGGTTGTTGGCTCAACGTCCAAACCAGCTTTGCTGCCTTTAGGATAAATAGTGAAGCAGGTTTTTAAACCCCATACGACAAACCATACGGAAGTCAAGTCGTTACCAGTACCGCCAGCATCAATGATATAGTCTGCTGTTTCCGGCAGCTTACCATCAGAGTTCTTGCGGGTCAGAGTGCTATAACGCTCTGCAAGACCAACAAGTCCATTGTTGCCCGGCTCCTGTGCTCCATAGAATAAATCAGTTGCAACGCTTTTGCTCATTGCGTCCAAGAACACTTCATTCTCACGCATCAAGAATTCACGAGTACCGCCATTCAATTCTGCCAAGTCAACATCGACTTCGCATCGTGCGGTGTAGATAGATGTTGCGTCAGTAATCGGTGCACGAGTTCCTTTAGAACTTTTTACACCTTCGTTGTACTTACGCTTTTTAATAAGCGGCAAAGAAGTTGTAACGATTTCTTTGTTCTGGTCATTCTGGTTACACTCCTTAACTACCATATCTTCTAAGATAGGGTTTTCTTGGCTAAGCAAATTAACCAAGTCAAGTACTGTTTTCCCATCAGGGGATTGTCCGTCAATGACGTCTTTGATTGTAGGATTTTTTACTGCAATAGTTGCCATTCTTTTTACCTTCCTTTTCTTTGTTTTTTATTTCAGGTCCGCTTCGCTAGGATATCCAGCGAATACAGTATCCATAAAACCTTGTTCGGATTTTTCTGCACCAATACCAGTGTTGCTGTTAATTCCACCATTTTCATCACCGACAAAAGGCAGAAGCTTTTGGAACATAAGCACTACTTTCAAGTTACTTTGGATGCCTACTTCGTCAATCAACTGCTTAATGCCAGGGATTTTAGCATCAATAGCATTTAATGCTGTCCTTGCATCATCCATAGCCTTGGTATACTCTGGCGTTAAGTTATCGTCTGTTGCCCCGAAATGCTTCATCGCCTCAGAGCAATCAGTGATTATTCTTTCTGCCCTTGCAGAGCAAACATATTTCAATGCCCTCTCTGCCATTTCAGGATCCGTAATACCAATCTCTTTCAGCTGATCACTAAATTCTTTTGTCACGGTTTCGTTATTTACATCACCCAACAACTCTGTTAATTTGTTTTTCACAAACTCGTCATCAACAACAGGGGCTTCTGCAGGTGGTTTTTCCTCTTTTGGGGCAGCCGCTTCTTTCTGTTCTACTGCCGGTTCTGCTGGCGGGTTATCACCCTGCGGTTCTGGCGGGGGCGCTTCTTGCTGTTCTTCCGTATTGCCAAAATCAGCTTCCCCCTCTCCTGCATGAAGTTGCAAGATTAGCTTGTGATTCGTCTTAATATCATCTGACATATTAACTTTTCTCCTTTCGACTAAAGCTTTCTTTAATATCGCTGCGCCATGTTCTGCGCTCACCATCAGCTCTGACAAGCAACAATTCTTCTGATATACCTAGAGTGCGTATTTGCTTATGTAGGTCTAAAACCAATGATCTTCGCCCCTCACGCATACAGATAGCGTTTGTATCAGTTGTTGATGTTGGTTGATGCACAAACCCTTCATCTGCAAGCTTAGAGAGAAACCAACGCCCTCTGTGATCGTTCAATAACCAACGAAAGGCCTCGGCATCTTTTTCTGCCAAAGCCTTTGCTTTATATGTTTCGTATTCTTTTACCTTGCGCTTATCATCTGCAAACATTTACTCACCTCACTGCTGCAAGCTTGCCATAAGCTGTTCTACTGCTGGGTTACTACCATCTGTTGCCATTTCTTGAACATTCCTTGCAGCATCGGCAAAGTCATTGACCGCTGGGGCTGCTGTTGTAATTTGCGCAAGCTGTTTTTCTTCTTCTGCAGCCTGTGCTTGCTGCTGCAGAATATCTGCATACTCTTTCTGATCAAAGAGCAATTTAAGCGGTGCGCCTGACTTGTCGCCAAACTCCCTAATGAATGTTTCTGCATCTAAGATTCCTGCAATCTCAGGTTTAAGCTGCGACACTTGCATGATCATATTCAGCAGATATTCATACGCTTCCATGCCACTCATTTTCTGTACCTGAGCCAGCGGCGATACATATTTTACTTCCAGGTCAATCCCATCATATTCAGGCGGTACAGAAGCAAAACCATTGTTGCGCTCATAGTACGAATAAACAACTTCGATAATCTTGCCCAAAAACTCATGATTGATTCTGGTAACAATTGGAGTCAGCAGCTGCATTTTTTCTTGTTGCCTAAGCTCAAGTTCAAAGGCCGTTCTGCCTTGACCGTCAAACTTAGATTGTTCGAGCATAGCAAACAGGTTGACATTATAAGCAGCTTCGATATTGCTCTCAGTACGCTGTGCCACCTCAAATATAGCTTGGAATGCAGGAGCAACATTAAAGAGTGATTCAACTTTGCCATAATTAGATCCATCAAGCTCAGTGACCATGCCTGGCCTATAGTCAACTTCTACACCACTTGGAGCTTGCAACGGCGGTTCGCTGTGCATTGTCATGTTTGCAAAGCCATTCTTTAACTGTTCATACAACATTGCGCAATCACTATCCGCAAACCAACCAGGTCCGATGCTGTAATTACTATTAGGAATTACAATGTAAGGAGCAATAGCAATAGGCATAACATCAAACCCGCCAGTGCTGATATAATCGTTTTCTCCTTCTACCCAATACAATGACAGGTATCTTTTGCCTTCTGGTCCAAAGGAATCATGCTTGATAGAAGGATTCTGTGTTAATAGCCAGTAACAATTCAATGTGCTTTCTGTGCCTTTATTCTCTTTGAGAGCATTTTTAACTTTATCCGGGCACTTCTCAATACCAAACTTCTGTGCAAGTTGTCTATAGGTGAATTTCTTTTTGACAGCAAAGGCAGTTACATCACGGAACTGGTTAAGCGCATAAGCATAACTGCCTACACTGTAATTTTCAAACACAATACCTCTTGATGGATCAAAGAATGTTCCCACCGGCGACTGGCCAAAGGTCAATTCTTGGTATGCGTAATGCACAGCTGAATAAAAGTTTGAATGATTAAGCGCAAGGCTGACTGTATCCCTGCGCCCCTGTGCAATCTCTTTGGCCACTTGATCTTCTGTTTCTACATCAAAGTCAAACCATTGTACAGTCTGCGGAACGCTACCATTTGCCATACCGCCTGCAAAAATTAAATTAGACCGCCATGCTGTCATATCGACAATGCCGCGGTCCTTTTTAATAAGCTGGTCTGTCTGTCCAAGTTCGCCCAAAAACGGTATTTGCTTAGCCTGGATACGCAGCCACATTTCCCTGTGGCGCGAGAATTCCTCTGCGGCAAACAATGCGCTGTGCAGCTTCTTTGCATCGCTATAAGTAATCTCCATAGCTACGCCCCCAATGTGTCGCCGCCAGTTACGCTACCAACAGTCTTAGCAAAGCCATAGCGTTTTTTCTTTTTCTCTGCTGTTTCTGCGATGTTGTTGTCAGCTGTTGGCACTTCTACCCTTTGAGCTGCTGGCTCAACTACTGTTGCTTCTGGTGCAGGAGCAGAGTATGATGGGCTTTTAAAAATTTTGCTCATGTTACCATCCCTTTCTTTTATGCTAGATTTATTTAAAAGTTAATACATAGCTTTTAACGGGTCATATCTCAATGCCTGTTTGCCTGCTTTTGCTTTTTGCGCCGGCAGTCCATATGAACTTGCCTTGAGCCTAACTGCAAAGGTCAGCGCTAGAGCATCAGCCCTATTAGGACTGTAAGCCATATCTTCTTTACGCTGCAGTTTGATCGTGCCATTATTGCTAGCAACGAGTTCCGGCAGCATTAGTTCATCGGCTATATCTTTATCCAGCGGGTCAAGTGCGCCGCCTTCTATAAGCCATTGCTTAATACTCCCCCACATTTCAGCACGTTTATTGAAATATCCCATATCGCATTTTGTACTGGCGAATGGTATCAAGTGCCACCTGCGGCCAAGAGCTTTACCTTCGCTGTATACGCCTGTGCCATATCCCATATCAATGCAAACAGCTGCAGCCCTGTATTCGTCCTCATAAAGAGCTATCCTGTGTGCAAAGGCTTTATGGTCATCGCTCTTAGCTTCTGTGTAAAGCAACTTACTCCAGTTACCCTTGCGAACGTATATAGATGCTTCGTCTTTGCCTAACCATGCAGGGTCAACACCAATAACAGCAGGAGCGAATTGATAACTGTGGTAATCCAATGTCCTTGCTCTAGCAGCTTCGACAATGTCACGCCCGATAAATTGATATTCACCGGATGATGGCGGCTCTCCGAGTATACGAACCTTCACGAAGTCACTATCAATGCCGTAATAATCTACCCATTCTTGTAATAGTCGCTTGTTGGTTACCTCTACTGTACGGCTGTCAATCTTTCGTGTATCCCATCGGCTTTTATCTTTCCCAAAGCAGTCATTAAACTTTCCTGTGTTTCGTGTTCTATTCCCAAACGCAAACCAAAGTATCTCTGTATCATCATCCGTCATTGCACCTTCAGCAACATCCCAAATGACATCATCAATCTCTGAGGCTTCATCAAACACCAATAATATTCGGCTGCCTTTGTTGTGAAGGCCCGCGAATGCCGCCGGATTACTTTTGCTCCAGGGTATAGCATCGGCTCGCCATGTTTTCTCATGTGCTGGGTCTGCGCTGTATAGTGAAGTAGCTGTATAAACAAACATTTCGCTAGCAATATTAAGCCTGTGCCACTTCGACAACTCCACCCATGTTTTAGTTCTTAGCTGTGTGTCTGTGTTGGCAGTGATTACAGCTTTAGCATCGACTTTAGTATATAGCGCCCACTCAATGAGCCAAGCATTTACAGCAGACTTACCAATGCCATGCCCTGAGCCAGTTGCATATCGTTGTACCTTCATCGGATCATATTGCATTTTCTCTGCTACACTGCTTAACAATTCAAGTTGCCACGTTTGAGGGTATTGTCCTTCAAGCTCTCCTTCTCCCCAAGGATACATAGCTTTAACGAATCCAACAGGATCATGTTCAAACCGCGCAACAAATTCAATCATTTCTTTGGTGATCATTTCTTCGCACGCTCCTGCGCTTCTTTTAACACCTGTGCTACGTTTACTGTGCCTGACACATCAATTTGTTCCTTCCACAACAAAAGACGCTTGCCCAATAGCTCTGCTGCTTTGTTTCTGTCGCTTATACTTGTATCAAGCCCAAACGAATCTTTTTCCTCTCCATTCATTACCCTGGTTAGGTACTCAAGCACATCATCACCGGTTGCTATTCGCCGTCCTTCTATTGGTGCAAGCCGTTCTTCTATATATGACCTTATGTTTGGTTTCGTTAAGTTTTCTGCCGCAATCACTTTTGCAGTCTTTTCACTATATCCAGCTAGTTTTGCTGCCTCTGTCCCATTACCAGTCTGTATATAATAATCAGCAAAAGCTTTTTGCTTAATGGTTAACTTCTCCACCTTCATCACCTGCCTTCAATACATCAACAATATATAGCAAAATATCTATCTCCCTAAATGATCTTGCCATTTCGACCCTAACACTTACACCCTTATTCTTTTTCCGCTCTGCCTTATCCGGAAATTTCTTTTTATATTCTTCCCATGGCATGAGGTAATCTATTCTGTACATAGTGCATACCTTAGATAGCTTCTGACTATATACTTGCTCCCTTGAATACAGGTATATAAGCCCTCGCATTTCCAAAGCTTTTATTATCTTTCTGATCTTGCCGGTTAGGTTCATCTTCATTCAATCACCACCATGTCAATAAAAAAGCACCTACATAAGTAAGTGCTTTGTATTAAGTTATATGCTAAATTCTGATATATATTACCGTGTTTTAACGGCTTTTTAAGACTAAATTATTTATGTAGATTAACGTATATTCTTGTTCCAGTCTGTAGAAAGTTCTACAACAATAGTTCCTTCAAATGTATACGTTTCCGCTTTATCTATAGGAACAAGTTCACAATCATAATCATACATCGCTAGTGCATCTTGAGGCATTTCCTTGAGCTTTTCTATTAGTTCTTTTACTAACATTTAATCACTCTCCAATAAATATGCCGCTGTATCACCCCAACGGCAGGGTTTCGCCCCACCGGTAAGGCTACCCCAAAGTCTACAGATATGGTGCTCTGCGTTCTATGGGCTTCTTCACGGGCCGCGTACAGTTACCGTCTCTCATGCCGTTGTTTTGACACTACCAATGCGACTGCTGCTAGTCGCACGGTAGGGGCTATGGGTAGTTATCCGCATCATTCATACGATAAATTGCAGCTATCATATGCCATCATACGGCGAACGCCATAGCAAATATATAACATACGGTTTGCCACTTGCTCGGATAGTGAGCGGGTTACTGCGTATGCGTTATATCAATTTCACATTTTTACACTTTATATTATATCAAGGGTCCATGGTATCATTCTATATCATCTTTCTTAGCTCGTATAATGCCCCCGAATGGATCCTATGTATTTGCGCCCACTCATAACCCACTGCTACGCAGCACTCTTCCCAGCTGCGCCTTGAAAAATAATAGCTTTTTAATACTGCTCTATGCCTTTCGTCCGATAAGCTATCAATCAGTTTTTCTGCCTCCATTCTTGCCCGCAGAAGCTCTTTACTGCGTTTTTCAATATATCGCTCTACCTCAATGAGATTGGCAACCACAGGTGCCATTTTATCCGTATTGGCACCATGTACAGGAGCAAAGGACAGCGAAGGTGTAATCTTTTCGGCAAGCGACCGCAGACGCTCCCGCTCATCTAGCAAGTCACTAATTTCTCCCGCAATGAAACGATATCTTTTTAGCTTTGCCTTTATCTCCTCTATAGTCATCTGCTACCCCCTGTATCTACCAATGTACGAATATAACGTGTTTTTCGCCACGCCCAGCTTTTGAGCAATTGCCGGAACATCCCACCCAGCAAACCCCATTTCGAAAATTACTGTATGCATATTACTCCAAACAAACGCCTTAGATGATGCCGAATTTCCGGGCGGTCGAAACATCGGAATGCCACTGTGTTTATGCATAATATCCCTAAATACTACTTTCATAGTTTTGTGCGGCTTGTATTGTTCTTTTCCCGCTTCTGTTTCTTTCCTCGCCCTAGCTTCCTCACGCCTACGTTGTTGCTCTTGTAAATGAGCTAAACGTAAATCTGTCGATGTTAACGGATTTGCTGCACCTTTATACTCTTGTACTGGTGTATGTTCTCCTCTAATACAAGGATTTAAGCCTATAAACGCACAATAATATCTGTCGCCGCAACTTTTTAGCCTATAACATTTTTCACAATCTATCACGTTTTCAGCTCCTTTTACCGCATTATCATAGTCCATACTATATATTGCCCTATCTCACTACCGCAGCATTTTCACTTCTTTAAGCAGAGCAACTAGCTCCGGCTTAACTATTGGTATATAAGCATTTTCCGGCTCATCTTTTATTAAATTTAGCATTACTTTGACATTAATCATTAACAGCACCGTCCTAAATAATTCTTATTAATGCTTCAACTCTCGGTACTTCTGCATACCACTTATTAACTGTAGCAGCTACTATCTGCTTATCGTCTTTGTACGCTATACCACTAAGGGCGTCTGTAATACACTTGAATATATTATCGGTGTCAGGCTTCTTTGCGGGACGCTCTCCGCCTAAAATAGCCTCCTGTTTAAACTTTTTAGACTTGCTTGTCGGAATACTCATGTAAGCTGTTATCGTGACCGCTAAGGGCAATTCTGTGTATTTCCAGCCTTGGTTTTTTATTTCTTCCTGCGCAATAAGCTTTACATATGCTTTGTAGTTCCTGCTTTTTGCCGGATCATATGCTTTAACAAAGCCTCCTGCTGTACTAAACCTCGGTCTACCTTGTGCGCACGGTTCTCCCGGTATCGTTATCAGTAACTCAGTCAATATTTTCAACTCCTTATATTTAAAAGGCTGCCCCCTGTGGTAAGGCCATTCCACAGGTATACTTCCCTTTTGCGCCACATTGCTTGTATATAGTGCCGAGGCAGTAGCTGGGCAGCCGTTTTAACTAAAATGAATCTATCGGTGTATATCTGCTTCTTCCTGTTCTTTAGAATTTGGGGGGGTATTTTATTTCTAACTGTTCATAAATTACTTTCTTCCCACATTCTTTGACAACAATAAACTTAGGTGCATCTTTTTCCGAAAGTTTCTTTTTCATCGTTACCTTGCGCCTTATAATCAAACTTTAGTTAAATCACCTTGACGACGTGTTGACTGTTTAGGTGTTACATCTGGCACTAACGGGTGATATTTATAACACCGTTCACGATCAGCAACCACATAAGTAAATCCGCTTTCTTTGTCTACTCTCAAAAACGGTTGATGTCCGCTGTATGGGCAATCAACAGTGTTAATACATTCAGCGCATTTTCGTTCGACGTCTGCGATAAAGCTGATATCGCTGCAATTACGCTTTATAAAGCTATCGTCGGCATCAGGAAAAATCCTCTTTGCTGCAGCTCTAACCTTATCGCTTATTGGCTGCCGTAGTTCGCCAAATGTTTTACCAGCATCAAGGTCAGCAAATAGCTTCTTCACAAACTCATTCGCCGCTTTAGAATTACGCTCAATAGCTTTCTTTTCTTCGCGAATTTTATTTTGCCGTAGGATTGATAAGGTGTTATTAATATCTGCCCATGTTGGCCAATATTTATTATTATCAGCGATATAATCAACAGTATCGCCCCACATCTCAATGTCTGTGTATTTATACCGCTCCAGGGTTTGCCTTTCGATAGCTTTTTTTGCATCTTCGCTTACCCAGTTCGGCTTTAGTCCCGCCGCCTGCCACACTTCATAAGCTGCCGTTATCTCTCTAAGTTCCAACATACGGCATATCCCTCACTTCTTCCCAGTCCAGCCCCATAAAACAAGCCAGCCTGTACTTTCTTTTCTCCGGAGGTATCGCTGCCCAGCGCTCCTTGTTCTTTGCTATCCATTCGGCTTTCTCTTGGGCTTCCTTGTCAGCAGCTTGCACTGCTTCCGGCAATTTGATTTCATCCGTCCAGCGTTCATCCTGCAGGAAAGTATCAGGATCAGGTATGTACCTGCCGTTTTCTTCCTGCCACTGATTAGTTTTTTTGTATCGCTCAACAGCAGTATTAATCAACGCATACTGTTCTTCCGAGTGTACACGCATATTCATCCATGCTATTCTTGCAACAGGCTTTTTCCGTTTCGACGGATACAATTCCCAAAATAACTCAAAGCCTTTTTCTTTTTCGTTAACCTCGATTGGTTTTTGGGTTTGCTCGCACGCGTTATTATTATCATTGTTTATCATTGTTATATTATTATCATTATTGTTAGATGTTAGCTGACTGTTAGGTTGTCTGTTAGGTGTCTGTTGGCTCTCTGTTAGCTGACTGTTAGGTTGTCTGTTATCGACATCTCTTTTCCCTTGATAAACCTGCCAATTTACTATGGTTATCAGCCTTCCAGTCTTTGTTGATTGGTCTGTTAAAAAATTCATGTTTTCAAACTTTTTTAACGCAGTCCTTACATTTTGGACTGTTAGCCCATTTCCACAAGCTTTTACGATATTAGGCAAGCTGGTTATAAATTGTCCCGGTTGGCAAATGAATTCTTCACCCTGCCAGTACCACTTTTTCTCACTATGATTTGCCATTAAAAGCAGTGTAATTAAAATTACTTTTTGCTCAACTGTCGTAACCTGCCAAATCGGACTATCTAACAATTTTCGATGTAAAGCAATAAACCCTGTATTCATAATTTCCTACTCCTGGCGGTCATATTTTGCAGATAAATACGACCTTACCTTTTGACCAATAACGATGCCCTTAACGGAATTATGCCGCAGGGAATGGCAGTCATTACAAAGCATTGCCATATCTTCAAGCCTGTCCTGTCCGCCCTGTGATTTTAAAGGCTCATGGTGTGGCTTAACTCCAGGCTCAACATAGTGAGAGCAATATACACATAACCCGTTGTCACGGTTATATACCTCCTCACAAAGCTTGCTGAGAGCTTTACCTTTAAGTCTTATCCTCTTTATTTTTGGAATCATCTTTAACGCCCCACTCCCTGATTAGGTCATCTAATTCTTCCTGCGGCCTGGTCTCTACACCAATCTCTTTTGCCATAGATACTAAACAATCTATAAATCGGCTCATCTCTTTCGTGTCATAAGCGCTGCTGCCATAATATACTCTTACATTGCTATAGCCTTTAATGTTATGACACTCTCCAACCAATTCAGCTATCCAGCCGACACCATTACTTTGCCAAATTTCAATAGTTCTGTTTACAGCGTCAGTTGGCACTGGCCATATTCTGCCGTAACCACATTCCCTGATTGCCTTCCTGTAAACATCTTCCTTGCTGTGAAAGCTCTCTTCTGACAGCTTTTCTGCTATCTTTTGACATAATACCCAAGCGTATTTATTAGCATCGTTAGAACGCCCTTTACGCCATTGCTTGACCTCTACAACATACTGCTTTTCAGGATCGATTTTATTGATTTCTTCTTCCTCTGATAAAGGGACAGGTACTACTAAATTTATGTGCCCTATCCCTTTCAACATCTGTAACCCTTTAACTGTCAGCTTCATTTTGTGCCTACAGCCTTAGCGTTTATCGCTGCTCTTATAGCCTCATGAGCATTCACATATTTATCATCGTTTAAGAGCTTTTCCAGTACTTCAATTTTCAAAAACTCAATATCATGCCAATCACCGTTTCTATCCTGAATTTGGCACTGTACTCCGTTAATAAACCTTACTGCACCGTTCTCACTAACGGATGTAATATTAATCGGACTTTCTGCAGATTTTTTATCTTTCGGTCTTGCCATTGCTTTTTCTCCGTCATCGTCTTCCTGAGCCAGTCCAACCATAGCAGCAAGAGCATATCTCCTGCCGTAAGTGATTGCACTGCCAATAGCTTGCGGATCTAATTTAGTTACAGTCATTGTTAGAGTGCTGGATATATACTGCCCGCTTGAATGTGCAAGCATCGTTGTAATGTTCAGTCTTCCGTTCTCATTGATTTCTTCCGGCATCTGGATAACTGATATTCCATTTGCAGTTAAAGCCTCTCTGCACGTGTTCCAACACTCAGCCAGGTCTGCATATTTACTTTTGAAAAACGGATTACTGCTGCTTTTCTTTGCTCCTTCAATCTGCCCTTGTGCCTTTGCCAAAGCGGCAGCAAGCTCGTTAATCTGTTCACTCTTCAACATTGGTCAGACCTCCAGTCTTCTATTTTATTTTCGATAGTATTTGCGCTGTTATGAATCCACTTTAGAAGCACGCTGACTTTGGCTTCATCCCCATCTAGATCATCCATTTCTTTCAGATTCTCTAAAATAGATTCTGCTTCATATCGCAGCGAATATACTAAATCGTCAAATTTATCCATACTTGCAATCCTCCAATTCTTTTGCTAAAATGAAGGTGGACGCTAAACCTAGTAAAATTTACATGTCCACCTTGAGCTACCAACGGTGCAACGTTGATAGCTCTTTTTCTTTTGTTTTCTCATAATCACTCCTCCTAAACTAAATCAGATACTTCACAGTTCATTGCTGCTGCAATTTTCCTGAGCGTGGATAATGTCACATCTTTACCGTTTTCAATATCAATTAGATTTTTATACCAAACACCACTGGCGTTAGCTACTTGATATCTGGACAAGCCTTTTTGTTCACGAATTTGTTTAATTTTGTTCATCTTGACTACTCCTATCGTTGTGGTATAATTACTACATATAGTGTGAACGTATATTTTGTTTTCCATTTTATCGTTCTCAACTATCTTAAGAATATTATGTAGAAAGGAGGGTTTGTGATGCCAAACACAAAGCAAACATCTAAATCTGTAGCAAGCAAAGCATCCAAGATATTGAAAAACGATAACTACAGCAAAACATCTAAGTCTGTAGCTGGAAGTGCGCTTTCTCAGACTAAAACTACCGGCAAGAAGAAATAACTCTGGACAAGTTACTTTCTTCAAAGGATATGATGAACTCTGGATTAACATAAATTGTTTTACCTTCCGTTTTGACCTTAATAAATCCAGATAGTACATCGGTATCCACTTCAAACTCTGTTTTGTCGAACTCATCACCGTTCGCAAGGCAGAGTTTGTTTGTTTTTATAAGACGTTTTTCGCTCATCTCAACACCCCTACTGTGACTACAGCAGCCATAATAGCTACGTATGTTCCAATAAATATTGCAGTAGTTGCTACGGTAAAATCTCTGATCATAAGCCTGCCACCTGCCCCATAGCGTAACCTATGTTATAGATCATCCTACAAGCCACAACAGCCGCAACAATCGTCAGTAACCACATCGCCGGATATCTTGCTACACTATCAAGTACATCTGTTGTTATATCAACCACTGCCAAGTATGCTATGTAAATATCTTCCATTTTTTCTACCGTCCTTTCTCATATTTATTACAATGTTTAGTATTTAATCGTTGCTTCTTTTTACGTTTAGTCGACTTCGATTTTTTCTTCCTACCAGAAAGTGATTAAAGTTATGAGCTATAGACATCTTCTATCACCTATAAAGCTTTCAAAGCTGCTACAAAATCAAATTCTTGACCGTTCCCATAGGATCGGGTTCTGACACGACTACGCCGCTGCTTTGCTTGTCGCAAACTTTCTTTCTCTGCCTGCGCCATAGCCATACGCTCCTTAATAATTGCGTCTGCAGCACCTACATCAATTAGATATACACTGCCTTGCTTATCACATGGTAACTCTCCAACCCTGCACATACGCCTGATTGAGTCCAACGGATAGCCGGTACGCTTTGCGTAATTTTTTGCCGTCATAACTTCCAGCATTATATTTCACCTCGCTTTTGGTTTTGTAGAATGTTAACTGTGGTATAATCACCTTGAAAGGAGTTGATTATTATGATGAAACACTACACAGTTAGCCAGTTACAATTTTTGGACGCTTTATTAAATTATCTTGCAGCCAACTATAAAACCAAAAAATTAATACCAAAGATATTGTTTAAGGACAAAGATTTTATTATTTCGGGAAGTTTTTTTGATTACCAAAATGGATACTCCTATTTAACAAGCTATGACCCATTGAATAAAGGCTATCTCCAAAAAGTTGAGTTAGTTAATTATCGTAAAATAGGAGAGTTTTTTGAAATTTCTGCTTATGGCGAATATGATCAAAATACTTTAAGCAAATTGCTAAATCCCGCTTACTTTTTCCACAAAATTTCAGACCAACTTTTTGAAGAATTAGCATCTAAGTTTAAAGAAAATTTAACACCTTTTCTTTATTCTCCAGTTTTCTACAATCAGCAAATGCCTAAACTTGACTTCTACGCATTAGACGAAGAAAAAACTTATGAAGTAGTCTCTATCCTTTTGGAAGAGAAACAAAATTAGATTCAAAATTCAAATAGTTATAAACTAACTCTAGGGCGGCATATGCTCCAACATATGTTAGCCCTTTTTCTTTTTTAATCGCGTCAATGATACGCTGTGCTACTGGCGATAATGGTCTCAAAGGGTTCGGCTTATTAAAACCGGTTTGTATATATCCTGCTTCAAGTAGCGAAAAATGTTTCAATTCCCGTAGTAACTCCAAGTCTTTTTCTGTCAGTTCCATCTTTAAGCTCCTTTCTGTTTGCCAGATGTACTGTATTTCTGTCACGAAGTTTTAAAAAAATTTAAGTCAACATCTAAAACACTCGCCAATTTTATCAATGTTTCAGAGCTTATATTATATACGCCCTTTTCAATCTCAACTAGATAAGAACGACTTATATCTGCTCTTTCGGCAAGTTCTTGCTGAGTTAGATTTAACAGCAAACGTTTTTCTTTAATAATTTTGCCAATATCTTCTTTCATATGCCATCTCCTTTCTATATTTTATATTGTACTGTATTGCCAACATTACGTCAATAGTATTTCTGACATTTTTGTGTTAAAATTTAAATAAGTCAGAAATACTAGACGAAAGAGGGGACTTGTTATGGCTGACAGTATTGGACAAAAGATAAAAAAATATCGAAACTGCAAGGACTTAACGCAATTAGAGCTGGCAAAACTTACAAATCTTTCTCGGTCTTATATCGCTGGACTTGAAAGAAATGCCTATAACCCAAGTATAGCCACGCTAACGGCTATTGCTGTTGCTCTTTCTGTTCCGACAGAGGCTCTATTAGAAGAAAACACTGTGCCACAAGACGGCTATTACCTTGACCCTGAAGCTGCAAAAATGGCGCAAGAGCTTTATGATAATCCTGGTATGAGAATATTATTTGATGCAGCAAGAAATGTTTCTGCTGATGATTTAAAACTTGCAGCAGAAATAATTGGTAGAATGAAAAAAGAAGAAGAACATGATGTAGACTAGAGGTGATTATTATGGTATCTAGGGTGGTTCTTGCCAATCTGCCCTGTAAAATTGGCGGCTATTGTGTGGTAAATGCGGATGGCGACAAAATATGTGTTTTAAATTCACGACATTCTTTTGAAGCAAATAAAAAAACGCTCCTGCATGAGCAGGAGCATATTGTAAATAATGACTTTGAGGGGCACTATAAAGTTGATGAAATTGAATTATTTAGACACAGGTAGTTTTATTTTTTTAACTTTTTGGTTAGTATTATGCTAATTTAATTATAATTAAAGGAGTTGATTCATATGGGGTATGTGTTGGGGATTATATTATTATTAACAGTCATTTTTGGTTTTCGGTTTTCAATTGAATTGATTGTTGATACCTTTCCTGGAATGCGGAGTTTGTTCTCTGGCAATGGAGCAGCAATTGCAATATTTGCTCTTTCTCTTGTAATGAGCCTTCCACTTTTGATAACAGTACCAATGGCTATAATTGTTGGTATATTTTTTGCTAAAGTTTGGTATGCTGTAGTTTTACAGTATCTAGCTTTAGAAGGCGTGTGGTTTGTTTTTACTGCCTTAATTACACTTATTTTTGGTGTCGCTCCATTTGCTATTGGCGGTGCATCAGAGTGGCTTAGAAAGCGCAATAATATTCAATAAAGGAAATTCATACTATGAAAAAAATATTCATAATAGTTTTAATTGCAAGTCTATGGTGTTCAAGTGTTGCGTTTGCATTTGTAATTGGTGGTTCTAACCTTGGAATTATGGGATACCCCGAATTTAATTCTTATTTGCCATATGACCCTAGCCATAGTGATATTACAAGGTATGTGGAAGAAGCTAAAGAGTATGTAGAAAATTGTAATAATGACATACAACGCATTCACGAAGCAAAAACGGAAGCAATATCCCAAGCTAATGATGCAGTTAATCGTTATAACAGAGGATATTAAAATAAAAAAGACCGCCTCGGCTGCCACCGAAACGGTCAAGTAACGCCCACCCCTACAGCGAGCTGATTACTATAAATATTATAGCACATCAGCTCTGCTACTGCATACTCAAATTACAGTTAGGAGCTGATTTTTTATGGCCCGAAAGAGAATTAACGGCGAAGGTTCTATTAATTATGAAAACGCCAGGGACAAATATAGAGCAGCAATTACAGATCCAAACGGCAAAAGGATCGTAAAAAGGTTCGATAACCCTGATGATGCAATTACATGGTTATCTACCACTAAATCAGAAATATTTAAAGGCAGCTACATACCGCCATCAGATATAACGGTGGGTGAATGGCTAATCGAATGGTTAAAAACTTACATTGCGCCGAATGTTCGCCCCAAAACTGTACTAAGATATAAGCAAACTATGAATTATTTAACGCCTTTAGCTAATATAAGGCTGCAGCATTTAACAGCTCATTCAGTGCAGCAATTTTATAATGATTCTATATTAAGCAGTAATGCTAAAAACAAATTACATAAACTGCTCAAAGCTGCCATAACCAAAGCTCACATTTTGGATTTAATCAACAAAAATATCATGCTTGCAATTGCAGCTCCTCGAGTGGAAAAAACTGAAATCGTTATTTTTAGCCAACAAGACATACAACAAATTCTAAACACTCTTCAATCGAAGTCGACAAATCTTAGACTAAGAAAATATTATCCTATGATGTTATTAGCTATAACGACCGGAGCACGGTTAGGGGAAATTCTTGGTCTTAAATGGCCTTGTGTAACGAACAATCGGATAATTATAAATAATAGTCTGCAAGAAATTTCCGGCAAGCTCATTGATATGCCACCAAAAACACCCGCAGGCAACCGAAGCATCATTGTTCCAGAAGAAGTCATGTCAGCTTTAAACAGCCTCCGACAAAGCGATAAAGTAATAGAATTACAGGGTTATGTTTTTCATACTTTAAATCGTACACCTTATGCCCCACGCAACATCGAAAGAATATGGAAAGCCACTCTAAAAGCGGCAGGAATAGAGCATAAAAAATTTCATTGTTTGCGTCATACCCATGCTACACAACTATTAGCTTCTGGCATTCCTCTGCTTGAAGTAGCTAAGCGTTTAGGTCATAGCAAAGCGAGCCACACATTAGATTTATATGGCCACGCGATTCCTGGTTATGATGAACATCTTCCCGAAAAAATTAAAAATATTTATTCGCTTTAGTTGGTACCAACGTGGTACCAACGCACCCCTTTTTGCCACGAAACAATGCGGCTTGCGGGCCTCTACTTGCCCATGCTAAAATGGCTTGAGAGTAGCTTGTAGACCCACTCAAGGCCCCCTTAAACACTCCAGTTCCCAAGCCGCGTGTCGCGAGTTCGAATCTCGTCTCCCGCTCCATAAAATATTTTGCCGCAGAACTTGGTTCTGCGGCTTTTTTATTTCTTTGAGTACAATTATGGTTTTTTCTCATAAAAAAATAAGCTTACCATTACAGCAAGCTTTTACTTTGTCAATGATATGTTAGTAAAACACTGTCACTGATATCTGGAATTAATGATCTGCAAATTTATCACCGCATATAACTCATCCTTGCTCCACAGCTTTACTTTGCCGTTCTGCACATTTTTTCTGTTTATATTATCTGCAGCTACTGAAAGTTCTAAATTCAACGGCAAGATATTTTTCCCACGCTGAACCAAAATATCATCTGCCTGCAAGCTTTTCCAGCGGCCCTTTTTCCCAGCCTGTGAAACAATAGCCCTTATCCCTTCCACCTCACAGCGCAGACCGATCACGGCATCAGTCGTATGGCAACGCAGTCCCACCGTCATAATATTAGGCTCCAACCAATATTTAAGCATCCCCATTTTACCAATATCTACAATACAATCCACACTTTGTCCCTGCTGCAGTTCTAGTCTTTGGAAGCTTCTGTCACCATCATTCTGCATTTTAAATACTCCCAGCAGAACCATGCATGCTACTGCCAGTACAGCCATCAGGCATTTTTTTACTTCGCTTTTATTCATACCTGGCCCGCCTTTTTCCAGCTATCTTCTTAGAAAAAATTTTAACCGACAAAATAACGACAGCCGCAGCTCCCGGCAAGCAGCTTAACTGGCAGCTTCCACAAATACCGGTGCAGCCAGAAATGCTGCCCCAAGAAGAAATCGGTATACCCATAGCTGCACAAAAAGCAATTACTTTATTCTCCATCATTTTTCCTCCCGTATCTGATCGCCTTTTCCGGACATTTACTGATACAGACCCCACACAGGATACAATTATGTACGCAATTCACAGCTTTCCGCTCTTCTATCACCATCGCTTCCATAGGGCAGGCAAGGCTGCAGCTTTTACAGCCAATACACCTTTGGCGGTCTATAATCAACCGATAAACGAATGGCAGCCTGCTGCTGAAAGAATATAATAAATTCTGTACCGCTCCTACAGGGCACAGAAAATTGCAAAATCCGCGGCCTCCTTTAGTAAAGATACCAAACAGACCTGCCCACAAAAACAACGTCAGAATCATACTGGAACTCAAAGAAATAAAATAACCAAAAATAAAATAGTTAATAAACAAATCAAATAGAAAGAAATTGCAATATGCACATGCCAGCAGACTATCAAAAAATGGCAATATTACAAACCCGGCCAGCATGCCATAACGAAGCGGAGCGATCTCGGTATAAGTACGCCAGCTTATCTGCAGCCGGGATGGCACACTTTTACTCAAATACTCGGTAAAAGCTCCGGCAGGACATAATCTGCCGCAAAATACAGGACCAAAAAACAAAGTAACTATCAGCAAAATAACGATACAAACAATGAAAGGAAATGACATCAACAGTAATTTCCCATCCAGTAAATGCTCTGTCTGGATGCGAAAACACAGGCTGTGAATGGTCAGCTGCTGCCACTTCCCTGTAAAAAAGAAAAAGATTGTTTTCTGAAACAGGGCAAAGGGCGCATAAAACAGAATAAAACCTACTATGTAGCCTAAGATACGCTTACCTTGAAAAAGCATTGTTCATCTTCACTTCCATGAATTTTCAGGACAGGGAAAATCCCTGCCCTGATTTTATTTACTTAAAAGCTATACCGCAGGCTCACGTTATATGTCCTGCCGGAAGTTGCTTCGCTGGCATAAAATTCTTTGTCAAACAGGTTGTTAATCCCAAACTGCAAAACAGTACCTTTAGCTAGCTCATAATTAAAAGCTGTATTAACTATAAAATAAGCATCTTCAGCGCCATATTCACCGGTCACATCATCCGGAGCCTGACGCGCGCTCACATACTGACAATCCAGTATAGCGTTAAACTTGTCCTTATTATAATTGACACCAGCATGCAGCAGATGTTTAGGAATGCCATAGTCTGCACTGTTAGCGTCCTTCAGGTTAGTGCCGGCAACAGCATTTTGTTTCACTTTCCCCTGCTGCCAGGCATAATTGAAATATGTGCCCCAGTTGTCGTTAAATTTATGGTCGACAGAAAATTCTACGCCGCGGCGTTTTTCCGTACCATAATTTTCGTATTTTTTATATTCTGCGGTTGTCGTTCCCGGCTTATAATGGGTCGTATAAAGGATTTTATCATCTGTTTTTACCTGATATAAAGAGATGCCCAGATTAGTCTGACGCGACAATTTCTTCTTCATACCGAGCTCAAATGTATTCGAGGTCTCCGGATCAAGGTCAGGATTCGCCACTACGCCGCCCATGCTGCCGCCACCATCACGATAGACCTGATACAGCGGCGGAGGATTAAAGGAATGCCCATAAGAAACATAATAATTAGTACTGTCGTCAGCCTTATAATCAAAAGCTACCTTCGGGCTGATTTCATTATAGCTGACCTCATCATAGTCCAACGCTCTTGTCAAAGCTCCGTTATTTTTATCGTAATATCTGCTTTTACCGTCCATTTTGGTAAAATGGTCATAACGTACGCCTAAATACATCGTCAGCGGATCACTGATCTGATATTCATCCTGCACAAATAACGCTATATTCCGCGCTTTACCACCATGATTTTCGTAAACGCCGCTATTGCCCTGTCCTGTGATTACAGAATCATGATCACGCCAGTTACTCAAATATTTACGCAGCTGATCAAAGCTCTCCTGTTTAAAACTGCCGCCCACTAAAATAGAATGTCTGCCCACATTTTCCCAGGCTTTCTGCACATCAAAATTATAGGTCTTACCCGGATAGAACGAATCAGTACCGGCACCGGTCCAATCCACAGAGGTTGGGCTGCTTGGGCTGCTGTAACCATTACTCTTCATATCAAGGTACCCAAAATTAGCGCTGAATTTATTTTTATTATCGTTATACGCCAAAGTATGCAGGTTGGATTCTTTGCGTCCATCATAACCTAAATATGTAGCAAGACTAGGTTTTAAATATTTTCCACTGCTGCCTACATCAACCATTACATCTCCATAGACAGGCTTGCCGTCTTTGTAGATCGTTGTCCAGGGGTTATTATAGCGGTAGTCGCTTTCTGTATGGATAAAGGTATATTTCAGCGACTTATCTTCGTCAAAATCATATTTCACATTAGCGGAAATATTTTCATTTTCCCAGCTTTTTTTACCACGACTCCCTAAAATATATTTTCCACCGTCTAATTTAGGAATATCATTATCTGGTTTTATAATTGGTTTATTTTGATCATCCTTCGTAGGCTTAGCAGGTGAACCGGTATAATAATAACCAACGTAGCCATCGGACTTTCTGTTTTCATAACCCACGCCGAAAGATAATTTTTTATTTACTCTTGCATCCGCATATAAAGCTTTTTTCCAGGTATTATTGCTGCCATAGCTGACTACAGCGTTGACATTGGCTCCCTTTTGCTTGGGATTATCCTTCGTGATAATATTAACTACCGCACCTACGGCGCGGCCGCCATACAAAGAGGACCCAGCGCCGCGGACAACTTCGATACGCGCAATATTCTCTACCGGAACCATTTCCCATTCCATACCGTTATTATAAGTGGTATTCATAGGCAGCCCATCCAGCAAAACCAAAATATCACTGGAGCTGAAGCCCCTGATCTGAATCCCGCCCTGAGCCGCCTGGTTCATATAGACACCCGGCAGGTTCTGCAGCGCCTCCGGCACTGAATTGATACTTCTCTCTTCAATGTCCTTAGCTGTTACCACACTGACGCTGGAAGGTACTTCCTGCAGTTCTTTCATCGTTCTGGTTGCTGTAACAACCATCTGATCCAGATTAAATTGCTGCAGCCCCTCTTCAGCGTATACTACTGTACCCCCCCAGATGACATTGCCCGTTATAAGTGCTGTCATCAGTATACTTTTACTCATACCCTTTTTCAACATACTCAACTTCCTTTCCTATTTTTTGTATATTACTAAAATATTTCATGCATTAACCTAATAGATATATGCATAATAGCTTTAATTACAATCAGAAAATACCCTGTGCATAAGACGCACAGGGTATTAAATAGCCAGATAAAAGCTGTTCTATTACCAAACTGTCTCACGCAGCAGTAAATTAATCATCAGGCAGTTCTTCTGACTCAAGTTCATCGCTCCTCCAAGCCTTCCCGAATAACTCCAGTGACATAAATATGGATTTGCTCACTTTTACAGCGACGGGATCGTGTGGGCCTTACACCCAGCTTCTCTATTAAGACCTGCGTCACCTGATAACATCATTATTCACTTTTTATATTTTATGATATTATATTCTATTTTATATCAATAATTATATGTTATAATACTATATATGATATCTTACTATGTATGGCAACTAGACAGTCAAGGGGAGAACAAATTATTTTATGAAAAAAGCAATTGATAATTATTTTACAACAGGAGAGTTGGCCCGGCTTTGTAAAATTCCCCGTAAAACACTGCTATATTATGACAGTCTGGGCTTGATAGCACCAGAAGTCATTGATGAAAACGGTTACCGCTATTATAAACGTACGCAGCTGTTTGCTTTGGAATTGATCCTGACGCTGCGCAAACTTGATATGCCTCTGTCAGAGATCAAGACCTATCTGGCTAATAAATCCTACGAAAATTACAAAAATATTCTATGCAGCCGAGAAGCTATTCTAGAAGAACGGCTTCGTAAAATGACAAAAATAAAGCATGACCTGCATCAATCTATTCTTGCGTTACAGCAGCTGCCAAGTATTAAGTTCAACGAAGTTCTCACCGTTCAAAACGACGAAGAGTATTTATGTGTCAGCAATCTGATCGAATCAAAGTTAAATTTTAAAGACCGGACAAAAATCTCGGCCAGCCTGTTCATCGACCTGGCAAAATATATCCCGCTCAATAACCATACTTTTGGCTATATAGTCGATAAAGACACACTTCTGGACCCCAAAACTCACCGATATATCAAGCATTATTTTTATCATGTTTTCAACAGGCTCAGCAGTCCCAACTTTGCCGTTAAACCGAAAGGAATTTATCTGACTGCATATTTCAGCGGACTGTACATGGATAACTATGATAAACATATCAATTTGCTTTACGAATACTGCCGGAGAAATAAAATAACACCTCTTTCAGATCTCTATATCACTTCAGTCAAAAATTTCTGGCTTACAGATGATGTCAGCGAATACATTTATAAAATGGAAGTACAGATAAAATAAACCGTTTCCGATATCGGAAACGGTTTTTCTGTTTCTGCGGCACTTCCAGGTTGTTCTCATTTTCGTTTGCATTCTCTGAAAGCAAATGTTATAATGATGCGATTTTTTACAAGGAGGTAAAATTATGTCAATCGGAATTATCGTTAATTCGGCCTGCGTACTTATCGGAGGCCTGTTCGGCAGTTTTTTCGGCAGACTGCTGCCAGCCAAAATGCGTGAATCGCTTTATGGGCTGTTCGGTTACTGCTCTATCATCATCGGTATCATTCTGCTGCAAAATATAAAATCTATGCCGGCGGTTACATTAGCTCTGATCTTGGGTACTATCATCGGCGAAGCACTTCGAATCGAATACCAGATCAATTTCGCTTCGCTCAGGCTTAAAACATTTATCGAACGTCTCACCAATACTGCAACAGCAGATAATGATGCTTATATCAGCCGTTTCGTCGGCCTGCTGATGCTGTTCTGCACCGGCAGTACAGGAATTCTCGGCGCGATCGGTGAAGGCGTAAATGGCGACAGCACTGTTCTTTTAACAAAATCAGTTATGGACATTTTTGCAGCATTTGCTTTTGCTGCTCATATGGGGCCTATGATCGCCTGTATCGCAATCCCTCAGTTTCTTTTTTTCAGCCTCCTCTTTTGGAGCGCCAGCTTCATCATGCCGCTTACAGATCCTCTGATGATTGGTGATTTTATGGCCTGCGGCGGCATTTTAGCTATTATTACCGGCTTTCGCATCTGCGAATTGAAAGACTTCCGTGTCGCCAATACGCTGCCAGCTTTATTTATCGTAATGCCGCTCAGTTATCTTTGGCGCACTTATTGCTGAACGGTTAACACTTATAAAAAAACAGGTCCTGCATGCAGGGCCTGTTTTTTCCTAAATAACTGATATTCAATAATAATCCAGCTCACGCTCAAAAATAACGCCGGTTGCAGGATTAAACTTTAATTCGCCCTTAAATTTAAGGGTGGTAAATTCGGCTTCATAGTAGGAGTTATTGCCTTCTTTATCCATAGTAACAACAATGTTACGGGCATCCGGATATTCAGCCATAACAAAGCGCTCGATATCTGCCGGGGTTTTGTTGATAATAGTGCTGCCTTTGACAAATGTTGCACCCTTGACTTCTATTTCTTTGATTTTAGAAGTAGCCGTTGCAACCTTCACATAATAATACTCCAAAGTATCAGGGTCTTGAAAAGTAATACGGCTTTCATCGCCTTTAGTTGTATAACCAATCAGATTACAGTTTGCCGGAATTTCAGCTTTGGCAACTTCGATCGCCGCCCTGCTTTGCCCAAGCTGACTTGGAGCAGGGGCCGCCAGCGCCATGGCGCCTACACACAAAACTACTAAAGCTGCCAGTAACGAAAAAACATTTTTCACTTTCATTCGATTCACTTCCTTAAATTATTTTGTATTACTGCTTAAATACATCATACAAAACATTTTTGTTAATTTCAACTGTATGCTATCTACTATTTGAATTTATTAATTAATTTAGTCTATATTATCAATATTACAAGCATTTATTTTGTTAAAATTTACAAATCTGTTAAGCCGTTCCCATAATAAAACAGACCTCGGACATAATATGCCGAGGTCTGTTTTATTATGATCACTGTTCTGCCGAATGTTTTGCATCTTCTTTGCAGACCGTTGTTTCTTCGTCCTTAAAAAAGTATTTCAGCACACCGCCGACCAGCCCCTGTACCAAAAGAAATTTATATTCGTTTTCGATCCGTTTTACTTCCCGCTGTACCTCTCTTTTAATGATCCAGAAGGACAAAGCCACACCCAGCATCGCCCCAAACAAGGCTCCAAAAAATGCGATCCAGATCGCAGGTATCGAAATATTGATCATTATTGCCACCGCCTGTCTGTTTTCTTTGACTTCAAAATATCACATTAGCTATTGCCTGTCAAATTAAAGAAAATTCACATTTTCTTCTATTGCAACTGCAAGGACAAATATTATATAATATTAGAACAGTTCCAATACTTTAAAAAGTGAAAGGGTTGTTACCAATGGAGAAAATTTACGAAGGCAAAACTAAAACAGTATATTCCCTGGAAAACGGCAATGTACTCTTAAAATTCAAAGATGACTGCACCGGCAAAGACGGTGTTTTTGATCCCGGCGAAAATACTGTCGGGCTTACTATCGAAGGTATCGGCAAAGCAAATCTTGAAACTTCGATCCACTTTTTCGAGATCCTCAAAAAAGAAGGCGTAAAAACCCACTATGTCAGCGCAGATATCGATAACGCCACTATGGAAGTCCTGCCTGCTAAAGTATTCGGTAAAGGCCTTGAAGTCATCTGCCGCTTGAAAGCAACCGGCAGCTTCATCCGTCGTTACGGTGACTACATTGCTGACGGCACTGTTCTTGAAGGCGGCTATGTTGAAGCTACTTTAAAAGACGATGCTAAAGGCGATCCGCTGATCACTTCTGAAGGTTTGGCGGCTCTCGGCATCATGAGCCAGGAAATGTTCAACAGCATGAAGGAACAAACCCTTAAAATCACTAAAATCGTTGCTGCAGACCTGGCAAAAATGGGCCTGGATCTATACGATATCAAATTCGAATTTGGTTACAACAACGACGAAGTAATTCTGATCGATGAAATCGCCAGCGGCAATATGCGCGTCTATAAAGACGGTAAATATGTTGATCCTGTCACTCTGACTTCAATCATCCTCGGTAAATAAATCTTTATATTTTAAAGGCACAGCTTTTGCTGTGCCTTTTTTGCTTCTTAGACCTGTTGATGCTATAATTATTTTAAAGCGTTTTTAAAGCCCGCTTTAATTTTTGAAAACAAAGGAACGATGCATTATGAACAAATTAGATCCGCGTAATATTTATGACGACTTACATCAAATTCCTGAACTTGGTTTTGAAGAGTTTAAAACCTCTGCCTATCTGGCAGATAAATTAGAAGCAATGGGCTACAAAGTTACCCGTAACATCGGCGGCACCGGCGTTATCGGCGAGATCAAAGGATCAGAGCCCGGCCCTGTAATGATGCTGCGTGCCGATATGGACGCACTGCCCTTCGTTATTGACGGAGAAAAGAAAAATATCCATGCCTGCGGCCATGACGCCCATTCCGCCATGCTTTTAGCAGCAGCTTCCGAACTGGTGGGCAAAGTAAAACGCGGCACACTGCGTATTTTGTTCCAGCAGGCTGAAGAAACGCTGAAAGGAGCGCTGGCCGTTATCGACGCCGGCGTGCTCGAAGATGTGGACATTGCTCTCGGGCTGCATGTACGCCCGATCCAGGATATAGCCTATGGCGAAATGTCCCCGGCAGTACGTCATGCCGCCAGCACCTTCGTTCACATCACCATCAACGGCCTGTCCAGCCATGGCGCCCGCCCGCACTTAGGCGTCAACGCGATCGAAGCTGCGGCAGCAGCCATCAATGCGATCACTGCTATCAAAATCAATCCTATCATTCCCTGGTCCTGCAAAGTCACCAGTATTGCAGGCGGCGGTACCGCCCCCAATATCATTCCCGATAAAGTAAAAATGGTCGTTGATACACGTGCCCAAACTAATGAAGCCATGACAGAGCTTTTAGAAAAACTGCGTCGGGCGGTCACCAATGCAGCCGCTGCCTTAGGCGCAACTGCCGAAGTTGCAGCCCCCGACGGCGTCATTCCCGCTGCTGAATACGACGAAGAACTGACTGCCGAGGTGGCAGCCTGCATCGAAGAAGTAGTCGGCAAGGAACGACTCGCCAAAGAACTCGTTAATCCCGGTGGCGAGGATTTCCATTATTTCGTCAATAAATATCCGCACATCAAAGCCGCTTACTTCGGCGTCGGTGCAGCCGCCGCACCGGGACTGCATCACCAGGACATGCACCTCAACAAAGAAGCTCTGCCCGACGGCACTGCTGTACTTGTAAAAATGGTAGAACGTAAATTAGGCTAAAGCGATGCTGTCTCCGGCAGCTCTGTTTCAAGCTGCTTCACTACTGACAATTAACTAAAAAGCAGACTTTCATCAATGATGAAAGTCTGCTTTTTTATTGATAGCCTACGCTCGACAGGCATGTTAACTTTTCCTGCCGTCATATTACGTTCTAGCTTCTAACTTTTATTGCAGCTGCCTGTAAACCTTCTGGTCAACAGGCTCCAGCCAGGTAGTACCTGCACCCCTGCTCATAATTGACAGATGCTGAAACCAGCTGTTGCCGGCAGCGCCATGCCAATGCTTTGTTCCTTCCGGTATCGTAACGCTTTCACCCGGTTTCATTTCTACCGGCTCCTGCCCCCAGATCTGATAGTAGCCACGCCCGGACACTCCTACCAGAACCTGGCAGGAACCACTGTGAGTATGCCAGTTATTGATACAGGAAGGTGCAAAGGTCACGTTAGCAACATTTACAGTATCATTAGCCATCGGAAAAAGAAAACTCTGCCCGGTAAAAAATTCAGCGTAAGCCGCATTATCATTACCAATAGGAAATACCGTACCGCCTGTCTGCAGCAGCGACGCGCTGATGATTTTCGTCTGTTCCTCAGTCACAGGCTCACCCGCTGCCAGCGCCGTGCTTGCGGCTCCCACAACACCAGCAGTTAAAATCAGTGCGGCCAGGAAGCTTTTAAAAGTATTTTTACTGAATCGCTGTCCAAATTTCATGCAAATCTCCTCCTTAAAATAAATGCCCCTATCTACTTATCTGAATCATACCGCTATTGCTGCTGGTACGGCCTTGCTTCTTACCAAAGCATACGTTTCTGACTGCAATAAATTCTCATAATTATTCAGCTGATAATCTGCCTCCTGCACCGCCAGCTGCAGGTCGTGAATCTTCTCACTCAACATTTCCCGCGCCTCAGCCAAAAGCCTTTTTCGTTCCTGCAGCGTAGCATCACCCAGCTCAGCCAGCCTAATATAATCAATGATATGCTCCAGCGACATGCCGCTGGCTTTCAGTTTTTTGATAAAGTTGATAAATTTTATAAAATACTCGTCATAAGTACGTATCCCGGCTGCATTTCTCGGCACCGGAGGCAGCAGCCCGATCCTTTCATAATATCTCAAAGTATCAGTCGACATATTAGTTTTTGCGGCAATTTCCCTAATCGTCATTTTTTCTCCTCCTTACATTGCTTATGCCTGAGCTGATAAATGCTGTAATCCACGTTATCCAGCAGCTGTTGTTTAAAATGGATATCATCCAGCAGACAAAAACGCAGATTTTTCAGCAGCTTGATTTTCTGTTCCGCTGGAACATCATTGTTTTCAATAATGCTCAAAGCTGCTTTCAGCCGTTCCGGCTGTCTTTCTGCTGTCTGCAGCAGCTGCTGTAAATCTTTCCGTGTATACTTCTGCACCGTTTCCATACATACCAGGCCTCACTAAAACATCTCTTTTTAAGTTTTTCCATAACACGTGTTTTTGGATCATCTTCATTATAAATTATTCATTCTTATATGTATAATACCTATTTTTCATATACATAAATGCCTTTTAGGCATTGTTTAGCGTAATTGTACAAACAAAAAAGTGCAAGTGCAATCGCTTCCGGTGATCTGCACTTACACCTTTTGACCATATCCTCTGCTTCAGCTGCAGCTGTCTGCTGCTGCCTTTATCTTCACTGTTCTCTATTGTTATATGCTTTCACAAACTCTTTCGCAAACTCAATAAATTTTGTCGTCGTTACACTGAAAGGCTGTCGTTTCTTCCAGGCCAGCACAGTGGTAGCAGCAAGTTCAGGATACAGCGGCAGCGAGCATACCTGTGAGCGATCCAAAAAAGGCCGTGAACCCTCAATATGAAAAGCATATCCCAGCCCGTTCCGTACCATTATCGAAGCATTTGTACTCATGTTACAGGTATATGGAACCCTGACCTGCTGAAAATAATCGCCAAACCAGCTGACCAGCTCATTTTGCACTTTCAGCCGTGCGGGAAAGAGCAGCTCCTTACCAACCAGATCCGCCGCCATGACAAAGCCCTTTTGCACCAGCGGGTCTTCAGCAGGCACTAGTACAGCCCAGCGTTCCTTAACACCTAACCGTATAAAATCATACCTGTCGATATCTACGGGCTCCAGAAACAGAGCAATATCAGATAACCCTTTTTCAATGCGTTCATGCGTGTAGTCTGCATTACCGGCATACAGCTCATAAGTAACAGCAGGGTATTTTTCTTTAAAAGCCCGGAACATTTCGGCAATGACCTGCACCGATGCCAGCTCACCGCAGCCAACAGACACTACACCGTTGATCAGCTCATCACATTCAGTCAGCTCTTTCTCTGTTTTATCTGCCAGATCAACTATTTCTTCTGCCCGACGGCGCAGCAGCATTCCCTCGTCCGTCAACGCCACTTTACGCGCACCGCGTTTAAAAAGCTTTACACCCAGATCTTCTTCCAGCTGTACCAGCTGCCTGCTCAACGTCGGCTGCGTAATATGCAGAAGCTCAGCTGCTTTTGTAATATTCTCCTCGCGAGCTACCGACAGAAAATATCGTAGTATCCTTAATTCCATGGTCTTTGCCTCCTTTTTTATCCGGTTTAACTGCATCTGCCTGTTCTGTTCTTTTCTTTCTATCATAAAGTATTTTTACACTCTCAGGCAAGCTTTATCTGTCCTTAAAAACAGAAAAGGCATTATTTCCCCAAGGAAACAATGCCTTTCTTTACTGCTATTTATTCAGCTTCTGGCCGATTTTCAGCATATACATCGGATCGACATTCTGACCGTCGACAAAAACTTCAAAATGCACATGCGGTCCAGTACTATAACCGCTGCTGCCCACAAAGCCGATAATCTCGCCTTTACGCACGCTTTGTCCAGTCGCAACGGCAATACCGCTCATATGTCCGTAAGCAGTTTCGTAACCGTTGCCGTGGTCGATCCGTACATAACGTCCGTAACCGCCGTTCCAGCCGGCAACCTCTACCGTACCCATTGCGCTTGCATAAACAGGCTCGCCAAAATCTACAGCAATATCCACGCCCGGATGCCAGTCATAACCGCCGCCGATCGGACCTGTACGTCCACCATAGGGAGAACTGACCGTACCGCCTTTAGTCGGCCACAGATCAGGAAATACCGAGCGTTTATTATTGCGCCCTTCCAGCTCCGAAAGCAGTTCACTCATCGAAGTTTTTTTAGCGTCGATCTGCTGCGCCATATTTTTATTCTGTGCCGTCAGTACTGCCGTCATTTCCTGCACGCCAAGATCAGCGGGGCCGCCCTGTCCCAAATAACGCGGAGCATTGCCTGCCGCTGTCGTTTCGCCTGCTGCGCTGCTCAAATCACTGCCCAGCTTAGTACTGTCAGTGTCACGAATCAATGCCCGGCGCAGTTTAGTTTCCAATGTCGTGATTTCAGACATATCACGCAGCATTTTTTCGTTATCTTCCAGCAGGCTTTGCAGCTGTGCTTCCAGCTCCCCTTTTTTCGCCTGGTATTCTAAAAAATCGGCCCGCTCCTGCCGGAACTGATAAAAATTATAACCCATATAACCAAGCACTCCCACCATGCAGACAGTACAGATCAATACAGCGCCAGCCAGTAATTTAAAACGCCGGGCGCCAAAATGATAAACTTTCTGCCCTTCTGCCTGAGGTATAGTAAATGTATATTCTTCCTGTTTCTGTAAATCTTTTTCTTCCATATTTCTTTACCTTCTTATTTAAAATACCCCAAACGTTGCCCTGCTGTCAGCAGCCTGTGCCCAATAAAAGGCAGACTTTCCAGATCATCCTTACCCATACCGCCCACTGCCAGCAATACTCCTCCGTACACAGGCACAGCCACGGCAATAGCCGCTAAAATCGCCCAGGCTCCCCAGCTTGCCGCCAGCGAGATCACGCCATAAACGGCCGCTCCCATAGCTGCGGCTGACACAGCAGGCTTAAATACACCGCTGAAGGATAAAGCAAAACCTGTATATTTATAAATAAAAATCATATTTAAGACTGCTGCCAGTCCAAAATCAACTACCGTAGCCATTGCCGCACCCTTGATACCCAAAGTCGGTATCGCCGTCAGCGTCCAGCTCAAAAATACTTTTACCGCAGCTGCCAAAATCATATTGATGACCGGAATAGCTGTGCGGCCGAGTCCCTGCAGAATTCCCGTGCTGATCTGATGCAGACCCAACAGCAAGATACCTGCGCTCATGGTTTGGATAGCATCGGCAGCGCCAGGAGCATTATAAATCAGCGCCGCTATTTTTTCAGCCAGAAAATACATGCCTACAAAACAGGGACAGGTAATGATCAACGCGACTCTGAAGGCCGTCCTGGTTTTGGCCCTGATGCCGAAAACATCATTCAGTGCCCGCGATTCAGAAATCGCCGGTACCAGGCTGATCGTCATCGCCGCCGTGAAGATCGTCGCTAAATTGATCAACGGCACAGCCATACCCGTCAGATAACCGAAAAACTCTGTCGCCTGACTGATATGAAAACCAGCCGCTTCCAACCGCTGCGGCACGATCAAAAGATCAAGGTTCGCCACGACCGGCAGCATCAGGCTGGACATGGAAACAGGCAGCGCCAGCCGCAGCAGGCGGCTGATGATGGCCCGCGCCGACTCTCTCGTAGCCAGTGGGTTCTGCTGCTGCAGATCGGCTTTCAGCTTCTGCTTGAGCCGTCCATAAAACCACATCAAAACCAAAAGCGCACAGAAGGCGCCGACTCCGGCCCCCATACTGGCTCCGCCAGCCGCATAAGCCAAACCATGCGGCATAAACATATTCGCAAAAACGATCATCGTCACTACACGCATCAGCTGCTCTACTATCTCGGAAGCCGCCGTTGGCGTCATGATCTGCCAACCCTGCAGATAACCGCGGAAACTGGCCAAAAATGTAACAAAAAATACGGCCGGAGCCAAAGCAATAATAGAGTAATAAGCGCGGCTATCACGGATCCAGTGGTTATCGATCAGCCAATGCGCGCCGAAAAAAAGCGCCGATGCAAAAACCAGGCCTGTAACGAACAATAACCGCAGAGAAACATTAAAGACCCGTTTGGCTCCCAGAAAATCCTTCTGCGCCAGCTTTTCAGCAGTGATGATGGAAATCGCCACCGGTATCCCTGCCGATGACAACGTTATCGCCATCAGATAGATCGGGAAACCCATCTGATACAAACCGATGCCTTCGCCGCCCAATACGCGCGACAGAATGATCCAATTCAGCGAACCGATAACCTTGACGACGATACTGGAAACCGTCAAAATCAGCGTACCCTTTAAAAATTTATTATTACTGCCAGCACTCTTTTCGGTATCGCTCATGATTACCCGCCTTGTCAAAATTTACATTTACATATAGTCATACATTATAATTATCTCCTTTATGCCGTTTTTTTACAAGTCTTTTCGTTTTTATTTCACAAAATCTTGCTTTTAACCAAAAAACTGCCGACCTGTCTAAACAGATCGGCAGTCTTTACGCTTCATTATAGAGTTTAACTGATGTTCAGTGTCCCGCCTGTTTTAGAACGTCCATCTGGCTCCAACGTTCCACTGCCAGTCCTTTTTATAATCACTGCCGGCACTGCGCTCAACATCCAGATAGAAAGAAGTATTTTTACTGCCCTGGAAAGCAACGCCGACGCCATATTCAAACCAGGTATCGCTGAAATCATCCTCCAGCTTAGCCCGGTTGCCAAACTTATCTGTAAAGGCAGCTTCGTAATCGCCGCTGAACTCGTGCAGCAGATTAGCTTTAACATAGAAGTTGGTTGTCTTATTGATATCGCGCCCCAGATTAAAACCGATGCGCCCTACAACACTGCTGATGCCGCTTTGATCTACTTCCACCTTATTGGTCACATAGCTGCTGCTTCCCAGATAGCCAACTGTCATCTGAGCCTGAGGTTCTATATACCAGCCGTTGGAGCTCAAACTATTCTTACGTCCGTATTCAGCGCTTAAAGAAACACCGGTATTATCAAAATCTCCGGTTATCTTTTTACCGTTGCTGTCAAAAACTGTGAAGTCATTGTCCATCTGATTGAATTTAGCTACCACATCCAGATAATGTCCCTTCGCGCCGAGCTGGGTCATATAAAAATTGACAGCTTTATTTTTATTATCGCCGCTGCCGCTTTCATAGCTGCTGCTGCCGTCGCCATAGCTCACTGAAACGCCGCCGTAACGGGTATAAGCATCAGTTTGCTTCATTAACTGGTCATAACCAAGTTCATAAGTCGTATACTTATTTTCAAAGCCATATTTACCGCTATGGCCGAGCTTGCTGCCTTTAACCCTTACCCAGACTCCCTGTGCTTCACCGCCGCTTTGCCGCAGATCCCCCATGCGCTCCATCAATTTATTGTCGGCGCGCCATGTGTGATAAGCCAATGAGCCTGCTGACAACGCCGTTTGGACCGTAGTCGTCGGCGTATCGCCCGGGTTAAGAACATTTACCGCTTTCAGATACCAGTCTGTATAGCCTGTATTCGCATTCGCCAGCGAATCAAGCTCATAGCGTTCCCAGTATAACGAGCCTTCGTGATCTGCGGCTGCAAAAACACCGTCGCCATTATTGACGCTTGCCAGTACCGTACCTACGGCAGCCTGGCCGATCTCAATATCACTGTCGCGCCCGTTGAGCTCCTGTAACGATAAAACCTGTTTGCCTGTAAAAGTATCCTTTACGATCAATTTATCGCTTTGGCCTACAGCCGTTCCGTCGATATCCATAATAACGGTGCCGTCACCATGCAGATTATCGACCGTCAACGAACTGAACCCATTACCGTCCTGCGTCATATCGATCACAGCATTATTAGTCAAACTGGTCAGTGTGGAAGAACCTGTCATTTTCCATAAAGAAGCACTGCCCAAAGTCAGATTATTTTCTGACCCGCCGCCGCTGACGTCGGCAATGCCTGTGAATAATGAACCTGCGCCGAGCTCAATATCCGAAATGCCCGCAGACTCGGCCGTTATATCACCGTCCAGACGGGAACCAGCCTCTGCAGTTATAAGAACCTTACCTCCGTTAGTGGCGTGTATCCCGCCATTGATATCGAGCAGCCCCTGACCTTCGACACTTGAATCATACTGATTGGCATACACAGCATACGCTCCGTCCGTTTTATTGACGGCTATCACCGCGGTACCATCAAAACTGACTTTACCGCCATTTTCAGCAATCATTCCGTGCGCATCTGCGCCGGAAGTTGTTATAAAAACATTCCCCAAATCTACGTTGCTGTTATATCCCTGTGCGGCAACACCATAAGCGCCGCTGCCCTCTGTTACTACCTGAGTACTGCCGGAGAGCGTGATCTGACCACCCTTGGCATCGACGCCGACAGCATTATCCTTAGCCGTTGTGATAAAAACCATACTGCTGCCTGCCGCTGTTATTTTAGCGCCGCTATTGACAAACAATCCGCTGGAACCCTCACCATCGGTTTCTGCTGTCACGACACCGTCAAGCTGTAAAACACCTTTATCCTGAGCATACAGTGCATGTGCGTTTTCGCCATGGGTAACTACCTTGCTCTGCCCAGCCAATGTCACCTCGCTGCTGCTGCCGCCCGCAAAAACACCATGCGCCTGTTTGCCGTCTGTAGTTACGGCTAAAATCCCCGTCTGGCTGATCTTGCCGTTTTGAGCGAAAAAGCCGCTGGTATTATCCTGTTGGGTAGTGATCTCTACATTGGCATTACTTGTTATCGAACCGCTTTCCGCATAAAAACCATGCGACAGCAACCCTTCTGTAGCGATAACGATCTTGGCGCCCTCAGCAAGCTTCACCTGCCCGCTGGCCTGCGCCGCAATACCATGCGAATCACGCCCCTGTGTAATTGCATTCACCCCGCCGCCGACATTTATTTCACCGCCGCTGGCATAAATGCTGTGCGCACCGTCGGCATTAGTTTGTATTTTGACGCCGGAATCACCGGTCAGGGTTATTTTGCCATCTGCCTTGGCCATGAGCCCATAAGCATAAGCACTGTTCGTTGTGATATCCAGACTGCCGGCCCCGGTAATATCACCACCATTAGCAGCATAAACTCCATGCGCGCCCGGGCCGGAGGTAGTTATAACAGTCTCAGAACCTGAACCTAAAATTATCTTTCCGTTATCAGCAGCAAGTCCATGCGACTCACTCCAGTCATTAAACTGGGTCTCGATATTCAAACTGCCGTTGCTTACCACGGTACCCCCGCTGTCGGCATAAACGCCATGGGAGACGTTGCCCTTAGTAACGACGGACGTATCAGACCCCTCACTGAGTATGACCGTACCGTTACCCTGGGCCGCGATGCCATGGGAAGCCGCACCCCAATTGCCATTGCTGTTTACCACTTTATTACTGCCGGACAAAGTGAGCTCACCATTATTGACTGCGGTCACAGCTGCCTGCTGGTAACCGTTAAAATCAACATCAAGATCATTGAAGGCATCATTTGTCCCTTCAACCTTAATCTGGCTGCTGGTCGCCGCATTTACGTATGAATACGGATATCCCAGCGACAGTAAAGTGGCGGCAATCGAAAATGCTAACCATTTTTTATTCTTCATTTTATTCCCCCTGTTTATTAAATTTTAACTGCACCGTCATTTTAACACATGAAAAATGTTTGTTGTTATTTTACTTTATTAGTTTATAATTTCGTTTATTGTGTTATTTATTAATTTTATTCTAATTGGAATAAAATATTTCATAAACAGCATAATGAAAAACAGACCTGCAGCAATATTTCACAATCAACAATGCTGTAGATCTGTCATTCTCCGCCATCCGGCTAAGAAAAGTATTTAAAAACTTTTTAAAATACGTATCGCTAAAACAGTCGTTCCCAAACTCCCTTCCCTGAAAAAGCTTCAATTAAATTTCACAAAATATTGCTTTATTTCCCGGCCATTGTTACAATTAAAGCTAGAAATAATTTATCAAGGAGGTCATTTGCATGAAGAAAATCCTGTCCATTGCTCTGGTTGGTCTGCTCACCTGCAGTGCGTTACTTGCCGGCTGCGGCGGTGAAAAGAAAGCAGACCCTAAGGCTGCAGGCGACAAAACCAAAGTTGCCTTCGTTTACGTCAGCTCCGCCAAAGACGGCGGCTATTCCATGTCGCACGAGCTGGGGCGCCAGTATGTTGAAAAAAACATGCCCAACGTCCAGGCCAGCTACATCGAATCAGTTCCTGAAGGTGCCGATTCCGAACGTGTCATTACACAACTGGCTTCCCAGGGCAACAAAGTTATCTTCACCACCAGCTTTGGTTATATGGACCCGACGATCAACGTCGCAAAAAAATACCCCGACATTACATTCCTGCACTGCTCCGGCTTCAAAACAGCCCCCAATGTAGGTAACTACTTCGGCCGTATGTATGAAGCCCGCTATGTCACAGGTATCGTTGCCGGTAAAGAAACAAAATCCAACGTCATTGGTTATGTAGCAGCGTTCCCGATCCCGGAAGTAATCCGCGGCATCAATGCCTTTACCCTGGGCGCGCAAAGCGTCAACCCTGACGTACAGGTCAAAGTCCTCTGGACCAATACCTGGTATAATCCAGCTACCGAAAAACAGGCTGCTATCACACTGATCGATGCCGGTGCCGATATCATCGCCCAGCATCAAAATACCCCCGGTCCGCAGCAGGCGGCTGAAGAACGCGGCAAATATGGCATCGGCTACAATGTCGATATGTCTGCCAATGCTCCTAAAGCATCCTTGACCTCCGCGATCTGGAACTGGGGCCCGTATTATGAAGAAACCATCAAACAGGTTAACAACGGTACCTGGAAATCCGGCGCTTACTGGGGTTCCATGAAAGATAAAGTAGTCGATATCGCTCCCTACGGACCAGCAGTCAGCGAGGAAACAAAAAAACTGGCTGATGCTGCCAAAGCAGATATCATTGCCGGCAAGCAAAAAGTTTTCACCGGCCCGCTGTACGACCAAAGCGGCGCCGAGAAAGTTCCTGCAGGCACTACTCTGACCGATAAGGAACTTTTGAGCATGGACTGGTTCGTCAAAGGCGTTGACGGTAAAATCCAGAACTGACTCGCTTGAGTGTTTTAGTAAGGAAGGTATAAAGACATGAAAAAAACATTAGTTTTAAGCTTAGCACTGGCTTTAGGTATCACCACTGTTTGCGCTGCTTCTCCGCTCAAAAACTATAACGCGGGTAAAGTAGCTGTTGATCTGGGTCTTAACGTCCCTACCAGTAATACTTATGAAGGACACAGCGTCGGCAGCAAAAAAACATCTCCCTATGCCGGTATCACCGTAGGACTTGGCAGCAATACTGCTGTCAACTACAAATGGAATCAATACAAAAACAGCGGCAGCAACAAGGTCGAAGCCCAACAGCTCAACCTGATGTACAAAGTCCTGCCAGTACTTGATGTGTACGCAGGTTACGTCGACAGCGACGTCAAACTGCACGGCGACAGCCGCAGCCGCAGTTCCGGCCAAATCGGTGTCCAGGGACGTGTCGAATTGCCTTTTCTCTGTACTTTATGGGGCAGAGCAGGCGTGGGCAACAAGCTGAACGGCTATGAAATCGGCCTGAGCCGTACTCTGGTATCCAATGTAGAACTGAATCTGTCGTACTATGACAACAAATTCAAAGATTCCACTCCCGGCGGCAGCGACGTCAAAACCAAAGGCGTTAATATGGGTGTCACCGTCAAATTCTGACCTGTATCTATATGATCATCTAACTAAAGAAACCTCAAAATAAGGCCTGGAAGTAAAAATTTCCGGCCTTATTTTTCTGTAATACTAACGGATAATTATTATTGACAACTACCTGAAGCTGTGCTATTATATTCACATCGAAAGCTTACCGAACAGTAAGCTCTGCTCAAAAACAAAAAAATTTTATATTACTTTGGAGGAATGAAGAATGAAAAAATTCGTATGTCAAATCTGTGGTTATGTTTATGAAGGCGAAGCAGCTCCTGAGTATTGCCCGCAATGTAAAGCTCCTGCATCCAAATTCACCGAAATGTGCGGCGACCGTACCTGGGCTGCCGAACATATCGTAGGTATAGCAAAAGACGTCGCAGAAGACATTAAAATGGATCTGCGCGCTAATTTTACCGGTGAATGCACCGAAGTTGGCATGTACCTGGCAATGAGCCGTGTTGCTCATCGTGAAGGCTATCCTGAAATCGGCATGTACTGGGAAAAAGCAGCTTTTGAAGAAGCTGAGCATGCAGCTAAATTCGCTGAACTTTTGGGCGAAGTCGTTACCGACTCCACTCAAAAGAATCTGGAAATGCGTGTAGAAGCTGAAAACGGTGCAACCGCAGGTAAATTTGACCTGGCCAGCCGCGCTAAAGCAGCAGGTCTGGATGCTATCCATGACACCGTGCATGAAATGGCAAAAGATGAAGCCCGCCACGGCAAAGCTTTTGAAGGCCTCCTGAAACGCTACTTCAACAAATAATACGCACCTTACCCACTACCTTATACATCATCATACTCCTTAAAAAGAACAGCCCCTGTTTCCTAATGGAAACAGGGGCTGTTGCATTTATCTCTGTATTTTACGACTTTCTAAGCCCGAAACCAGACTTCAGACTATGGTTCTGTTTTTATTAGGATATGCCATTTCCGGAAACTTCATCAGCGAACCAGTAAGTTTAAACCGCAGCTTTAAATGATACTTATTATCAGCATCTATTCTGCCATTAATACCAATCAGTCCGGCCGACTGTATCTGACCATACCAAGAATAATAATCATTACTTTTATCATCGAACACGTTCATGTCAAAGTCATGTCCGCAGGTAGCAAAAGCACCGCCATTCGCATTATCCGCTATCACAGGATTATAGACAGCCATCGTATGATTGGAAATCAGTAAAACCCTGCTAGCACCCTCCGTTTTAATTCCTGTTATTTTCATCATTCCGCGGCAGATAAAAGTTACCTGACCGCCACCAGTAATTGTCACATTTTTTATCAAAGTATTAGGATAAGAAATAGAATTGGCACCATCACGATAGACATTACTGATCATCGTTAAAACACTCCCTGAAGGAACATTTATGACTACGTTCTCCAATTTCAAAACAGGCTCTAAATAATCGAACCTTTGTGATGTCTCAGTACCAAAAAGCAGTACTGTATTTTTAGCGGAACATTTAAGCGTTAGAATCTCACCGCTCTCAAGAGCAAATGTCCCTGTTCCACTGTACCAATAGTTACCATTGGGCAAGCTTCTCTCATTGCCACTACCCGACAAATTATCTGCCGACAAATCCTTGCCGCTGGCACTGCTCAAACCATAAGTAGACGCAGCAAAATTCTTTGCGTCCGCTACCATTTTATATTCTTTATCTCTCGTCAAAAAATTAAGCTTATTGGTATTCATTGCCTCTGAGTTGGCTGCACCAGGATTATAATAAACATTTTCATTTAAAATATCTACCAGATGAATACCCAAATATCCGCTGGAAACAACAAAATCGTTGCTGAAAATATCGCTTGGCGGCTCCTCTTCACCGCCGGACTCCCCATTATTACCTAAAGTAAAGTCTTTGCGGATCACCTTACGTATACCCTGACAAGAACCAACTGCAGTTATCGAATAAGTATTGCCAGTTTCCGGAGCATAGTCAAAAGCTATATCATTTTTGTCATAACTGATCGAAACAGCATACCAAACACCATTTTCTTCAACTTTCATACCAGTTAAAGAATTAGGAATCGGATAAAATGATTTCCCCACTCCTTTTAAGCCAGCTTCCGGAGACAGCCAATTCCAATAATTATTTCCAGCGCTCAATTCTGCTACGGCTCTTTTATAACCTGCTTCAGCAGCATACCAGGCCTGCTGCTCCCGATAATCTGATGAGGCAGCCGTTTTTTCCATTGTCATCATCGGCAGCCAGGCTATGGCTACTACCATCAAAAACAACAGCATTACTATAGCTATAACAGTTACCGAACCACGTTGTTTCTGCACACACTTCACCTCGCCGCTCTTTTTGTATAAATTATAAATAAAGCTCATAATATAAATTATTTGATATTTTTTAATTTATTATACCATTTGTATTATAAAATCACAATATATTGTATTTATTTTAATAAATATTTGTTTAAGATATATTTAATAATCTTTTATTAAACAAATATGAAATCTGTCAAGACCATACAAAAAAACAGTACCGCTGCTATATAATAGCAGCGGTACTGTTTACTTCTTTATGCGTTCTTTTATTTCATACCTTTAGGAACGGTAAAACCAGGAGTCTTTAAAACTGCGTCATCATAATGAATGGTGCCTTGTGTTTTAAAATTTCCTTTGACTTGAGCCTGACCATAAAAAGCCTGATTGGCAATTATCATATTTTTATCAGCTGATAGAAAACCTTTATTTATAGAACCATTTATTTGCATTTCGCCGTTAGTCATAAACATCATCAGTCCTGTTGCAGCTTGATTACCAAAAGTAAAATCAGCGGCAGTAAATATTCTCACATTTCCAGTAAGCGGAGCATTTATTTCTATAGCATTTGTAAAAATAAAAGTTACTGGTTTTCCTGAACTTGGTCCTTTGATCGAACTGCCATTTAACAAAACTTTACTATTATCAACGAAAACTACCATGCCAGAAGATTTTTCAGCATTAATAGTTAACCATTCATAATTATAATCACTCATATCCCAAATATAATTCTTACCTGCTTCCAAATTAAAAATCCAATTCCATTGATCTGTTCTTAACATAGTATTCAAATCTTTATAACTGCTTTTTTGAAAAACACTATCAGGAATATGTGTTTTTAAAGTATTCGGATATATGCCTTGAGTATGTCCGTCAGCAAAGTGTTGTCCGCTTGGGTCAAAGAAATCTGAGCCATATAGATTTCCGTTTAGATCACCGGCCTGGTTATTATTTATAGTGACTGTACCGCCAGCCTGTACCAGACCTGGTAATTCCAAAGTTTCCTCACCGCCGCTGTCACCACCGCCAGAACTGTCGTCATCGCCTAAAACATACGTTTTACGGATAACCTTACGAACTCCCTGACACGAACCAACCGCAGTAATCTGATATGACGCATTATCTTCAGGAGTATATGCAGAAGCTATATCAATATTATTTTCCATAATACCAACAGCATACCAAACCCCGTTTTGATCAACTTTATTACCGTCAATGCTCAAATGTACGAAACTAGTACTATCTCTGTCCTGAATATATTTTTCCGGTGTAAGCCACTGCCAGTCAGTATTTTTATTTGCTAAAGCAGCCACAGCCCTTTTATAGCCGGCTTCAGCGGCATACCAGGCCTGCTGCTCCCGATAATCTGATGAGGCAGCCGTTTTTTCCATTGTCATCATCGGCAGCCAGGCTATGGCTACTACCATCAAAAACAACAGCATGACCACCGCTATGACAGTTACCGATCCGCGTTGATCTTTCATTTCGTCACCTCGTCTTACATCAGCTTTTCGTAACAATTTGCCACTTAGAATTCTTGAGCATTTCTTTTATTTCATTTAACGGCTTATTAAGCGCTGTAGCATTTTTAGAATAATACCAATGTTTATCCTCTTGGTTATAAACGTAATTGACATACCAACCAGTTTTATCTAGTTCTGTATAACCAATAAGAAATATATTGTCTATAGTAATAGGATCTTTACGATTGTCATATCCATATGGATTCATATAAACTGTCTTACCATTTATATCTACCTTTGGCCAAATTCCACCATATTTTTCCCTTAATAAATATTTCCTTATTTCATCATTACTACCCAATTGCCAAAGTAAATCACTATTTTCGTTAAAAAATTTCTTAAAATCGTCCAACGAATTTCTTTCCGAACTTGTTAAACCTTTTCCATTTCTTAGCTTATGCCAAATACTTACTAAGTTTGTATATTCTTTAAGCATTTTTTCTTCGGGTGTTTCTGTTACTTCATCCTTACTCGGCACAACTTTAGTTTCCAAGGTCTGTGTTTTCATTTGCCCATTAAATTCATACTGCAGCGGCAAAGCGATCTTATACAGTATCACTGTATTACCGTCATTTAAAGTAAGAGTTTCAGAAGTAACAGGAAATTTACCCTCGAAAATACTATTATTGCTGTCATTTGGAAAAACAGTTATTTTTTTACTGCCGTCAGTAATATCTTCCCGCGTTACCTGCAATTGTTTTTTTGTATCATCTTTCCACTCTACAGTCACTTTATATTCCTTATTGGTTCCTTGAGCAATATCCATATGCCTGTCCCAAAGATTACCTTTATAGGAAAATTTATTCGTGCTGACCGTCGGCTGCTCCGGATCAATACTGTCCTTGTCTGCATAGCGCAAAGTAGTTTTCAGTTCGTTCATCAGCAAACGCGCCTCTTCATAAACGACTTCCTGCCTGGCGCCTGTATGCAGACTGGTAACACTGCCCCCAAACAAATGGACCATGGCTCCCATAATAAGTGCCAGCACTGCCATAGCTACTACTAACTCTATTAACGAAAATCCGGCCTGCTTTTTCATAGCGCCTCTCCTTTAAATCAATCTTTTGTACGGATATATGTTTCCAAAGATATCGTCTGTATCCGGGGGTCACTCCATTTTACAAAAACTTTAACATAATATAATCGGTTGACATCAGTATCACCATAGTCTTCAAAAGGTTTACTTGTTACCCAAAAATAAAATTTAATATCATCAACATCGACAGATTTTGGATTTTTTTCATCCGTTCCAATACTATTTATCAATGGATCAATATCACTGCTGCTGTGCCCATCGGCTGCCTTTAACAGTTCGATTTTTTCTGCCGCTATCTGCACAGCCTTTTCCTGCCTGTCTGCAGATACCATCACGCCGATACCATAAGTATATAAAGCTGCTAATGCAGCCAAACCGATAGCTACTACCAAAACCCCGATCATAGCATCGACCAGTAAAAATCCCTGTTTATTTTTGCGGAACTGCTTTATGCCATTCATCTTCACAGCCGTCCTTTACTCACAAAATTTCATATTTATTATATCACATATTTTCTTTACTTTATAAATAATAACCATTATATATTTTAAAAATACTTAGAAAAATATGTATAAAAAATGCCGCTTCTTAATTAATAATTAAGAAGCGGCAACAAATTTTCAGTTATTTCTTTTTATCTTTATTCTTGGACGGCACTGCCGTATCATTGGCATTCGCAACCGGAACCCACTGACGCAGCAGCTCGGTACAGGCCGCCGCATAGCTGCCGGCACTGCCGAAACCGCCCGCATATGCATCCTGATTGTAAACAGTAAGGATCTCGATGTCATCATAGTAAATAGTGGCACTGCCGCCGTTATCATAGACAATAAAACGATATGGATCGATATGCCCCTTATCACGTTCACGCACGCAGTATAAGCCACCGGCAAGCATATAAGCGCGATATTCCGGGCGGTCGTTGCCGACAGTCTGCGTGATATTAAAACCCCAGTCACCTTCATGTACTCTGGCTGTATTATCTTCGTTAAGAGTTATTTCCGGATGTACCTTAAGCGCTTTGATCTGCTTCATAACACGTTTCAAACGTTCTTCCGGCTCGGGATGGCTCGAAAAAATACCATAGCCTGGATTACCCTGTTCCTTCGCCAGGTCTTCCAGCTTGTTGATCGTCAGCACGACACTGTAAGGATTGTAACCGGCTGCTACACACAGATTAAAACCGCCTTTATCTGCGCCGCGTTCGTCGGTACGGCTGTAACCGGCCGCTAAAGCCTGCGTCGCCAGTCCCGCTATGCCTAAATCACCTTTGGTGACGATAGCAAAGGCCAAAGTCGTTAAAAGCTGTTTTTCTATTTGATGCACAGTGTGCTTTTTGACAACGTGTGTGATCTCGTGACCTAATACGCCAGCTAATTCTGCATCGGACGGCATATAATCGATCAGTCCCTTGAACACATAAATGAAACCGCCGGGACAGGCCAGCGCATTTACTTCGTCACTGTTCAGCACCTTAAAGCTATATTCCAGATCCTGCCGTTCGCTGACCTTGACCAGGCTCTGACCGATCCGGTTGACACGTTCCTGCAAGGCATAATCCTGCACGACGCCGTATTTAGCTTCCAGCTGCATCGCCGTCTGACGGCCCATCTCTATTTCCTGTTCCTTGCCGATCAGCCCCGCTTCTGCCGGCGGCGTCATCCCCAGGCTGCAGCAGAATACAAAGACCATTGCTAAAATAAACCGTTTCATTTTTTCACATCCCTTGTTTTAACGTAAACTGTCAGATCGCACCAGTTTCTTTCAACTTCATAATCTCCGGTTCCGTATAACCCAGCTCAGTCAGCACATCAGCCGTATGCTCTCCTAAAAGCGGCGCCCGGCGCTCGATGCTGCCCGGCATATCCGACAGACGGATCGCCGGTTTGACATACTGCAAAGTGCCGATATCCTCCTGTTTTTGCGTCAGCATTTCTGACTGCTGTGTCAGGTCGCTGTTTAAGGCTTCCTCCAGCGAACAGACCGGCGTCACGCAGAATTCTTCCCCGCCGATCAGCGCCAGCCATTCGGCCTGCGTTTTAGTCTGGAATACTGCTGCCAAACGCTCCTGAAGCTCATTACCATGTTCAAAATCATACTGACGCGCGATCAGCTCTTCACAGCCCAGGATTTCGCACAAACGCCGCCAGAATTTAGGTTCGATCGTCCCCACGCTCAAATAACGGCCGTCCTGCGTCCGGTAAATATTATAATAATGTGCCGTGCGCCCGAAAGGCTGACAACCTGTAGCCTTACAGCCCCACAAGCTGCTGATGCCGGTTGTCTGCAAACTCAGTGAAGTATTATATAAATTGATATCTACAGCCTGACCTTCCCCGGTACGTTCGCGCGCCAGCAAAGCCAGCAGAATACCGCTGACAGCGTTCATACTGCTACCCAGCGCCGCAATCTGTACCTCTGAAACGCAGGCACTGCCAACGTCATCCAGTGAATTCAGACCTGCAAGTCCGATCACATTCAGGTCATGGGCCGGTTTATGACGGTAACTGCCAGTCTGCCCAAAGCCGGTGATCGAACAATAGACCAGCTGCGGGTTGATTTCCCTGACAGCTGCGTAATCCAAGCCATAACGCGCCAGATAACCCGGCCGGAAGCCTTCTAAAAATACATCTGCTTCTGACAGAAGACGTAATAAAAGCTTACGTCCGCCTTCAGTTTTTATATCGGCCGTAATGCCGCGTTTATTACGGTTAAGCGCCAAATGCCAATAGCTCATACCTGGCAGCGCTTCCGGAAAAAATCTGCGTGTATCGTCGCCTGCAGACGTTTCCACTTTGATAACATCGGCGCCGAAATCTCCCAATACCATACCGCAGTACTGTCCCGGCAGCCATTTAGAAAAATCTATCACCTTGATACCGGTCAAAGCCTTCATTCTTCTGACCCCCAATATTTTAACTGCAAAATATCCTCTGAAAATATACTTTATAATATTCTACATTTTTTACTGTTTCCCTTTAATTTATTTGCTGTAAAATGCTATAATAAGTTATAGAAGCTGTCTGAAGAGGTGTCATTACATGAAGATCCATAAGCTCACTTTAGCGGCGCTGCTGGTTGCCATCGGCACTCTGAGCGCGCACCTTATTTATATACCGGCCGGTATTTCCAAATGCTTTCCCGTACAGCACGCCATCAACGTGCTGGGAGCGGTAATTTTAGGCCCCGGCTATGCGACGGCAGTGGCCTTTGTCATTTCCTGCCTGCGCAATATGTTCGGTACCGGCTCACTGCTGGCTTTTCCCGGCAGTATGATCGGCGCCTGTCTGGCCGGACTTTGCTACAGCAGGTTCGGCTCTGTCAAAGCGGCTATGGCCGGCGAGATTTTCGGCACCGGTATTTTAGGCGGACTGACTGCCTGGTTCATTGCCCGATTCTTCTTGAACAGCGCAGCAGCAGCCTGGTTCTTTATCCCGCCGTTCCTGATCAGCACTGTCGGCGGCAGCATCATCGCCGGCCTGATCATTAAAAGCGGTATCCTTGCTTACGCCCTGCCAAATCTTTTTGCCAACAAAGGAAATGATAAGATTTTATGAATATTGATACCATGCTTTCACAAGTTTTATATTGCCTGAGCGGCTTCCTTTTTGGTATTTTTGCCTCCCGCTACAGCGTCATCAGCTGGCGTACTCTGGCCAGCCGCCCACCGCTGCTGCAGTGCGCGCCCTACGTGCTGTTTATCATCGCGGCTTTTACGCTGTTTCCCTTCTGGCTGATTACCCGTACCGAAGCCGGCGGTTTTATTTATTATGCGACGCTGCTGTTCTTTTTTACAAAGGGCTACCGCGCTGATAAGAAAGGATGAGCCCCAACATGAGCGAAAATAAAACTAACAATACTGTGACCTGCGATTCCTGCGGACACAGCGCCAGAATCCACCCTCAGCTGGCCGATAAATATGTACAGCCGATGGCGGAAATATTCAAGGTTTTAGGTGACCCGACCCGCATTAAAATTTTAGAACTGCTGTCCCACGAGGATATGTGCGTCAGTAATATCGCCGAAATGCTGGATATGACCCATTCCGCTATTTCTCATCAGCTGCGGCAGCTGCGCCATGCTCAGCTGGTCAAGTTTTCCAAGTCCGGCAAAGAAGTCATTTATTCGCTGGACGACGAACACGTCCTGACGCTGTTTGCCCAGGCGCTGGATCATGTCAAACATAAGGTTTAAGCATTCCGCACATAAAAACGGAGCCTGCTGTGCAGACTCCGTTTTTTTATTTTTACAGCTGCAGAAAATAACGATAGACAGCATCGCTGTCTGTCAATTCCGGGTGAAAACTGGTCGCCAGCAGCTTTCCTTGCCGGGCAGCTATGATATGCCCTGCATACTCCCCCAAAATTTCTGTCTGTTCGCCAACCCTTTCTATCCACGGAGCTCTGATAAATACCAGTGGCAGCGGTTCTGCCCCCAAAGCAGGCAGCAACTGCCTGCAGCTGAAACTGTCGAGCTGACTGCCATACGCGTTACGACGCACGGTAATATCCATCACCCCTAAATGCGGCTGTTCACCGACAATATTTTTTGCCAGCAGAATCAGCCCCGCACAGGTCCCCCAGACAGGCAGCCCCTCTTTCACCCTCCGTTTTAAAAGCTCAGACAGTCCCGTTCGCTGTAAAAGTCTGCTGATAGCAGTGCTTTCACCACCGGGAAGGATCAATCTGTCCACCTGCTCTAAATCAGCAGCCGTTTTTACGGCAACCGGCAAAACCTCCGTCAGCTGCGCCAGTTTAGTCAGATGCTCAGAAAATGACCCCTGCAGTGCCAGTACGCCTACACGCTGCATTACCAGCCACGCTCCGCAAAGGTTTGTTCTGCCGGTATAGTTTTGATATCAATACCGCTCATGGCCTCGCCCAGATCTTCTGATACTTCGGCTACGATTTTAGGATCGTTATAATAACTGGTCGCCAGCACGATCGCCTTGGCGCGCTTAGCCGGATCACCGCTGCGGAAAATACCTGACCCGACAAAAACACCTTCGCTGCCAAGCTTCATCATCAGGGCCGCATCTGCAGGCGTAGCAATACCGCCGGCGGCAAAATTAACTACCGGCAGCCTGCCGCCCGCAGCGACTTCTGCCACCAGTTCATACGGCGCTCCCTGTTCTTTGGCAAAGCTCATCCATTCCTCCCGCGGCAGATTCTGCAGCAATCTTATCTGTCCCATCATCGTCCGCATATGCCGCACTGCTTCTACCACATTGCCGGTACCAGCCTCTCCCTTCGTGCGGATCATTGCCGCTCCCTCACCGATACGGCGCAGTGCTTCGCCCAGATTGCGGGCACCGCAGACAAAAGGGATCTTAAAAGCATGCTTGTCGAGATGATATAAATCATCGGCCGGTGTCAGAACTTCACTTTCATCGATATAATCTATTCCCAGCGCCTCCAGAATCTCCGCTTCCACAATGTGACCGATCCTGACCTTGGCCATTACCGGAATCGATACGGCGCTTTTGATCTCTTTAATAAGCTTCGGGTCGCTCATTCTGGCAACGCCGCCATCCCTGCGAATATCAGAAGGCACACGTTCCAACGCCATAACAGCTACTGCGCCTGCAGCTTCGGCAATTTCAGCCTCTTGGGCATTGGTGACATCCATGATTACGCCGCCTTTGAGCATCTGTGCTAAATTACGATTTAAAATTTGTCTATCTGTCATCTTTATTCCTCCTAAAAACTTACTTTCGTTAACGACAGTTTTAATGATACAATAATTCTGTATAGTAATAAATAACCAGAAACTATTTTTTCAAAGGGGACAGTTTTATGCTTTTGACTAATCTTAAACTTGACAAACAGACCGAAACGCCTTTATATACCCAGATCATTGACTCTATCAAAAACCAGCTCTATAATGACCAGATCGCAGCCGGCGACAGACTTCCGTCTGTCCGCAGGCTCTCAGCAGCGCTGCAGATAAGCCGCACGACTGTCGAAAACGCCTACAATCAGCTGGTTGCCGACGGTTATCTGCAAAACGAACCTAAACGTGGTTATTTTGCAGCAGCACTGTCAGGCCTGAGAAAGCACAGCGACGCGCCTGTGACGCAAAGTATAGAACCGCCCGCCGTACGTTATAACTTTGCCAATAATTATATCGATCCCGCTTCTTTTCCCTCCGAGCTTTGGCGGCGCTATCTGAACCGTGCCTTAAAAAATAAACACCTGCTGTCTGGCTATGGCGAGCCGCAGGGTGAAACAGAACTGCGCCGTACACTGGCCAAATACAGCTCGGTGGCCCGCGGCGTTATCTGCAGCCCCGAACAGATCGTTATCGGCGCCGGTGTGCAAAGCCTGCTGCAGATCCTGATCGACATTCTGCAGCCCGACATCACCAGTATTGCTCTGGAAGCACCCGGCTTTGCCCAGGCAGAGCGACTTTTTACTTCGCATGGCTGGCAGGTACGGCATTTCAGCACCGACCAGTTGGAAACTTCCCTGCCCAGGCTGCTTTACGTCAGCCCTTCCAATCCCTATAAAGGCCGCTCGCTCTCGCCGCAGCAAAGACTGAACCTGCTACGCTGGGCAACGCAGCAGCAGAGCTATCTGCTGGAAGATGACTATAACGGCGAGTTCCGTTATTTCGGCCGTCCGGTATCCTCGCTGCAGGGAATGAGTGATGGCCGCACGGTTATCTATCTTGGTTCTTTTTCGCGGCTGCTGCTGCCTTCCCTGCGTATTTCTTACATGGTACTGCCGCCGCTGCTATTAGACCGTTACCGCCAGCTGGGGCACCTTTACAATCAAACATCTTCTACGATCGAACAGCTGGCACTGGCTGACTTTATTGCCGCCGGCGCACTGCGCCGCCACGTTAAACGGCTGCGCAGGCTCTACAGTAATAAAAACACACTGCTGCGGCAAGCCTTAACGGAAATATTCGGCAGCAGAATCATTGTACGAGCCTATGAATCCGGTCTGCATCTGCGCCTGGCTGTAGTCACGCAGCAAACTGCCGATACCCTGTCCGAACTGGCACTGGAAAACGGCGTCCGGATCCTGCCGGTTTACGACAGCAACGGTAATTTACCAGAGATCCTGCTTTCTTTTGTCGGTATTCAGGAAAACGACATCCGACCGGCACTGCTGCAATTAAAAAAAGCCTGGTTTTAGTATCTGCCAAGCTCTTGACAGTATTGCCATGCGGATGCTATGCTAAAAAAAGAGTGAAGCCGTAAGGCGTCACAAAGGGGTACACCACCACGGGTGTAGCTTTTTGTGACGCCTTTTTTATTTTTCTTCAAGGAGGTTCCCTATGCAAATCAACGGTCAGCCAATCAGCGCCGCTGCAGGCAGCACCTTGTCGCAATTATTGGCGCAGCAGGGTTTTGACGCAGCTCGTGTCGCCGTCGAACTCAACGGCAAAATCATCTGCCGCAGCGATTTCAGCAAAGTGCAGCTCGCCGACAGTGATACCATCGAAGTTGTACAGTTTGTGGGCGGAGGTTAAAAATGACTAAACAAATCACCAGGCAACAGCTTTCAGCAGCACTGGTTGAACGGCACGGACAGGAACGCAAGCAGCATTTGTACACCGCCAGTGTCGGTATCGCCGGTTTAGGCGGGCTGGGCTCCAACATTGCCGTCCAGCTGACGCGCCTTGGCATCGGACACCTGACCCTCGCCGACTGCGATCGGGTCGAGATCAGTAATCTCAACCGGCAAAGCTACCGGCTCTGTGACATCGGCAGACCTAAACCTGAGGCCTTGACGGAACAGCTGCTGCAGATCAATCCCTATTTATGCTACAAACCGTACTTTCTAAAGCTCACGCCGCAGAATATCCCGGAAATTTTTTCCGGCTGTAATATTATCTGCGAAGCTTTTGACGACCCCGAACAAAAGGCCATGCTGACGGAAACCGTCCTGCAGCGGCTGCCGCAGGCCAAACTGATCGTTTGTTCCGGTATGGCGGGCGCTGGCAGCGCCAATGCTATTACTACCAGCCGCAGGCTGAACCGTTTCTACCTGTGCGGCGACGGTACTTCCGATATTGACGCTGACGGCAGCCTGCTGGCCCCACGCGTCAGCGTCTGTGCCGCCCATGCGGCGACCATGGTCATGAGACTGGCGCTGGGCTTCACCACACCTTAAACAAAAGGAGAATTTAAACTACGATGCAAGAAGATAAACTTATTTTAGGCGGCTGCAGCTTCAGCTCCCGCTTTATTCTTGGCAGCGGCAAATATTCGCTGCCGCTGATCAAAGCCGCTGCCGAGCAGGCCGGCGCACAAATCATCACCTTAGCGCTGCGGCGCGCTCAGTCACAGCAGGACAATATCCTTGATTTTATTCCCCCAGGCATCACACTGCTGCCCAACACCTCCGGCGCCCGCACCGCCGAAGAAGCAATACGCATAGCCAGACTGGCCCGCGCCTGCGGCTGCGGCGATTTTATCAAACTGGAGATCATCCGTGATTCTAAATATCTGCTGCCGGACAATCAGGCAACGATCAGGGCAACGGAGACCCTCGCTAAAGAAGGCTTTATCGTCATGCCTTATATGTATCCCGACCTTAACACCGCCCGAGATCTGCGTGACGCAGGCGCAGCCTCGATCATGCCCCTGGGAGCGCCGATCGGTTCCAACAAAGGACTGTCAACACGCGATTTTATCAAGATCATCATTGATGAGATAGCACTGCCTGTTATCGTCGACGCCGGGATTGGCCGCCCCTCCCAGGCCTGTGAAGCCATGGAAATGGGTGCCGCTGCCGTCATGGCCAATACCGCCATCGCTACAGCCGGCGATATCCCTCTGATGGCTGCAGCCTTCAAGCATGCTGTTGAAGCAGGGCGTGCCGCTTACTTAGCCGGCCCCGGACGTGTTTTAGAGCAGGGTGCGGCTGCTTCATCGCCCCTGACAGGCTTTTTGGAAGACAGGTGATATGAATATGAAAATCGATCAGCATACCGATCCAATGGCTTATCAGCCGGATATGGAAATAACCGCGTCAGCTATTATGGAACAGGTGCTGGCCGCCCGTGCAGCTTACGACGAAACTGTTTATACGGCGGACGATGTGAAGCAGGCCCTGCTTCAGGATCACCTGACGCCTGAAGCATTCGCCGCACTGCTCGCACCGGCCGCAGCACCATTTCTGGAACAGCTGGCACAAAGGGCGCAGGCAGAAACACGTAAACATTTCGGTAATGCCGTCAATCTGTTCACCCCGCTTTATATCGCCAACTACTGCGAAAATCACTGCATCTACTGCGGCTTTAACTGCTGCAACAATATCAAACGTGCCAAGCTCACTGCCGCTGAAATAGAAACGGAAATGCAGGCTATTGCTGCTCAGGGGCTGGAAGAAATCCTGCTCCTGACCGGTGAAAGCCCGACTATGAGCGACGTACAATATATTGGTGCAGCCTGCCGGCTGGCCCGCAAATATTTTCGTGTCGTCGGTCTGGAGGTCTACCCCATGGACAGCAGTGATTATGCCTATCTGCATCAATGCGGGACTGACTTCGTCACCGTTTTCCAGGAAACCTACGACCCTGATAAATACGGTCAGCTGCATCTGGGCGGACGTAAACGTATTTTCCCCTATCGTTTTAATGCACAGGAACGGGCTTTACAGGGCGGAATGCGCGGAGTTGGCTTTGCCGCTTTACTGGGACTGGATGATTTTCGCCGTGACGCTTTGGCAACAGGTCTGCATGCTTATCTGCTCCAACGTAAATACCCTCAGGCCGAGATCGCTTTTTCCTGTCCGCGCCTGCGCCCCATCATCAACAATGAGCAGATCAATCCCAAAGACGTCCATGAACGGCAGCTGCTGCAGATCATCTGCGCCTACCGCATCTTTATGCCCTTTGCCTCCCTCACTATTTCCTCCCGGGAATGCGCCCGTTTCCGCGATAACGTAGTCGGACTTGCCGCAACTAAAATTTCTGCCGGCGTTGAAGTCGGCATCGGCGGTCACAGCCAGCAGAGCAAAGGCGACGAACAGTTCCTTATCGACGATAGCCGTACCGTCTGGGAAATCTGCGCAATGCTGACGAACCGAGGACTGCAGCCGGTCATGAGTGATTATGTCTATGTTTAAGCTGATCGCCGTTACCGACCAAGCTTCCTGTCCTGAAAATTTTTGGGAGCAGCTCCAGCGTTTAGCTGCTTCTGAAATCGACGCTCTTATTTTCCGTGCCAAAGAATTACCGCCGCAGGAATATTATCGGCAGGCCTCACAGGTGCAGAAAATCTGCCGAGCGCATCAGCTGCCGCTGATCCTGCATACTTATCAGGATACCTGCCGCCAGCTTGATACGTATAAACTGCAGGTAAGCTATCAGCAGCTCCTGCGCCAGCCTTGGCTGCGATCACAGGTACAATGCCTGGGCGTTTCAGTACATCATGCTGACGAAGCGGTACACGCCGCTGCTTCAGGTGCCGACTATTTAATAGCCGGGCATATTTTTGCTACAAACTGCAAGCAGGGGCTGCCAGGACGCGGTCTTGATTTTCTCGGCGCCGTCTGCACCGCTGCACCCCTGCCCGTCTACGCTATCGGGGGGATCACGCCTGCCAATATCGAACAGATCAAAAAAACAGGCGCCGTCGGCGCCTGTCTGATGAGCAGCCTGATGACCTGCCCAGAACCGGCAGTACTGGTACAGAATTTGCGGCAGGCTTTAATATAAAATACTAAAGTTACTGACATGTCATTCCCCTCATCAAAAATAAAATATTATCTTTGCTATCTTAGATATCAAACAAATCAGGATATATGCATTTAGCCATTTTCTTTATCCCACTTCCTGTCTTAATAGCACTATTATATGTATAATTAAGAGCGATACCACAAATCCTATTATTTCTGACAGCTTTTAAACTCTGCAGTGCCGGAATATTTTTAAAGTATTCCGCAGCAGCTTCAGGGTCACCACCGCTTTTCACCACAAATATTACATCAGGATCTTCTTCCAGCAGATATTCCAGACCAACAGTTCCAAAAGGGCTACTGGGAACATACGCACCTAATCTAGTACAGATATCACCAGCTAATTTAGTGTCATCATAAGCAACCAGATTTTTCCCCAATCCCTCAACGATCATGACCTTCGGCTTTCTACGACCACTAATTCTACTTTGAACATCCTTAACTGTTTCCTGCATTTCTGCTATAATTTTTCCGGCCTGCTCTTCTTTATTAAAAATCATTCCCAACCCTGCAATAAATTTATATTCCAACTCCAAACTCTCGCGATGATTGTGTAAGGCCGGAGCATTTGTATTTTCAGGTAAAAAGGTATGGATATTTCTTTTATTCCAAAAATCTGTACTTTTTAAACCTTTGTCAGTAAATAATGACTGTCCTGAAATTATCAAGTCCGGACTCATTGCTAAAACTGTTTCTGCATTTAAAATTATGCCGCTTTCAAAATGTATTTTATTATATCTTTCCGCATATTTTTCTTCAGGCACATAATAAGGATTGCCATATTTTACAGAACAAATTATTTTATCTTCTACGCCTAATGCCACCAACGTTTCATTGATATTTTCTCCTACAGCAATCACTCTTTGAGGTACTTGATTGTAATAACTTATACTATCTCCTACAGCATTATAATTTCTTACTTCTACATTTCTTATCATACGTTCAGAATAAGACTCCTGTTGCACAGGCTCAGCAACTTGAATGACAAAGTTATTTTCTGGTCGTATAAATATAATTACCACCAATAAAAGCAGCATGAACATAATATTTATCATTTTTCTTTTTTGCATCATTTCAACTGCCTTCTTTTAAAACTCTGTGCTGAATTTTGTATAACATAAGTTTATATTTTATTCAATAGCTATGCGTTCCCCAAACAATTTTTATGTTATGTCTTTTAAAAAAATCCGCCATCTCTAAAATATATGCACATTTGTTCTTATCTGAAGTTCTTGTTTGACAACATATGCCTATATGGACAGTGTCAGGCCGAATACTCAAAATACGCTCTAATTTTTCATTCATTCCTTCTGTTCCATCAAATTTGATAGTTTCACAACCATTACAGGCACAAAATCCCACTAACTCAAGCTCTTCATCTGCATAACACGAAAAATATGCTTTTTTATTATTCAAAGCCTTCAGACAAGCAGCTCCTGTGCAATTTTCTTCAGATTTTAGACATCTCAGTATAACTATTTTCTTCATCAATTTAAGCTCCAATGCTGGGGCAAATAAATTATATTTATCTTGCCACTTTCAATAATATCTACTTGGGCTTTTACTTCAAACAATTCATAAATAAATTCCTTAGTAAGCAAATTCTCTGGAGTATCACAACCAACAATAGTTCCATCTTTAACGGCAATCAATCTATCGCAGTATTTAGCAGCAATATTTAGGTCATGAACAGCAGCCACAACTGTTAGATCCAGACCTTTTACTATATCCATTATCTGCAGCTGATATTTGATATCCAAATGATTAGTTGGTTCATCAAGTACCATACATTCGGTTTGCTGCGTCAACGCACGTGCCAAAATAACACGTTGCTGCTCACCACCTGACAACGTACTAAAACTGCGTTTTTCAAAATCTGCCAGTCCAACTGTTTGTAGTGCACGTCTCGCAATAGCATAATCTTCTGCATTATCTCTATCCATTATTTTTTTATGTGGTGACCTGCCCATCAGCACCACCTGTAAAACATCAAAATCAAAGCTGTAAAAGTTATGCTGTGCCACGACGGCCAACTTTAATGCTGATTCTCTGTAACTCATTTCATCCAGACTTTTACCATTTAAAAATATTGTACCGGCAGTAGGCTTCTGAACGCGGTAAATACATTTGAGAAAAGTACTTTTGCCACTGCCATTAGGTCCAATGATACCAATAAACTCTTTATTATGTACAGTAAAATCCATACCCTTTAATATTGCTTTCTCACCGATAAAAACTTTTACTGCTTCAGTCAATATTTCCATTTCAATTTCCCCCAAAGCCATAAGTACGTTTTATCATCAAATAAACAAAGCAGGGAGCGCCGATCAACGATATTAGAATACCTATCGGCAGTTCTGTTCTGGGAATAATAATACGGCATAAACCATCCGCAACAACTAAAAAAAATGCGCCAACCAATGCTGTCACAGGGATCAGCCTTTTATGATCAGTACCAACCAGCATGCGCACTACATGCGGCACTATCAGTCCAACAAAACCTATCATACCGGCAGAATATACTACAAATCCAACTACCAAGGAGCTTATCAGTAAGTACAGCTGCCGATAAAGATGTAAATCCGTCCCCAGTGTCACAGCTGCTTCATCTCCTAAAAGCATTAAATTTAAAATGCGGCTCTGAGACCAGAAAAAAAGTACCGCTAGAATAACTATAGGTACAATAACGGCAAGATTATCCCATTTAGCGCCAGCGAAACTGCCCATCATCCAATAGGCGATCGTCTGCATCCCTTCTTTATTATTGGCAAAATAAACGATAAAGCTTGAAAAGGCACTGCATACGGCACTAAGCGCCATTCCTGCCAGTAAAAGCTTCATTGAATTGCTTCTGCCGCCTAAATTAGAAATAAATAATACCGCCAAGGAAATGGCAAAAGCGCCTATAAACGCAGCTATTCCTACAAAATTTTCTCCTAAAGCCATACCAACGCCAAGTAAAATAGCTGCAGTTGCACCTAAAGACGCCCCTGAAGAAATACCCAGAATATAAGGATCAGCCAAAGGATTTTTTACTATTGCCTGCATAATAACTCCACAACAGGCTAAACCACAGCCAACAGCCGCAGCTAATACCAGTCTTGGAAGACGCAGCAGCCATACTATATCATGTGCAGCACCTCTTCCTGCAGCTTCAACAGGCAGGTTGCTTTGAAGCTGGTTCACTATAACATCATAAATCTGTCCCAGAGGCAATTTTACAGTACCAATACTCAATGCCCAAAATAACGCAAGCAGCAGGATCACCATCAACAGCAAACAAATAAATAGATTATTTGTTTCATGAAAAAACTTTTGCATACTGACTGCTCCTTTGTAAATAAAAATGCGATAAAAGATACCTGCCATAAAAACAGGTATCTTTTATCCAAATCAAAATCATTTTGATGAAAAACAGCTTACAGTTCAAACTCTGCCGAAACCATAAAAGTTCTGGGACCACCAAGATGTAAAGTATTACCAGATGCGCTCCAATAATTTTTGTTAAATACATTATAGCACATTGCATTTAAGGTTACAGGAGTACTGTTCATTTTAGTTTTATATTTTACACCTAAATCCATAGTGAAGTAACTTGGCACTTTATATTTTTCATTTAAAACATAAGAAGTGCCTACATAACTACCACGCAGCAAGGCTGAAAAAGCATCGCTGGCTTCATATTCTACTCCTAAACTAGCAGTCCAGTCAGGTACACCGTTAGGGCGTTTCCCATTAGTAGAAGCACTGCTCGTTTTTTGATCTGTATTAAGGTGCATAAAGCCGCCAATCAAATTCCATTTATCAGCAATAGTGCCAGTAGCTGTATATTCTATTCCTTTATGTCTGCGTTCACCATCCTGAGCTAACGTTTTGCTACCATCATCATGAAAAATATCAATACTGTTAGCTTTCTTGATATCAAAATAGCTCAACTTATGCAAAAAGTCGCCTGTTTTTGCTTTAATGCCCAATTCTGTTTGTTTGGTTTTATATGGATCTAACACTTCACCCTGATTTGTATAACCGCTGCCAACGATAGTACCATCCACAAATTCTTCGGTATGATTTGCATAAACCGCAAAGCGCGGACTAAACGCATAGTTAATACCATAGGAGGGAGAAACATCGTAATAATGACCTTTATTGGCGCTGTGCGAGCCATCAACCTTATAATTATCTTTTTTGATAGATTTGCCGTTTAAGCCAAGAAGAAAGTTCAGCTTTTGATCACCTGTACTGATGATGTCCATTACTGACCAGCCACTGATACGATTATGTTGCTGATAATATGCGTCTGATTGAGAGAATGAAGGTGATTTCCATGAACTGTCAGCACCATTATAGATGTTACCAGCCCAGCCCGATTCCTCTTGATAATCACGTGCACCACCGTAATAATGCCATTGTCTATCCACACCAACAGTCCAATCATGTTTTAATGATCCTGTTTTAAAATCTCCCCGCAAACCAACCTGTGCATAATCTCTCTTTTCCAGTAAAGAATAGTTATCTGAAGTAGCTGTAAAATCTCCAGCTTCATTAAGCAAAGTTTTACTGAATCCAACATAGTAATACCAGTCCTGTTTAAAGTGCCCGGCATTCAAGAACGCACTTAAATGATCATTGATTTTTTGTTCGTGATTTAATGTGGCAACAAAATTAGTATTTTTATCTCTGCGCCACTTAGGATTAAAATTGATATCGCCATCAGGAGCAGTTGGCAAAGCTGCCCCTACATAACTATTTTTTACACTTAACCCATATGGTCTGCCCTGGCTGTCTGTATATGTATAACCAACCATTAAATTCGTTTTACTGTTATCTGTTTTTTGATCTAAATTGATATAAATATTTCTCTGTTCCAGATCCCAGTTTTTAATAGAGCGCTCGCCGTTGACATTACTTGCATTGATGCGAATACCATAACGATTATCCTCACCAAAACGGCGGCCAATATCAATATTTTCTTCAAAGGCTCCTTTGGAATGCCATTTTAAGCCAATATTATTAATTGGTTCATCTAAAGCCTGTTTGCTGTTGATATTTACTGTGCCACCATCTGCTGCAAAGTTGGACGATCCCTTAATACCTGTAGCTGGCCCTTCTATAATATCAACCGAATCAATATAATTACTGGATTGACGTGTCATAGCCTGCATACCAGGCACTCCATTTACCATAAAATTTCTTCCATCATCGGAAAAACCTCTGATATTGACACAATCAACAGCTGCATCATATGTTTTTTGTACAGACGGAACTAAACTAAGCATTTTACTTAATCCTTCTGTAGAAGACATAAAATCCTCAATAGCTTTTTCCGAAATAGTAGTAACACTAATAGGTGAATTCATGGCATCCTGTTCACCCAAAATACCGATATTACTTGTAGCGCGTACATATTCACCGGCAATATAACGTTTACCATTAACTACGATCTCCGCCAAATGAAAATTCTGCAGATCAGATGCAGAAACTTCTTGCGTCTCTTGGGGGGGGGCAGATGCATTAACTTCTGCTACAAACCCCACACTGGCAACCGCCATACATATGGTAGCTATTAACGTTTTCTTCCTTTTCGCCATCATAAACCACTCCTAAAATTTATTTTTTTAATTTATCGGTCTAGCTGTCCGAGTTTCGCTTACCGATAAATTTAAAACCCATCCCATAAAAAAAACGCCTATTCTGCATATAAAAACAGAAAAAGCGTAATTAATAATTGCGCATACCTGTCATTCGCAGGAAAATTGCAGCGTCTAAATCAGGCAGTTCTTCTGGCTCTGCTTCATCGCTCCTCTTACCTTCCCAGTTCCCCAGTGGTATCTTTAGATTTGCTCAGCACTACAGCTGCGGGACAGCACAGGAATCAAACCTGTTTCTCTATTAAGCATTACTGCACCTGATATTCTTTTATTTAAATTTTAAAGTACCATGTATTATTCTATAGAATAATACATGGTACTTTTTTTGTCAAGCACTAGCTATTAATTAATATATCGACCTTTTAATTTAAAAATCTAATCCTCTAATTACTGTCTTTTTATTATTTGCCTCGACTTTTCCAAAAGTTCCAGCATTGCTTTATGTGCCATTTCCGGAGATTTTATTTTTATTGCTTCCAAAATATTTTGGTGACCTTGTATAATATGCTTTTGACCTTGCTCGCAACCATCAGCATATCTCATATGTGTAAAATCAACAAGCTTCTCCATAATTTTTACGAACACTTCATTTCCTGTCTGTACCCAAATAGTATGGTGAAAATCCAGGTTAAGTGAATGAAATTCAAAAAAACTTTTTGCCTTTTTTTCTTTAGCAATAATACCAGCTAATTGAACTAAGAAATTATTATCACAATTATCTATCGCAAGTCTCATTTCCATCTCGGAAAGTGCAACTAAACACTGATAAATATTATCGCTCTCTTTTTCATCAGTTCTTTTTACAACAACTCCATAATATGGTTTGATTTCTACAAATCCATTTGCTGCTAATTTTTTAAATGCTTCACGCACAGGGGTCGCACTTATACCTAATTCTTTTGCAATATGCTGTTCTTTTAACCTAGCCCCTGATGCCAATTTCTGACTAACAATCAATTCAACCAATATTTTATAAGCTTTATCGCTCAGTGTCTCTTTATTTTGATTATGTATATTATTATTTGCTTCCATAATATTCTTCCTTCCTCGATACCACGATATTAACACAATCAATCAATTTTGTCACTCAAGTTTTCCAAACGAAATATAAACAAAAAATCCCGCTTCTATCATAAGAAGCGGGATTTTATTTCATCAGGCAAACATCCAAACAAAAAAATGGTGATCCACCCGCGACTCGAACGCGGGACACCCTGATTAAAAGTCAGGTGCTCTACCGACTGAGCTAGTGGATCACATAGTTATCAAGCTTCAAGCCAACTTGACAACGATATAATTATAACTACCTTTCACTGTTCTGTCAAGAAATAATTTTCAAAAATATAAAAACCGTCAGAAAAAATCTGACGGTTTAAATTTTTGATTTACAGCAATTTTTTCAGCACGATAGTCTGTTCACGTTCCGGACCAACGGAAACGATACCCAGTTCGACACCGGCAACCTCACTCAGACGGTTCAGATAAATTTTAGCCTGAACAGGCAGCTCGTCAAAGGTGCGGATAGACGTAATATCAGTCAGCCAGCCTTCAAACTCTTCAAAAACCGGTTCAACCTTTGCCAGAACGTTCAGGCTGGCAGGAATCTGTTTGATTTCCTGTCCGTCGATCTTGTAGCCGACGCACATTTTGATCTTCGGCATTTTATCGAGAATATCCAAACGGGTCACTGCCAGGCAGTCCAGGCTGTTCAGACGTGCGGAATATTTGAGCATGAAAGCATCAAGCCAGCCACAGCGGCGGGGACGTCCGGTAACGGTACCGTATTCATGGCCTGTTTCACGGATCTGGTGCCCGGGTCCGTCAGTATCAAGCAGCTCAGTAACAAAGGGACCTTCGCCGACGCGTGTCGTATAAGCCTTGACTACGCCCACCACATGGTCGATATAACGGGGGCCGATGCCGCTGCCGGTGCTGGCATTGCCAGCAGTCGGGTTCGAGCTGGTAACATACGGATAAGTACCATGATCGATATCAAGGAAAGTAGCCTGCGCGCCTTCAAACAGCACGTTTTTACCCTCGCTGAAAATTTCGTCTAAAACTACGCCGGTATCGGCAATATACGGCCGCAGCTCTTCGGCATAAGCCAAAAATTCCTGCAGCATAGTTTCATAATCAAAAGGTTCGCCGCCATAAATTTTAGTAATAATGGCATTTTTGGCTTCCAGGTTGATTTTCAGCTTTTCTGCAAAAGTATCGGGTTCCATCAAATCACAGATGCGGATGCCGGTACGGGCAACCTTATCCATATAGCAGGGGCCAATACCGCCTTTGGTCGTACCGATCTTATTACAGCCCAAAGCTGCTTCCTGCAGTTCATCCAGACGGGCATGGTAAGGTAGCACCACATGCGCACGGTCAGAAATGACCAGATTGTCGCAGCTGATGCCTTTAGCCTTCATATCAGCAATTTCATGCAGAACTACGCCGGGGTTGATAACGACGCCGTTACCCAGCACATTAGTCTTATCGCTGTACAAAACACCGGAGGGAAGCAGACGCAGTTTATAGGAAACGTCATTGACGACTACCGTATGACCTGCGTTGGAACCGCCGGAATAACGTACGACGGCATCGGCTTTCTGTGCCAAATAATCAACAATCTTACCTTTACCTTCATCGCCCCATTGGGCACCAATAACTACAACAGATGACATGTGAGCATCTCCTTATCTAAATCATAATCCGAAGCGGGACATAATCAAATCTACATGACGCAGCATGGGTTTGGGATCGAAGCAGGCTTCGATTTCTTCTTTGGAGAGATATTTTTGGATATCCGCATCCATTTCCACGTTGGTCTTAAAATCAGCGCCTTCAAGCCAACGGGCCATAGCGTTGCGCTGCACCCATTTATAAGCGTCTTCACGCAGCACGCCCTTGCTGACCAGTGCGATCAGCAGATTCTGGCTGAAGATCAGGCCGCCGGTTTTGTTCAGGTTCGCCATCATCGCTTCCGGATAAACCAGCAGCTTGTCGACGATACCGGTAAATTTACGCAGCATATGATCCAGCGCGATAGTAGCATCCGGTAAAATCACACGTTCCACAGAAGAGTGGGAAATATCGCGTTCGTGCCACAAGGCGACATCTTCCAGCGCAGCAATGGCATACCCTCTCAGCAAACGCGCCATACCGGAGATTTTTTCACAGGTGATGGGATTACGTTTATGCGGCATCGCTGAGGAGCCTTTTTGCCCGGGAGCAAAATATTCTTCAGCTTCACGAATGTCAGTGCGCTGCAGATTACGGATTTCCGTAGCCATTTTATCAAGAGAGGAACCAATGATCGCCAAAGTAGTCAGAAAATCGGCATGGCGGTCGCGCTGGATGACCTGAGTAGCCAGACGGGCAGCCTTGATACCTAATTTTTCACAAACATATTCTTCAATAAACGGATCAATATTGGAGTAAGTGCCGACTGCGCCCGAAAGCTTACCGACCGCAATAAAATCACGCGCCTGCTTCAACCGTTCGATATTGCGCTCGGTCTCATCCATCCACAGCGCGAACTTCAGCCCGAAGGTCATCGGTTCGGCATGGATGCCATGAGTACGGCCGATCATAATCGTATGCTTGTGTTCGGCAGCACGGCGTTTCAGCACAGCATGGAATTTTTCCAGATGGCTCAGCAAAAGGTCGGCAGACTGTTTCATCATCACGCCCAAAGCGGTATCCTTGACATCGCTGGAGGTCAGGCCTTTATGGATGTATTTGGAAGCATCGCCCACATATTCGGCCACATTTGTCAGAAAAGCAATGATGTCATGGTTGGTGACAGCTTCGATTTCTTTGATGCGTTCGATGCGGAAATCAGCTTTAGTCTGAATATCCTTCAATGCGTCATCAGGAACGATGCCCAGTTTGTTCATCGCCTCGCAGGCCAGAATTTCTACCTGCAGCATTGTTCGGAATTCGTTTTCCAAAGTCCAGATATGACCCATCTCGGGATGAGTATAACGTTCGATCATTTTTTTGTTTCCCCCCGTAAAATCGGTGTTTTTTGCAATAAGAATAGGAAGAAGGCCTGCTTGCGTTCTTCCTCTCTTATAAATAAACTTTTTTATCCTCTCATATCATAACATTTTCAGTTCTTCACTGCAAGACTACTGAACATTTTTTGCAAATTTATTTAAAACATTCGCAAAATAAAAAGCAACGTGAAAACCTGTTATCACAGGCGTTCACGTTGCTTTTCTTTAAACCGTTCCATTATTTATGACAAAAATAAAAATACCAGACCACATAAAATAATTACCAGTCCACTGATACCCATCAGAAAACGATACCCCTGATCACCGAAAAAATCATACACCAGCGTATCAAAGGCAAACGGGCGCACCCGCCTGTGGTCAAATCCGCAGACCCAACGCCAGTTTAAAAGCGAGCCGATAAAAATCAGCAGGCCGCAGCCGATGATAGTAAATTGCCAATGCTTCTGCAAAAAAGCCATCAGCTGCTCCATCCATATTTCCACGCGCCGCCTCCTTCTCATCTGCTCACAGGTCTGAGTTTACTCCTTACGCTTACTGAGTCCCACAAACTTGGTATATTGTTTATGGAAGAACAGATTGACCGTATCGACAGGGCCGTTACGGTGCTTAGCGATGATCAGTTCGGTAATATTTTTATTCTCCGTTTCCGGGTTATAGTAATCTTCACGATATAAAAAGGCTACGATATCCGCATCCTGCTCCAAAGAACCCGACTCACGCAGGTCAGACAGCATCGGGCGTTTGACCTGACGCGCTTCGACGCTGCGGCTCAGCTGCGATAAAGCAATGACCGGAACATCAAGCTCGCGGGCCAGCGCTTTCAACGAACGTGAGATCTCTGAAACCTCCTGCTGCCGGTCACCGCTGTTGTTCTTTTTACCGCTGCCCTGCATCAGCTGCAAATAATCGACTACGATCAGATCAAGACCATGTTCGGCTTTCAGCCTGCGGGCGCGCGACCTCATATCCATGGCAGTGATACCTGCCGTATCATCGATATAGATATTGGCACTGGAAAGCGTATCTGCCGTATTGATGAGCATCGCCCAATCTTCATCACGCAGCTCGCCGATACGCAGCCTCTGCGAATCAATGTTGGCTTCGGCGCAGAGCATACGCTGTACAAGCTGCTCCTTGCTCATTTCCAGGCTGAAAAAAGCAACTGTTTTCGGAGGTCCGCCAACCTTTTTGGCAGCCCGGATCGCTACATTCTGTACCACATTGAGCGCAAAAGCAGTTTTACCCATGGAAGGACGGGCCGCAAGGATGATAAAATCACTGCCATGCAGGCCGGAGGTCAGATTATCAAGATCTTCAAAGCCTGTAGGCAGTCCGGTAAGGCCATTCTTATTGCCCATCAGCGCTTCGATACTCTTAAAAGAATCAAGAACAATCTCATTGATCGGCGTAAAATCAGCTGTTTTCTTCCGGTTGGAAATCTCCAGGATCTTGCTTTCAGCACTGTCGATGATGTTTTTCACATCATCATTAGCCTCATAGCCCATCGAAGCGATCTGCGTCGATACGGAAACCAGCTGACGCAGAATCGATTTTTCTTCGATAATGCTCGCATGATAGGTCACGTTGGCCGCAGTCGGCACAGCATTAGCCAGCGAAGTGACATAAGCGATACCGCCCACATCCTCCAGCTTATTGTCACGCTTCAGAATCTCCGTCACCGTGATCATATCCACAGCTTCGTTCTTATTGTAAAGCTCCAGCATAGCGTTAAAAATGACGCGGTGCGCCTCACGGTAAAAATCAGTATCCCGCAGGATCTCCATGACCTTGGGGATAGCCTCTTTCTCGATCAGCATCGCGCCCAGCACTGACTGCTCGGCTTCTATATTTTGCGGTGGTACTCTGTCCTGCATAACCTTCCCTGTCTTTCGCTTATTCCGCTTCAACTACTACGGCAAATTCCGCAGCAATCTCAGGGTGCAGTTTGGCTACAGCCGTATAATTGCCTAAACCCTTAACAGGTGTTTTCAGCTCTATCTTACGGCGGTCGATATCCAGCCCGGTCTGTTCGATCAATGCTTCCGCCACGTCCTTAGACGCAACCGAGCCGAACATTTTCCCATTATCACCGACACGTACCTTCAAGGTAACGGTCACTTTTTCGATCTGAGCTGCCAGAACGGTAGCTTCATCTTTTTTCTGCGCGGCACGGCGGGCAGCATTGGCCTGATCCTGCATAGCCTGATTTAGATTAGCGGCACTGGCTTCTTTCGCTAATTTGCGCGGCAGCAGATAGTTGCGGCCATAACCTTCGGCTGTTTCTACGATGTCGCCTTTTTTACCTAAACTTTTAATATCTTGCAGTAAGATCACTTTCATTGTTATCAATCTCCTCTAACTGTTTTTTTGCCAAAGAGATGATCTGCGGCATGATATCCACAGCCCTCTTATTGTCAAGCTGTACGCCGGCCACAGTCTGATGACCGCCGCCGCCCAGCTCTTCCATAATGATCTGTACGTTGACCGTACCGTCGCTGCGGGCACTGATGCCCAGCGAACCGTCAACATATTCCACGATAACGACACTGACATAAATACCGCTGATGGCAACCATCGTGTCGGCAGTCTGAGCCGCTATGACTGATGATTTTGCTTCTTTGGGAGCCTGTTCGTAAACGGAAACGATCAGTCCCGGTTCCGGGCTTTCTGCTTCGGCAATCAGCCGCGAACGGATCTGGAAGGTTTCCATATCGTCCTTGAACAGCTGCCTTACCACAGTCGGGTCAGCCCCGCTGCGGCGCAGTAAAGCTGCCGCTTCAAAGGTGCGCTCACCGGTCTGTACGGCAAAATTTTTCGTATCGACAACGATGCCCGCATAAAGCGCGGTCGCTTCGCCTTTAGTAAATTCCAGACGGTCATTAAAATAGCCTACAAGCTCCGTCACCAGTTCGCTGGTCGAGGAAGAAGACGGCTCCATATATTGCAGCACCGTTTCTTTGATGGCGTCTTCCGCCCGGCGATGATGGTCGATAATGATCCGTTTCGGGATCGCTTCCATAACCTCTTTGCTTGCGCACAGCATCGGCCGGTGATGGTCGACCAGAAACAGCAGGCTGCCGGGCGTAATATGGGCCATTGCCTCCGGTCCTTCCAGCATCAGTTCCAGGTACTGTTCATCATCCTGGATCAGCTTCAGTTCATCACGCTGCAGCATTTCCTTGATCTTATCCAGTGCGTCAGTTTCGCCGCTGACAACGATATAAGTTTCCTTCTGCAGTGACAGCGCCATTTTCGCTACGCCGATAGCACTGCCGATCGAATCAAAGTCCTCCATCATATGCCCCATAACGAAAACCTTATCTGCGGCAATGATCTGTTCATGGATCGTATGCGCTACGATACGTGCGCGCACGCGTGTACTTTTAGCAGTTACGGTAGTCGTGCCGCCAAAGAACTGTGTCCCGCCGTCTACGGCTACGACCACCTGATCGCCGCCGCGTCCCAGCGCCAGATCCAGTGCTTTGACCGCATTCTGGCTGAGTTCTTCCAGATTGTCGCCGTCGCAGGCAATACCAATGCTCACTGTCGGAGTGATCTTATTGCCGACATGGATCTCACGTACACTGTCTAAAACTGGGAATTTCTGTTCCATCAAATCACGCAGGACCGCCTGATTAAAACCAATCAGACATAATTCTTTATTAGAACGGCTGATAAAGCCGTTTTCTTCCTCGGCCCACTTGCTCAGCACTTCATTGACCTCGCCGCTGATATTGGCGCGGGTCGTTTCGCTCATACCCTTCATCACGTCTTCATAATTATCAAACCTGACGTAGGCCAGACACAGCTTTTCATTATCATATTTCTGGCGCAGCAGCTCAAAATCAGTCACGTCGCTCAGATAAACCATCAGGCCCGTACCTTTTTTCTCACCTTTTTCCGATGTCTGCACCCGGCAATGCTTCAAATTATAGTAGCGGTCCTCGATCTGGATCAGGCGTTCGCCGTCCTTCACGCTCAGCGTGTCGAACGCATTGGCCGGCAGCGGCAGAACATCTTCCGGACGTTTGCCCTCCAGATTTTTAGTACCCACATATTTACTGAACAGCTCATTTTTCCACTGCAGTTTACCGTCTTTGGCAAAAACAGCCATCCCGATATCCAGATTCTGAACGGCATGATGATTAGTACGCTCAATATTACGCACTACCGTATCCAGATAGCTGTTAAAGCGTACTTCCTTACTGCGCAGACTTTTTTTGTTGTAATAATACAGCAGACCGATCAGCAGAATACATACCGGTATCCATAACGGTTCGTAAAAACCGATAATGAACGTCAGAAAAACGATCAGTATCAGCGGTATGATATCACTGCGCGAATCCCAAATTTTGTTAAACATATACTCGCCTCATCTCTATGCGCGCTTGGAAGTCCTTTTCCCGCTGAGATTACGGAAATCAAATACCAGGTCAAACGCGCCCACAAACACAATAATCTGAGAAAATATCTGGACAAAAAACAACAGTGCCACCGATACAGTTCCCCACCATTTCGGTTTATTGTTTTTTTCCAGCCACCAATAGATCAAAGCAATACCCTGCAATACAAAGAAAACACTGGTTATCACCTGCAGATTAACTGAGATATGGTACATCAGGCTTTCCGGATACTGAACATAATAGGAAACCATCAGCAGCGAAATACCATAAGGCCACAGCATCCAGCCAGGTACGTTCCATTGCGTAAAAGGAGGAAACTCCTCAAAAGCAGCTCCCAGCTTACTCAAAATTTTACGTGCGGCCAGATAATTGACAAAGGCAATAATAGGAGCGCACAGGAAAAAAGCTCCCGGCATGATAAGTCGCATCATCCGAAGCATCTCGGCATTGCTTTTAACGGCTGCGTCGATCTCGGTCTGGCTCATTCCCATGGACTGGTAATAGCCTACGCTCTCACGGGCAGCCTCTTCCAATGAAGTAAACATCATATCGATCGGCTGGATACCCATGATATACAGCGCAATCAAAAAACTGGCACCGATAGAAATCAGGCAGGCCACCGAGCTGATCAGCATCAGCTTGAAAGGCTTATACCCGCGGCGCATACACTCGCCCAAGGTCAGCCCCACTAAACCAAAAGCAGCCAGCAGCGAAAAAGCATGCAGCGGGCTGATCAGAACTGCTACGGCAATATCAGCTACTATCAGCGTCATAACGCTCCAGCGCAGTCCGTTGCGCATACCGCAGATAGCGATAGGCAGGGGCCATAAAAAATTGATAAAGCTGCCGATGACCGGCACATACATGCTGATAATAGCAAAAACTATGGCGATAGCGGCCAAAATACCCGCTTCTACCATGGCAGAAGTTTTACGAATCACTTAATTTCCTCCTTCGTAGCTATACATACATATATATAGCTAGGTATGTATATTCTACACCGAAAACGGCAAAAACGCAAAAAATAAGTGGCGCTGCCCAAAGCAGCGTCACCTTATAAAACGGTTTTATTTCCATTCAGTTTTAGCTTTTACCAGAACGCCATCGGCCTGAGGCACCAGCTCAACCAAATGTACTACATCGAATAGTGAACGATCCAGGACTTTTTTCTGCTGCAGCCTGCTTTGCTGCAGCGCAGCCGTAAAATCGACACTGATACTGCCCTGCTCATACTTGGTCGTAACACTATCCGCATCGATATCCACCCTGTCGATCACCAGATCTACGATAGCCATGATCAGCCTGCTCCCCATCAGCTCCACTACCAGCTGCGCAAAATCATTGTCTGCGACAGCAAAATCGACCAGCTTTAGCCTTGTAAAAGCAGATTCGGCATCGACATTAAACACCTCGACCTGCAGCAGTAGCTCCAAAGTGCCGTGCGTTGTATGCTGCAGCTCCAGCCGCAGCAGATCAGGCTCGGCATAAGCCAGAGACTGTAATGTAAATTCGCTGCCGGCCAGGCTTTGACGCACATAATCCACGATTTCATCATAAGGGACTACCAGACCGCCCTGGCTCAGCTGCTCCCATTTCTGCGCCGAGAACCACAGCTGCCCCTTATCTTTCAACGGCCGCAGTCTTTCACTGACAGACGCTATTTTTTCTGATAAAACCGTTTCCGCCCGATCAGCATGTTTTTCTATTTTAGAAAACAAATTTCCTGATTTGTTTCGCAGAGCTTCCTTTAATTCATGCAGTTCAAAACGCTTGCTTTCATCGCCCAAAGGCGTGTCTTTGCAATCCATTTTTTCAAAATCTTCACTGTGCTTCATTCCCTCTTTACGGGCGCTTTCATAAACTTCCCGGAATTCAGCAATATCTTCGGGACGCCCGGCCTTAATCCAGGCATTAGCGGCCTTGCCTACAGCATAAGTCACCGATACACCTACCGGCACCTGGATCGGCGCTATTGGAATCAACGTTACCAGTGTCTGACCGACAAAAGTCGCCCCCAGTGAAGTCAAAAGTCCCAAAACAGCACTTTCTTCCAGCTTTACTCCGCGCAGCTCGCCCAGGCGCATAATCATATAGACCTCGTTAGCCATCAAAGCCATTGTCCCCACCAAAGGCGCTACTACGATCACACCGGCACGGGCTGCTCCCCAGCGGCAGATCTTTTCAGCTTCCCACTCTATATCGACAGTCTGTAATTCTTTTTCTTCGGTCATGGTATCACCTCTTTACGATTATTCCTGCTGTTATAATTCGCTTTTGCGCCAACTTATCCTGCAATGTTACTAAAATATCACAAAGCCGCTATTTGTAAATTTTCACAGCACCTTCCTGGCAGCAGGTGCTGTTTATTTTATAGCAAAGCTTTTTTTGTCTTCCGCTCCGTGATACAATAATAAAAAAGTCTGAAAGGAGCGGTCGGTTTATGGCAAAAGCCGTCTGCGGGCGCTTTGCCCCTACGCCCAGCGGCAGAATGCACCTCGGCAATGTTTTCTGCGCCCTGCTGGCCTGGCTGTCAGCAAAAAAACAGGGCGGAACCATCACACTGCGTATCGAAGACCTTGACAAGCCCCGCTGCCCTGCCGGCAGCGACATGCTTTTAGAAGATGATCTGCACTGGCTGGGCCTGGAATGGGATACCGGAGGCAGCGCCGGCGGAAAAGATGCACCCTATTATCAAAGCCGCCGTTTTGACATCTATGCCGCCTATTTTGCACAGCTGCAAAAACTGGGACTGACTTACCCCTGCTTTTGCAACCGGGCTGAGCTGCACGCCGCCCAGGCACCGCATCTAAGTGACGGACGCATTCTGTACGCCGGTACCTGCCGCCATTTGACAGCCGAACAGACTGCTGCCAAAGCCCGCACCAAAGACCCGGCACAGCGGCTGCGGCTTCCTGATACTGCTGTCAGCTTTATCGACGGACATTATGGTCCGTATACGCAGAACCTGGCTGCTGAATGCGGCGATATCATCCTGCGGCGCAGCGACGGTGTTTACGCCTATCAACTGGCAGTGGTCGTCGACGATGCCCTGATGGGCATCACGGAAATTGTCCGCGGCTGCGACCTGCTCAGTTCCACACCGCAGCAGCTTTATCTGTACCAGCTGCTGGGCTTTACCCCACCGGCTTTTATTCATGTACCACTGCTGATGGCTGCAGATGGCAGACGTCTTTCCAAACGCAACCGTGATCTGGATCTTGGCTTTCTCCGTCAGCATTTTGTCAGTCCTCAGCCGCTCATCGGCCTCCTTGCCTTCCTGGCCGGACTGCTGCCGGCACCTGAACCAGTCAGTGCCAAAGAACTGCTTCCGTTGTTCAGCTGGCAGAAAGTGCCCCATAACAATATCATCGTCAGTGAAAAGCTTTTAAATTTATTTAAACTATAAAGGAGCAACGCTATGCTTTATGTAGTTCTCGCAACCTTTGCCGCCGGTATGGCGACAGAATATTTTTTAGGCAACCGCTGGATAGGTTTTTTCGCAGTCGGCGTACCGGCTTGCCTGTATTTTTTCTATCTGGATTATCAAAAACGTGCGGCCGCAAAAAAAGAAGAAGAAGAAAAGCGTGCCAAACGTAAAGAACGTAAACAACAGCATAAATAAAAAAGTCCGCAGGCTGATGTATGTCAGCCTGCGGACTTGCACTTTTTAAATTGTTTTAAGCTGTTAGATCTTTACATCGATCTGGGCCGATACGCCCACACCCTGCACGCGGTTGATACCGCTGATAGCGACCTTATCGACCGGGATCAGCGCTTTCGCACGGAAGCTTTTAAAGAAGGAAGCCTCCAGCTGCAAAGCAGCCTGACATTTATCTACCTGCTCCTTCGGTCCCGATACCTGAGCAGCGCCGGCATAACTTCCGTCACCCACGGTAATGATCGGCACTACCTTGGTAGCGTAATCGCTGGAGATAGGATATTTTGCCGTCAAAGTATTGATAGCGCTGTTCAGCTGGTCGGCAAACTGGCTGACCAATAACGATACAGCGCCGCCTTTAACTACGGTACCCAAAATACCGGCCTGCGCCGGAGCCGTTCCCTGTCCCAGTAAAAATCCGCAGACCAGTGCCGCGGCGATCCATTTTTTCCCCTGCATAATATTACCTCCTCTGCCTGAATCATTTCAGATTTATCGTTTCAATTCGACATCAACAAACAAAACTCTTGCTTTTTTGCAAATTGTTCACCAAGAAATCACAAAATATTTCTCCTTCCGATAATTTTATGAAACTTCTGCATTTTACAAACTGCCTGTTTTGCGATACGATAGGTTTAAGAAAATTTTACAGCGGCAGCATTTGCCGCAGCAAAGGAGCTGTTATTATGGAACAGTTTAAATATTACGCACCTACAAAAATACTTTTCGGTAAAAATACCGAAGCCGAGGTTGGTGAACTCTGCAAAACACAAGGAGCAAGCAAGGTCCTGGTACACTTCGGCGGCAGCAGTGCCAAAAAATCCGGTCTGCTTGATCGTGTCTGCGGCGCACTGCAGGAAGCAGGACTGCACTATGTGACCCTGGGCGGCGTTGTGCCCAATCCTCGTTTAAGCAAGGTTTATGAAGGTATTGAAATCTGCAGGCGGGAAAAAGTTGATTTTATTCTCGCTGTAGGCGGCGGCAGCGTCATCGACAGTGCCAAAGCCATTGGTTATGGCATCACCAATCCCGGCGACGTCTGGGACTACTACAGCGGCAAAGCGCCGCAGGCCTGCGCCCCTATCGGCGCCGTCCTTACCATTGCCGCGGCCGGCAGTGAAATGAGCAATGCGTCAGTCATTACCAATGAAGACGGCTGGCTGAAACGCGGACTGCAGTCGCCCTATGCCTACTGTAAATTTGCCGTTTTAAATCCCGAGCTGACCTGCACTCTGCCGCCCTACCAAACAGCCAGCGGCTGTACTGACATCATCGTCCATACTTTAGAACGTTACTTTACCAAACCCGGCGTCACCTCCCTGACCCTCACTGACGGCATGGCCGAAGCTCTGCTGCGCAACGTCATGCGTAATGCCCGACTGGCTTTACAGAAGCCTGCCGACTATGATGTCCGCGCCGAGATCATGTGGGCAGGCACGCTTTCCCATAATGACATCACCGGCGACCGCAGTCAGGGCGACTGGGCTTCCCACCAGCTGGAGCATGAATTGGGCGGTATGTTCGATATTGCTCACGGCGCAGGCCTTGCAGCGATCTGGGGCAGCTGGGCCCGCTATGTGCTCAAACAAAACCCCTGCCGTTTCGCACAACTGGCAGTCAACGTACTGAATGTTCCCTACAGCTTCGGCAATGACGAAAAAACAGCGCTTGAAGGAATCGCCGCCATGGAAGACTTTTTCCGTTCCATTGGTATGCCTACCTCGATCAGCGACATGGAAATCGAACTCACCGACACCCAAATCAAAGAGCTGGCACACAAATGCAGCTTTATGGGCAGAAGAACGATCGGCGGCTTCGTCATCCTGAACGCTGCCGATATGGAAAACATTTACCGGATGGCCAGATAAAACAGTATAAAAAACACAAAGACGCGTCTGCCAAAAGGCAGGCACGTCTTTTTTACTGCGCCCTAACGCATATTATTTACTTTTGAATCAGTTTCCTACGCCGGCGCCGTAATTATCAGCCTTTGATATCGCCGGCCTCTGCCACCATCAGCTGATCGACAAACTGCACCCTGACCGGTACTAAAAGCTTCTGTCCCGGTTTCAGGTTAGTATTCGCCAGCGCATTGGTTTCGCAGATACGGTAAATGACTTCGCGTACATCTTCGTCCTGATCGGCCCAGCGGTCAGCGATAGCCCACATGGTATCGCCTGTATGTACAGTGATCTGTTCGTAATGATAAACAGTATCATCCTGTAAAAAATTATAGCCTGTATATAAAATAGTGGTCATCAGCATTAATACAAACAACTTCTTCATAACTCCACGACCTTTCAAAACATCTGTTCGTTAAACATATAATAAACCGAACTGTTTTGTTTGTCAAGAGTTTTTCTAAAAATTTGTTCGTATTTTAGAGTTTTAAGGCGAACGTTTCTGTAATCAGGCGAACAGATCTAACCACGCAGCACCCACATATAAAACGGCGTCGTTATTACTGCCAGCAGTGTACTGACCACCGTCAGCATCGCCGCATACTTGTAATCGCCGCCATAAACCTTAGCTACAATAGAAGTGTTCGTCATCGCCGGCATAGCCGCCTGCATAACAAATACATCGCTCATCAATTTCGGCAGCGCAAAAAACGGCAGACAGACCATAACGCACAGCGGGCAGATCACAAACCTTCCCACCATTGCCGCAGTCAGCTCTCTGTCAAATTTGATCTCGCTCCAGGAAGCTTTACTGATCGCGATACCGATAAACAGCATGGCCAGCGGCGTCGTCATTCCGCCCAGATAACGAAAAGAAGCTTCGATCGGCATCGGCAGACGCCAATCAAGCATTACTAAAATAATTCCTGCCAAAAAACCTAACAGCGGCGGGTTCAGAACCACTTTCAGAGTCTTTCTGCTGAGCCACGGTGCCGCCACACCGGCATCAGAAGCCATATCGTGCACGGCTACGACCCAGAACATCGTAGTATTGACCATATAATACAGCATAACATAAGGAATACCTTCTTCACCGAACAAAGCCAGCGTCATCGGCAAGCCGATGAAAATTGTGTTGGAAACAAAAAAGACGGTACAGAACACGCCGACCCGGTCACGCCGCACCTTCAGCAGCCGTGCTGCCGCATGGCCGATAAAATAGCCCAATGCCATGGAAATGATCGGTACAGGCAGACCGCCACTCATCTCGATCAGCTGATCGTGGCTGAAATTGGCCGTCAGATTAACGATCATATAGGTAGGCAGGCAGACCTTGGTCACCAGCTGGGCCACAGCCGAGCTGAAGCTTTCAGAAAACCAGCCCTTACGGGACAGATAAAAACCGGTAGCTATCATAATAACGATAGTCAAAATGCCCTGCAGTGCGTGTAAGACCGCCGCCATAAAATCACTTCCTTAAAATAAAAAGCACCGAAGCCTTCACCTCGGTGCCGCTCAAATCAGTTTTTGGCCTGTTTCGCTTCTTCCAATTTATGCTTCATCCAGTCGATCATGGCCAGTTTGCCGAATTCATGCCAGGTTTTACATTCAGTATTTCTGGCAATATATTCGTTCCATTTATCCTGGTTCACCTGCTCTACCTCCAGCAGATTCATGATGCCGAAGCCGCTGCGCCAGATCAGATCGTCCATCGAGGTATATTTACTGTTTTCCGTTAAAAATTTATCGTTGAACAATTCCTGAAAAGATACCTTTGCCAAAATCTTTCCCAGTTCCTCGTCATGGGTAAAGATCTCCAGATAATGCTTAAACTCTTTTTCAATATCGATTGCTGCCATTGTTTCATCCTCCGACGGTAAATTATTGATTTTATAATTTATACTTCCTATTTTACCACAAAAAAGCCGATGGCGCTAACCATCGGCTTTTCTGTAAAACTAATGTGAATAAAAGGAGGGGTCGGAGATGAAAAATCTTAACAGTCAAACAGCTGTCAGTGACCGCAGTCGTGGCAGCAGCCGCTGCACACCTCAATACCTTCGGTCGACATACCGTTTTTGACCTTATAGTCATAAATCGCGGCACGCAAGCCGTCAGCTGCCAGGTTGGAACAATGCATCTTGATCGGCGGCAGTCCGTCAAGTGCTTCAGCTACCGCCAGATTAGTCAGTTCCAGCGCTTCCTCGACAGACTTACCTTTAGCAAGCTCTGTTGCCATACTGCTGGTAGCGATAGCCGCACCGCAGCCAAAAGTCTGGAAACTGATATCGGTAATGATATTGTCTTTGACTTTAATAAAAATCTTCATGATATCGCCGCATTTGGCATTACCTACCTCGCCGACGCCGTCGGCATCGGGCATCACACCCACATTACGGGGATTCATAAAATGATCCATTACTTTTTCACTGTATGCCATAAATTACACCTGCTTTCTTACTTGTGGTAAAGAGGCGACATCGCCCTTAATTTTTCAACGATCAACGGTAATTGCTCCAAAACATAATCGACATCGGCACTGCTGTTTTCTTCCGACAAGGTCAGACGCAGCGAACCGTGCGCGATCTCATGCGGCAGTCCGATAGCCAGCAGAACATGCGACGGGTCCAAAGACCCGGAAGTGCAGGCACTGCCGCTGGAAGCCGCAATACCCATATGGTCAAGCAGCAGCAGTAGGCCTTCGCCTTCAATATATCTGATGCTGACATTTACATTATTCGGCAGTCGGTCAGTAGGATGTCCGTTTAACCTTACTTCAGGGATCTTTGCTAAAATCCCTTCGATCAATTTGTCACGCAAAGCACGTGTTTTTTCGGCATTGGCCGCCATATTTTCTTTCGCATAAGCAGCTGCCAGCCCCATACCGATGATCCCGGCTGTATTTTCAGTGCCGGCACGCAAGCCTTTTTCCTGCCCTCCGCCGACGATCAGCGCCGGTACACGTACACCCTGACGGATATACACTGCGCCTACGCCCTTCGGGCCATGAAATTTATGCGCCGTCAATGTTAAAAGATCGATATTGTCGCCGATAACATCAATAGGGATATGACCTGCCGCCTGTACTGCGTCAGTATGCAGCAGCACCTTATGTGCGCGGCAGACTGCGCCGATCTCTCTGATCGGCATGATCGTACCGATCTCATTATTGGCATACATCACCGAAACAAGGATCGTATCGTCGCGTAATGCGGCCTCTACCTGGGCCGCTGTAACCCTGCCGAATTCGTCTACCGGCAGGTAAGTGATCTCAAAGCCTTCCTTCGCCAGTTCTTCACAGGTATGCAGTACAGCGTGATGCTCGACCTGCGTAGTGATAATGTGCCGTCCCTTCTTGACATTGGCATGAGCCACGCCTTTAATAAGCATATTATCACCCTCACTGCCGCCGCCTGTAAAAATGATTTCCTTAGGTGACGCGCCGATCAGATCCGCAACCTGCTGACGGGCAGCGGCAATAGCTGTTGCCGCACGCTGTGCTGCCTTATATATACTGGAAGGGTTTCCATAATTTTCTACCATAGCCTTTGCCATAGCCTCTGCTATTTCCGGTCTGACCTTAGTCGTGGCCGCATTATCTAAATAAACTTCCCGCATTGCGATCCGTCCTTTCTTAATTCCTACTTATTTAGTATGATTACACTTTCAGTATAGTAATTCCCAGTATTTTTGTCAAGATTATTTTGTGAATTTTTTGTGTAGGAAAAATTTTTTTGTTCAGCTATTGAATTCCTAGTAAACTAGTAGTAAAATAATGTCAAGCTTTTGAAAGGACGTGTGCTTATGAAAATCTCTACCAAAGGACGTTATGCTTTGCGGCTGATGCTTGACCTGGCTTACAATCATACCGGCAGCTTCATCCCCATTAAAAATATCTCCCAGCGGCAGGATATTTCCGACAAATATCTGGAACAGATCATTACCCAGCTGAGCCGCGCCGGACTTGTCAAAAGCGCCCGCGGCGCCCAGGGCGGCTATATGCTTGCCAAAGAGCCGCAGGAATATACTGTAGGCGAAATACTGCGGCTGCTGGAAGGCAATCTGGCCCCGGTAGCCTGCGTAGACGATACCAAGGATGCCTGCACCCGTGCAGACGAATGTGTAACCATGGAAGTATGGCGTGAAATAAAAGACGCCGTTAATAAAGTAGTCGATAACATCACCTTGGCTGACTTAGTGGAACAGCAGCGGCAGAAATGCCGATGTTGTAAGTAAATTACCGCTTGCAGCATAATTTATTAAAGAAAGGTTTTGATATCATGACTAAAATTTACCGTAGCCTGACCGACCTGATCGGCAACACCCCGCTCCTGGAGCTGACCAACTATAACAGGAAATTTGCTCCGCAGGCGACTATCATCGCCAAGCTAGAATATTTTAACCCGGCCGGCAGCGCCAAAGACCGTATCGCCATGGCGATGATCGACGACGCCGAAGCCCGGGGACTGCTGCAAAAAGATTCGGTCATCATCGAACCGACCAGCGGTAATACAGGTATCGGCCTGGCCAGCGTAGCCTCAGCACGCGGTTACCGCACGATCCTGACCATGCCTGAAAGCATGTCTGTTGAACGGCGCAACCTGCTGAAGGCTTATGGAGCCGAGCTGGTACTTACACCCGGTTCTTTGGGTATGCAGGGTGCCATCGACAAAGCAGAAGAACTGGCAGCAGAAATACCCAATGCTTTTATCCCCGGACAATTTGTTAATCCGGCCAATCCGGCCATCCATAAAGCAACCACCGGCCCCGAAATCTGGCGCGATACCGACGGCGAAGTCGACATTTTCGTTGCCGGAGTAGGCACAGGCGGTACTGTCAGCGGTGCTGGCGCTTACCTGAAAGAAAAAAATTCGCGTGTCAAGATCGTCGCCGTCGAACCCAGCGATTCTCCACTGCTGTCCGGCGGTAAGGCCGGCCCGCACAAGATCCAGGGCATCGGCGCCAACTTTATCCCCAAAAACTTTGACCGCAGCGTTGTCGATGAAGTTATCGCTATCGACGCCGCAGATGCTTTCAGCACCAGCCGCGAGCTGGCGAAAAATGAAGGCCTGCTGGTCGGCATTTCCTCCGGTGCTGCGGTCTACGCCGCCAAACTTCTGGCGCAGCGACCCGAAAACGCCGGAAAAAAAATCGTCGTCATGCTTCCCGACACCGGTGAACGTTACCTGTCCACCCCGGGCTTTATCGGCGACTGAATCAACTTTACCCTCTCCTGACAAACAAGCGCAGAGTACACCTCTGCGCTTGTTTTATGGTACTGTTTGAACCCTTGGCGAGGTATTTTCGAGCCTAGTGTTCATACGTGCCTTTATGGTATAATTATTTTATTAAATACGCGTCAATACGCATAAACGGAAGGATTGATTTTCATGGCTGATTTAACCCGCAGTGAAGCCTGGGAGCTGCTGACAAAATATAATAAGGAACCTTTTCACCTGCGGCACGCGCTGACGGTAGAAGGCATCATGAAATACTTCGCCAAAGAACTGGGCTATGCCGACGAAGCAGACTTCTGGGCTCAGGTCGGCCTGCTGCATGATCTGGATTTTGAAGTTTATCCTGCTGAACACTGTCTCAAATCACAGGAAATCATGCGCGAACACGGACTGGACGAAAGATTGATCCGCGCTACCGCCAGCCACGGCTACGGCCTGGCGCAAAACGATATCGAACCGCAGCACCAGATGGAAAAGGTGCTGTTCGCTATCGACGAGCTTTCGGGACTGATCGGCGCCACTGCCATTATGCGCCCTTCCAAAAGCGTTATGGACCTGGAACTGAAATCAGTCAAGAAAAAATACAAAGATAAAAAATTCGCTGCCGGCTGCTCGCGCGACGTTATTGAAACGGGCGCTGCCAACCTGGGCTGGACCGTCGACGAGCTGATCGAAAAGACTATTCTGGCTATGCGCGAAGACGAAGCCGCTATCAACGAAGCCTGCGCTTCCTTTGATGCCTGAACGAACGAGGTTTTATAATAAATTATGAAGAAAAAAGTTTTAGTCGCCATGAGCGGCGGCGTTGACAGCTCTGCCGCAGCTATGCTCCTGCAGCAGCAGGGCTACGATGTGACAGGAGCCACGCTGCGTATGTTCTCCAACGAGGATCTGGGCCTGGAGCAGGACAGCGCCTGCTGCTCATTAAGCGACGTCGAGGACGCCAAACTGGTTGCACACAAGCTGGGCATTCCCCACTATGTCTTTAATTTCAGTCCCTGCTTCAGGCGCTGCGTCATCGACCGCTTCATCAGCGAATACGAAGCCGGCCGTACGCCAAACCCCTGCGTCGACTGCAATAAACACATCAAATTCGGCGAACTGCTCGATCGCGCCCAGTTGATGGACTGTGAATATCTGGCTACCGGTCACTATGCCCGCATCATTTTCGACGCTGACAGAAACCGCTGGCTGCTGGCCCGCGGCGATGACCACGCCAAAGACCAGAGCTATATGCTTTTTAACCTGACTCAACAGCAGCTGGCGCATATCCTGCTGCCGCTGGCAGATATTACCAAACCCGAGATCCGCCGGATGAGCGAAAACCGCGGCCTGATAACGGCTCATAAGCCGGACAGCCAGGATATCTGCTTTGTCCCCGACGGCGACTACACCGCTTTTATCGAACGTATTACCAAAAATAAACCGCGCCCTGGTAAATTCATCCACCAAAACGGTCAGGTGCTGGGAACGCACCAGGGACTGATCCACTACACTATCGGCCAGCGTAAAGGTTTGGGCATTGCTTATGAATACCCGCTTTATGTTATTGATAAAGATATTGCCAGCAACACAGTTATTTTAGGACCTAATGATGCTTTGTTCCAGAAAGCTCTGCTTGCCGAAAACTGTAACCTGATTGCGATCGATAAGCTGGAGGCGCCCCTGCGTGTCACCGCCAAGACCCGTTACCGGCAGAAAGACGTACCGGCAGTTATCGAGCCGCTGGCGGACGGTAAAATCAAAGTTACCTTTGACGAACCGCAAAGAGCCATCACCCCAGGTCAAGCCGTAGTATTTTACGACGGCGATTACGTAGTCGGCGGCGGTATTATCGCCGCGCCGCTGAAGGAGTAAGAAACATGAAATTCTTTCTCGCCGCTATCGTCACAGCAGCACTGTTAGTTGAAATAATCCCAGTTTGGGCCGCTGACCCAGGCAACGATAAAATCAAAAATACGGCTCCCTCTGTCCATACAGAAGCTGATAACAGTAACGGACATCCGCCTGAAGGCATCAGCATCACGCCGCAGACACAGGCCCAGAGGCTGGCAGCAGCTACAGCTAAAGCACAGCCGAGCGCCAAAGCACCGGCAGATACTGCATCCAGTGATACTTCTCCTGCCGATGCAGATATCAAAGCTCCGCCTGCTGATATGCAGCCGGAACCTCCCAAACCTGTCATCAAAAAAATCAAACCGCCGATCCCTGAGGAAAAACCGCTGCGCGTGATTTGGCCGCAGGACTTTTATTATTATTCCTATAACGGCGATCCTTATTACAGCCTGTCGCTCCCCAAGGATTTCGGCGCTGATACCCTCGCCGGACTGCCGGCCGAAGGGCCGATGCTGGTAAGGGCGCACAGCAACACCCTGCTGATGTCTTTTACTGCTGCGGACAGTGATCCTGTCCGTGCCAAGGTCTTTGATGAGGCCCTTAAAACACGTACAGAAATACCGCTGCCGCCGCTGGGTCCAAACGAGGAATACGAATATATCCCAGCCCCGCGTTATACATACCATACAGATACGGCAGCGCTGGAGCTGCCCAAACAAATCAGCAATGCTAAAATAGTCGATGCAGGCAGCGGACGTACAGCCGAAAACCTGATCGTTCAATATCTTTATCTCAGCTGTACGGCCGACGGACAGCATTGCATGGCTGTACTTACCCACAGCGAACGCAATCAGAAAGCCTTTGACGGACTGTTCGTCTTTCCCTATGCTGAAAAACAAAATTATATACCGTTAGTTACCTTTACTGCGCAGAGCCTGCGAGTGAGGAAATAAAACAATAAAAGCTGATAAATATAGGCGTTTAAGCGCTTTTATTTATCAGCTTTTTAATTATTACCATCTATTTACAACAGCCCGGCCGGAATATACCAGTTTCTGGCATCTATCGGCAGCAGATCATTGGCAAAACAGATCACGCCGCCTGCACCTAATTTCAAGGCCCTTTCTCCCTCTGCTACCGGCCTCAGGATATCAAACTTCTTCGTTTCTTTCACTGGGCTGGAGCTTTTACGGATCGCCAAAGGATGTACGCTGCCATCAACATTCAGCACAAGCTCTACCTCCCGGCTGTTAAAGTCACGGTAATAAGCAAGCGGCGGTATCTGGCCGCAATTACTGAAGCTCTTGTAGATCTCCATTACCGCCCAGGTTTCCAAAAAGCTCGACGACATTGCTCCTGCTTCCAAGATCTCGGCACTACTCCAACGCAGCAGATAAGCAGCCAGCCCAGTATCGGTAAAATATACCTTCGGCGCTTTCACACCGTATTTTAAATTCGGATGCATGAACGGCTCCAGTAAATATACAAGACCCGCAGCGGCCAGTACCTTCAGCCACTGCTTCGCCGTCGGTGCAGTGATCTCTGCTTCCTTAGCCAGCGCCGCATAGTTGATCATACTGCCGGTATAGCTGGCTGCCGCACATAAAAAACGATAAAATTGCAGCTCATCGTTGACCTGCGTCAGTGCCCTGACGTCACGCTGCAGAAAGGTCTGCACATAAGAAGAGTAATAGTTGTTCCAGTCCTGCTCTGAGACGTTGTTCAGCGCCGGCATGCTGCCGCGCCAGATCTGCTCAAACAAATCACGCATCGGCAGTATCTCAGCTTCCTGCGCCCGCTGCAGTAAAAATTTTTCTTCCGGCACAAAAGCTCCCGCACCAAGACCGGCTACTTCGGCATGGCTGAACCCAAGCAGATGAACGATAGCAATCCTGCCTGCCAGGCTTTCTGTTACGTTCTCCATCAAATCGAAAGCATGCGAACCTGTCAGCCAAAAGTCACCGTTATTACCATGCTCGTCTACGTACATTTTAATGTACGGCAGCAGCTTCGGCGCCATCTGGATCTCATCGATCAAGAGCGGCGGTTTATACCGCTGCAGAAACAGCCCCGGTTCCGTCATTGCCAGGCTGCGTACGTTGATATCGTCCATAGTCACATAAGTTCTGTTGCCTTCGGCCAGCCTGCGCAGCAAAGTCGTCTTTCCCACCTGACGCGGCCCCGTCACCAGCAGCACCTTACAACAGCCGCTCAGTTTTTCAATTGTCGTCTCCAAATGGCGTTTGATATACATTCTAAAATCTTCCTATCTTTATTTTTACAAAATACCGCTTGTACTTATTGACCATTACTCTGTAACTCTATCAATATTCCCAGCGCAAGCCTACAGCTACCAGTTTGCTGCTGTCGCTGCGTCCACTGGTATAATCCGCGTTTTTAATTTTGGCATATCCAAGTACGCCGTCCAGATACACGGCCTTACTCAGCTTTTTCGCATAAGTCAGCTGCACTTCATGTACACTCGGGTTACTGGCGGCGTCACGGTCCATATCCATACTGGTATATTCCAACCCGATACGATCGCCATTAGCCAGATAATGGTTGATACCGCCATAATATTTCCTGGTGTTCTTACCCATGGCGTCACCCAGAATATCGTCTTTATAGGTCCAGCCATTAACAAGATACCAGTGACTGTACCACCAATTATTAGTATCGCTCAGCTCCAGACGTAAGTCCCAGCTACCGTCACCGCCAAACAGCTGCGGAAAGTACACACCGACACTGCGGGCGTGTTCACTGGGAAATCCACCGGCCTGGTCTTCGCCATACAAAGAGCCGTAAAGATGAACGCCCGGGAAACGGTAACGCAGGTCAATGCCGCCAATATCGTTCCACTGGTCGTCACTCTCGGCATTATCACCTAAAATCCAATGCTTATTTAATGACTTGAACATGGATACACGTTCAAGTCCTAAAGACAGGTTATCTGTCGGCACTATATCAACCCTTACTCCCAAGAGCCCGGCATGATCTTTCTCACGCTGCCAGTTTGACATACCGGCAGTATGAGCTTTTTCTACCCTGTTCCCTTCCAGACGACTGTAAAAAACATTGACGTTAGCTTTGCCCAGAAATTTTAAGAAACCATTATCAAAGGTGTGCGGTTCCAGTAGATTCAGCTTGAGCATCGTCTGCGGCGTTGCATTGTTACTCATAGCAAAGGGCGCTTTTCCCCACTGCACAGCCTGCTTGCCAAGTTCTATCCCCCAGACGCCCAGATGTGTTTTTACATAGCCTTCTTCAATACTGGCGTCACCATGCTGATCTTTATCATAGCTGAACCTTGGCGTCAGGCTCAGCGCCAGATCTTTATTCAAACTGCCGGCTATTTCTGCTTTGCCGATAATATTGATACCATCACCATACCTGTAGCCGTTGTTATTACGGTTCAGCGGCTGCCAAGAAGCGTTAATACCTTTGCGATAGCGATAGGAATCCTGCTGCATATCGCTGTAAGCCAGCCGGGCTTCGACTGCACGCAGCTTGATGTTTCTGCCATAGTCTTTGCTGTCACCCTGAAGATAGCTTATCTCCTCCGCCAGGTCGGCGCGCATCTCATCATAATAAGTCTTTAAATAACCGGGCATGGGTTTATCTGCAGCAACCTGCTGTGCTTCCATGATCCATTTTGCCATATCCAGACGGCTGTAAGGTCTGGTCCCTGTCGGCATATCTTTGATATAACCCATTCCCTCCAGTTTATCGATATAGCTGTAGTATCTGCTGTCCAGCGGCACATTTGCTGTTACCAGCGGCGACGCTGTTGCCACACTGCTGACTGCTGCCATAACACCGGCAGTGATGCCCGCCATTAAAAACTTATTCATCCTATGTACGCCTCCTGTTTAATACAATTAATACGTATTTATACTTGCCATATTTTACTCTTCATGATTTTTTTATATGCTTCCACGCCTGGCTGATCATAAGCATCTACATTAGCCAATTCTCCTTCATAAGCTATGCTCAGCATCAAAAAGTACAACAGCTGTCCCAGATAATATTCATTTAAACGCGGCAACACATATCTGGCACTGTATCTACCATCTGAAGCCAACGCTTCTTCATTAGCTGCCAATGCTATTTTTAGAGCTTTATCCAATTCCAGCCCTTTATAGAACTCAAAGAAGCTGTTTCCCTTAAAAGGATTACTTAATTTTAGTTTCAGCCCAGTGTCTGCAATCTCCAGAAACTGGATAATTTTATTCCGCCGCCCATCCTGATGCTGCTGCGTCTGTGCGTGCATATCAGTGCTGCCTACTGCTACCACAGGCGTCCTGCCATAATTCACAAGCTTACCATCACGATCATGGCGTTTACCTAAAGACTCTGCCAAGAGCTGCACATACCACTCACCTAAAGCTTTAAATTTACTGCTATAGCCCATAAACACTTCTATATCGCACCCTTGCCTGCCGACTAAATATTTCAGCAACGCGTTTAAAAGAGCTGGATTCTCTGCACTGACCGCATTTTTACAATATTCATCAAGCTCTCTCGCTCCACATAAGAATGCTTCTATATCCCCGCCAATAGCAGACAATGTCACCAGCCCAGGGTCCGTAAAAACCGAAAATCGTCCACCGATACCTTCTTTGATATCAAAACACTGCCATGCACGCTGTTCTGCCAGTTGTAATAATGGTGATTCTTTGATATCGACGCATAAGTCGGTTACTACAGTAACTTCCACTTTAATAGTTTTTGAACCAGCAAACTCATTATAGAAATACGTAAAAGCGCTCATTGGTTCCAAAGTAGTTCCAGATTTTGATATTGGTACGAGCATAACTGTAAACTGTTCTTTTTTACTGCTACCGGTAGCTGCCAACCGTTTTATTTCAGAAGCCTGTTCTATGCATTGCACTGCATCCAGATTATTTCCAGAAAAATAGACTCTGGGATAACCATGGCGTTTTTCTGCATCAGTATTCCAAAAATCACCAGCCAAAATATCAAATAAAACCTTATTACCCAGATAAGAGCCGCCAATTCCTAAGAAAATAACGGCATCTATCTTATCCCGTAAATACTTGCTGTATCGCTGTAATTTATTGATAGACTCCACCGTATTAGGATTATCTTTTTTGATATACGGCATCTGCATAAAATATACAGGCTCCGGCGTACCGTCTTTGGATAAATGACCTTTAGCTTTGCCTGTAAGTCTAATCTTACTCATCCCCAGTTCAGCCTTCGTGCCAATGGTGAGCAGTTCCCTTTCAACATTTTCTTCCTGCAGTCTGCCATCTCCAAACATATTCATAAAATCTACTGTAAATCCTGATGGCAAAGCCAAGCTTTTCCACATTGTGGTCACATCCCCATGTTACTGACTACTCAAAATTCTTTTGTAAAGTTTTTAAATATTCTCTGAAGGAAATTGATAATTCCGGATTACGCAGTGCATATTCTACTGTAGCCTCTAAAAAGCCCTGTTTATCACCAACATCATAACGGCGGCCAATAAAATTATAGGCATACATTTCCTGTTGCCCTGCCAAAACCTTCAGCGCATCTGTTAACTGAATCTCTCCGCCTTTTCCTGGAGCAGTGGTTTCCAATATTTCAAAAATTTCCGGAGTAATAACATAACGTCCCAATACTGCTAATCGACTGGGTGCTTCGCTGACAGCAGGCTTTTCTACCATATCACGTACTTTAAAAACACGGTCTGTATCCGTTCGCATACTGTCTACAATTCCATAACTGCTAACACGTTCAGTAGCTACTTCCTGACAGCCAAGAATACTACCACCTGTTTTTTCATAAACATCAATGAGTTGCTTTAAACATGGATATTCGTTATTATAGACAATATCATCACCCAAAAGCACTGCAAAAGGTTCATTGCCTACAAACTTTTTGGCACATAAAATAGCATGTCCCAGTCCTAATGGCTCTTTTTGGCGAATATAGTGAACATTGATATTTGCTATATCTCTAACCAATTCCAATAACTCTGTTTTTCCATGTTCATGCAAATTAATCTCTAACTCCGGACTGCGATCAAAATGGTCTTCAATAGCACGTTTTGTTCTGCCGCTGATAATAATAATGTCCTCAATACCACTGATAAGTGCTTCTTCAATAATATATTGAATCGTAGGCTTATCTACAATCGGCAGCATTTCTTTAGGTGTTGCTTTCGTTGCTGGCAAAAACCTTGTTCCAAGGCCTGCCGCTGGAATTATTGCTTTAGTAATTTTTTGCACTATAATATCATCTCTTTACTTTTAATTTAATTATATTTCTATACTGAATTAAGAAGCTTATGTTTGCTAAAATTATACTAATTTATATTATTTGACAATTGAAATCGTCATTATAATAATCTTCTATTACTCCCACTATAGCTTCTGAAACATGTCTTGTAATACTGGTATTTATTTTTCTCATTTCAATTGCCCTTGCAAATGTAACTATTTCATATCTCATCCCTTCACCATCTAATTGATAAAAATATCTTTTGTTATTATTCGGATCCTCATATCTAATTTCAAAATAATCAGTTTTCCACCATGGTGCAGGTACATAAACATATCCTTTTGTCCCCGAAACAATCAACTCTCCTTCAGACTTAACACCTTTACCAACCTTTAGACTAGCAACAGCATCAGCATAATAAAAATCTATTTTAGTAAAACTATCAAATTTTGTTTCTTTATCTAAAAATTTAGTAGTAATTTTTTTATTACTATATTCCGTCCCCAAAATCTGAAATATTGGTAACATTGCAGTTGGCCCCCATGCACAAATACTATTCCAGGTATTTCTTAATAACAGTTTATTATTCAAATCAATGTCTCTTATACTTGTACATGTTGCATCTACAGACAATACCTTACCAATTCTTCCACTTTTTATCAGTAACAAAAGCCGATAATAAGCTGTTGCATAAGCAGTCTTTAAAGCTTCCATCAAAACACAATCATTTTTTTTAGCTAATTCAAATAATTCTTTACATAAAGAACGTTTCACAGTAATAGGCGATTCACAAAGGACATGTTTTCCTTTTAGCATTGCTGTTTTTATATGTTCATAATGCTTTTGTGGGTTAGAAATTATATAAACAGCATCAACATATTCAAGCAATTTTATATAGTCATCTGTAATTAATTCTAATTTTCCCAGCTCACCTTTTAATAAATATCTATTATCTGTGCAAATACCAATAATTTTGATTCCATTCACATAATGGCTTTCCCTAGTAAATTTCTCTAAAACATTAGAATCTCCCACTAACCCCAATCTAAGCTCACGTTTCTTATTTCTTATCTCTGAACTGGATATTCCTTCTGTACGTTCTAAATACACAACATCACAATACTCTTTTAAATAATCAAATTTTCCAAGCCAATCAGAACCTACTGTAAAAATATCTATATCATATTTTTTTATATCATCAATTTTTTGACCTTCATATTCTTCTACGATAATTTCATCAGCAATCCCTGTTTTACGAACAGCCTCTATCCGTTCTGTGAGTGATTGTTGTACATTGATTTTACCTCTTACTTTATCAAAGTCATCGGCAGTAACAGCAACTATGAGATAGTCTCCTAAAGACTTTGCTCTTTCTAAAAGGCGAATATGCCCATAGTGCAATAAGTCATATGTACCATATGTTATAACCTTAATCATTTATCCCTCCACCAATCAAAACCACATCAAAAATCAACTTTCAAAAATGACTTTAAGAAAATCGCCATTGATTTTTTTGATCCAACAGAAACTCTAATATAATCTTTTAGTAATTCATTATTATAACTATGAACTAATACTTTTTCCTCTCTCTTCAATTTATTAGTAATATCTATTGCATTATGTTTAGGTTTAACAAAAATAAAATTTCCTCTGCAATCTACACATTCATAATTTTTATTTCTTAACGCTTTGAGAATATATTCCTTCCCCTCACTTTCAATAGTAATCAGCTCTTCTATAATTTTAGAATTGTCAATAATCCGTTCAGCAAAAAGTAACGCGATAGAATTAACGTCAAACGTCAATCGTGCCCTTTTTACGTAATTAATAATCTTAGGATTACTTATAATTACCCCTAACCGACAAGCTGCAATAGAAAATAATTTAGAAAAAGTACGCAAAACTACGACATTGTCACATTCCAATGCATACTTTAAAAATGTATGCGCATAAAAATAATGGTATGCTTCATCAATGATAACTATAGCCCCTACTGTTTGTGCTTTAGAGACAACTTGCTTTAATTCATTATCAGTATAAACATTGCCAATAGGATTGTTCGGATTCAAAAGGACTACAATTCTAGTATTTTCATTAATGGCATTCAATATATTTTCTATTTTTATGGTTAAATCTTTTTCATAATAAACTGGTACATGCTTTAATCCGAGAATCGCGCAATTAACTCTATACATTTCAAAAGATGGTGAAACAGTCATAACTTCTTTTCCCTGTTCTCCAAATGTCTCTAACAAATACCTAATCGCCATATCCGAACCATTCGTAGTAAGTAAATTTTCAAATTTTACATCAAGAAACTTGGCATACTTTTTCAAGAATTTATCCGGTTCTGGATAAATAGCTAAAAATTCCGGTGTTATTTCTTTTAAAACATCTTTTACAAAATCTTCAGGCAATCCTTCTGGATTCTCGTTCATATCATACCTAAAGTATCCATACCGTCCTTGTTCCGGAAAAACTCTTTCTGTATTTTTAATATTTTCATTCACATAATAATCCATTTTTAAATCATCTCCTCACTTAATGCATCATTGTTTCTCTTTAAATATAGTTTCCCCCATTCAACTCGTGTTTTAAATCCAAATTTTTCATAGAATCTATCTGCTATAGGATTATAACAAACTAAAAAAACCTCTTTGGGTGGAATTAAATCATTACAAAGAACCGATAATAATTTTTTTGCAAGACCTCTTCCCCTATACTCAATATCCACAATAACATCCGATATAACAGCCAATGTATCAATTTCTGCACTAGTACTTGCTTGAGCAACAATTTTTTCTCCACTATATATTACATAACTCCTAGTATAATTATCCCGCATTCTTGCCATTAATTGAGTCTCCATATCTTTTATAGAGTAACTTCCACCAATACCTTCATCACTACAAAGCATTACAGCCATTGCAGGAATATCTTTAATCCTAGCACTTTTTACTTCAGAAAAAACATCAAATTTTCCATGAACTATTGATTTTACACATCCATAATCAACTTTGTACTCATTGTCAAGATATGGTTCCAACACTTGAATAATTTTTCTTGTACTATTAATCATCTGTGGATGAATTTTTCTAATAATTTTGATAACACCATCCATATCAAATTTATCATTTTTTGAAAAGATGTGAATCCCTGTATAATATCGAAAAACTATACATTTTATCTCTCCTACAGAATTTAAGTCAACCCAAACAGATATAAACGCCTTATTAAGTCCATATTTTATTAAGTCCATATATAAATAAAGGCAATTTACGTATTCATCTCCTACATAAGTTAATAGTTTTGCTTTCCACGTATTATCGCATTTTAGTATCATCATTTATCCTCCATATAAACTAAAACTATTAATGCATTCTCAAAAAGATTCATACTCAAAATTTTGTGTAGCCTGATACTTCATTTTTCTTATAGTAGACTTTTAAATAATGATTCTTTCGCTTGTCAATAGGAGGAAGTTGCATATAATCCCCATATAATTCCTTTAAATACTCATCATATCCTAAAGGAATATTAAATAATTCATTTTCAAATTTTTCTTTAATTTTTATTTTCAAATTCTTTTCTGATATATTCCCTTTACTGGATATTTGCCAGACAACTGCCGAGTATAAATTTGAATCAGTGTTATTATATTTCTTCGCTTCTCTTTCCGCATATCTTGTTATTCTTTTGCATCCTATTAAACCACTAATAATTGCTAATACGTACTTGACAAACCATTTCCAATCATTCTTCATTGTCTTAAAATCAGTGTTATATGATATAATAAGTGCTCTGCAAAATATCAGTTTTTTATGAAACAAAATTCTTTTTATTCTATCTGCAGGCACCTTATCTATAGGAAATATATCCAACCAAACTCCATGAATAGCTTTGGAATCCTCTTGTTCTGCCACAGTGTTTTTTAAACATAATTTTGCAAAAGGATAAAAATATTCATTTTGGCTACTGTCTAATAATTCGATTCTATCTAAATTATTTAATCTTTTTACTAATAAAACAAACTTTTCATAATCATCTCTTGGCATCATAACATCTATATCATCATCCCATGGAATAAATCCATTATGCCTTTTAGCACCAAGTAATGTTCCGTATGTAAGCATATAAAATAATTTGTGTTCTTCGCAAAATTTTGCAAATTCTTTTAAAATATAAAATTCTAAATTTTGTATTTCTTTTAAGGTGAGATACTTATCCGGCATAATGACCTCCTATAAAATAGAACTACTATTTTGAAATTCATATCTGTATTTATAAAAATATCCAAATCTTGTTATAAATAGAATGAATTCTGTTATAGATCTTAATACAGCGATATTTACTAGCGTTAATGAATCGCTCATTATCAGCAAGATTAATCCTCCCATTTGCATAACTGCTGTAAATAATGTAGTCTTAGTTGTTTCTTTTTGTTTATTGATAGCGCCTAATGTAGGCCATCCAAAAAGCATTGATAAAAATCCAAAAAACATTACTGGTATTAAACATCGTAAAATATCCGCAGCATATATATATTTACTTCCACCAATAATATTCAGTACATCATCCGCTATAAAAAACGTGAATATACATCCTACGGAAACTAAAGGCATAAATATTTTTATTGACCGCTTTAAAATAGACACATCTTTCTTTTTTACCATATAAGGATAAATACCGTCTATTACCGGAGTATAAAGTGCTTGTACACCACATAATAGTTGTAGACAAATACTCCAATAAGCAACATCCTCAATCGAAAAAAAACGACCAACAACTATTGTATTAAATATTGTAAAAATAGTTACCGACATACTGGATGCAAAGTATATAAATGATTCTTTAATTTTTGAGTAAATAATCCGAAATTTACCATATGTTAAATTTATTTTAAACTTATTGAATTCTTTCCAAACAAGTATTATTGCTACCAGACTTCCTATAATATCTAAAATTGGAATCCAGATAATGTCTGCATCATTCTTTATAAATACAAAAGTAAAAACTGTTGCTATTAATTTCATTAAGACAAAACGTACAGCAATAATTTTCATTTTTTCGAATCCACGAAAAACGAAATCTAATAAAAAAATAGACAAAAAACAAACCATGAACGATAGTATAGTAAACGCTATATTATTGTTTACTATCTTGTCTGTTATTGATAAATAAAGAATCACTAAAAATGAAATAATACTTAAAATGACTTTTGCAACAATAATATTTCCAGTGATAAAACCAACTTCTTTTTTATTATGTATGGATAATGCAATATCTTTAGTAGCTGATAACATAAAGCCGAAATCAATAAATAATTGTACATATCTCATTAATGCTGTAATATAGGCGACCTCTCCATAACATCCAGTAGTAAGCACTCTTGCCAGATAAGGTAAAGTAATTAGCGGCAAAATCATTTTTGCTAAATTAACGATATAAATCATACATATATTTCTTAAAATTATTTTTGACATTATTTACCTCTATGAAAATCAAAGAAAATACTGATGTTTTTATGTTGTATTTATATTTTTTTATTACATTCGTTTTTATTAAATAATAATCCAAGTAATAAAAACCAGCATACACTTTGATGTCTAGTCCATGACCCGAAATCCGGCTCCATTATTGCTGACACAATTATGAAGGATGTTAAAAAAATTAAACACAAAAATTCCCGATCATCTAATCTATTCAATCTATTGAAAGCTTTAAAATAATAATAAGTAAAACTTATTTGATACAGTACAAAGGGTATGTAATATAATTTGCCAATGAAAATTAACTCTACTGGCAATAATAATCGAATATAATTGATAGCATAATTTATAATAAAGATAAAAACTGTATCCCCATCTACTAAATTCTTTATAAAAGTATCTGTATTGTCCATAAGATAAGCGTATTTTACATTTCTAAGACTGACTATCAACTCATATTCAGTTGGCCTCAAAATACTTACCGCAGACATAAATATACCTAGAAAAATTAACACCCCAGTACATATACAAAAAAATAAATAAATTGATTTTATTTTTCTTTTTTTCACAATAATAGTCATCATATATATTATTATTGTGAAAAAACTTACTAAAACATAATACTCTCTAAACAAAAGTGCAGAAATCAGCAAAACAAATGCACCCAGCAACACCTTGATTATATTTTTTTTGAAATAAAATTTATTTAAAATTATCCAATATATAATTAGAAAAAATATAGTTTGTAATACTTCTTTAGTTATACCGGCAGCAAATAAATACCATAAAAACAAACATACTAACACAAAGACAAATTTGAAAAATGAAATACAACGAATCTTTCTCACTAAGGCAAAATTAATAAAGAAAAAAATACAAGACACATATATTGACCAGCCTAACAACGAATCTATTTGTAAAAAGTTAATATATTTAAAAAATAGAGCGGCTGAACCAAAACTACCATCATCTAGCATATTTGATTGTTCCATCTGCATTAATAAGGTACTATCAACAAAAAACTTTTCTGTGAATAATGTATATCTGACCGTTATCGCAGCAACGGAAATTAATATAAGAATTAGTGCCCAAACTTTATTATTAAAAATCACATTGTAATTCATGCTTTACTCTTCAGCTATAAAATAATTTAATTTCAAATATATTTTTTCAATATTTCTACTTTCATATCTTATATCAAAATTATTATTATCAACTATCATACTAGACTTAAATCTCTCTTTCTTACTAATTTGTATAATACTATTTCTCCAATATGCTGGCGGCTTATTCAAATTGCAAAAATTGATATTACAATTAACCTTTGCCTCGTTTGGTACAGCCTCAGAAACCAAAACTGGTAATCCATTCACTTGTGCCTCAACGACAACCATACCCAGTCCCTCATATAAAGAAGGAAGAACAAATACATCCATAACATTATATAGAGAGGCAACATCAGTTCTTACACCTAAAAAAACAACTTTTTCTGTTAACTCCAACTTTTTAACCCTTTCTTCAATTTCGTTCTTTAATGGCCCATCACCAATCAACAACAAACGTGCATCCTGTTTCTGCTGTACTAACTTATTAAAAACATCAATTAAAAAGCAATGATTTTTTTGCTGCATAAAACGTCCCACATGTCCAACAACAAAACAATTTTCTAATCCCAATTCTTTACGTAATCTTATTCTTACCTGTTCATTAAATTTAAACTGTTCTAAATCTATAGCATTATTTATTATTGTGACTTTATTGTTCGCAATTGCTTTTTTGCCATACATCCATTCTGCAGCTAAATTGCTGCAAGCCCAATACTGATTAGCAAATATTTTTGCAAATGGACGCAGCAACCTTTTGACCCAGGTTCTTAGCCCTTCTGCTTTATTATCAGTAGTATGATTATGTAATATTCTAACTTCCACTCCTGCAATATAGGCTGCAAATAAAGGGAATGCACTTAATGAATTCATATTGGAATGAACTATTTGGTATCTCTCTTTTTTTATTATTCGATATATTTCACAAGTAAACTTAAAGATGTTTTCTGTGTAAGGAGTAACTTCGTATACTTTTGCCCCCATAGACTTCGCTTCATCGACGAATGATTTGACTGCTCCCTTATGAACAACAAAATCAAACTGTATCTTATTTTTGTCAATATGACGATAATAATTCATTATTACAGCTTCCACACCACCGCCACATGCTAACCCGATTATTTGCAAAACCCTGATTGGTTTACTCATACAATACACACCTTTTAATATTATCTAGCGCCTTTTTTATCTAAAACTATTCCTATTGTTTTTCCTAACAGTACTAAATCCAGCCAAAAACTCCAGTTGCCAATATACCAGCAGTCCATTATTAGTCTGTTTTCAAAAGTTACATCACTACGTCCATTTACCTGCCAATAACCAGTTATACCAGGCTTAGCCAGCATTATTGTATTAACTGCATCTCCCATTTCTTCCATTTCCTGCTTCAAATAAGGCCTGGGACCAACCAAACTCATATCGCCCTTTATTACATTAAAAAGCTGCGGCAACTCATCTAGACTTGTTCGGCGCATAAGCTTACCAAATGGAGTTACCCGCGGGTCATCTTCCAATTTATGAAATACTTCCCATTCCATGCGTTTCTCCGGATATTTTATAAAATATTCAGCAAGTATTTCATCACCGTTAATATACATACTTCTGAATTTATAACATTTGAACATTTTTCCGTTTTGGCCAATACGCAAGCCATCGTAGATAATTTTACCCGGAGAATCTTTTTTAATTCTATAGCAAATGTATAATAACAACGGAGATATTATTAAAGTTCCAATAACAGAACTCATTAAATCAAAAATTCGCTTTATAATCTGAATCCTTTTAAAATAAAGTAAATTATTGATTTTTACCATTGCTATTTTATGGTCTATAAAAGTCTCCATTTCTATATTGGCACAAATTTTATTTCCAGCAGCCAACATATAATACGTATTATTGCTATAAGGCTGTAATCTTTGCATAGCTTTGATTATTTCTTCGTTATCTTTATCGCTTGCAACAAAAAGAAAATCTTTTATGGGAATCTTTTTTACAACTGCTAATGAAGCTTCTATGGGGTTATCATTATAAATTTTATAACCAATATTACTTTTATTAATATAATCTTTTGTCCTTTTAAAATCTTCCTGCGTTGAAAAAAGCAAAACCGGATTTTTCCAAAAATTTAATTTTATTAATAATTGTTTAGCAATATATTTGGTAATTACATCCAATATAAATAGAGTTATCACAAAAATACCTCCCCATATTTGTGATAGCATACCGTTACTTATTACATATTGATAAACAACTAAAACAATTAACAGAATAATACAGTTACGAAAAATATTCTCCATATTCTGCCAAAAAGCATTAGAGGTTCGATATAAATTATTACTATATTGTAAATAAATAAAAAATAAAGGAATGAGTATGAACATCTCTAAATTATTGATGATAATATTATCATTAAAGAATAGGCTCCTAACATAAATCGCTAAAACTACTGAAGCTATTACCACCAAATAATCTAGACAAAGCATGAACATAAAACTTATTATTTTTCTTGAACGTATTAACATCAATTTTCTCCATTATGCCTTCACACCATATTTCCAACCTACATCAAACACATAAATCATTCATATTCTATGCTTTTTTATTTACCTGCCATACTGCATGACCGATGCAAGCCATAAATCCCACTATCGCGCCAACAATGGTAATGATTGCCTTCGGCGGCCAGGATTTATACAAAGGCAGATTGGCCTCAGCTATAACCTGCAGATCCATGCTGTTCATAGCTTCCTGGATTCGTGCACTTTCCATACTTTTTACTAAAATACTGTATACTTCTCTTGTTGTAGCCACCTTCCGCGACAATTCTACATATTCTAAACCATCACTGGAAAGCTGGCTGATTTTACTTTCGATAGCTGCTTTCTGAGTATTCAAGGCATTGAGTCTTACATTACTGGCCGCTACTTCTGTAGCTGCTTCTTTTTTTACCTGTGCTTTTAATGCCGCTAGCTCTGCTTTCAACTCTATTACTGCCGGGTGTTTATCAGTATACTTTTGCTGTGCATCCTTCAAAGCCAGTTCCTTACTTACTAATGCCTGACGCACTTCCGTGGCAGCTGTATCCATTCCGGAATTATAGACAGTAGCTACTTCGCCGTTATCTAAAAGTTCCAGCTGCTTAGCTTTTGTATCCCGTTGCACCTGTACTGCCGCTATACTTTTATCGATCTCGGACAACTGTTCAATGATCCCGGTAGCCTGTTCTCCTGGTAAAAAAACACCTGATTTTTGCTTAAAAGCTTCCAGCTTTGCTTCTGCATCTTTCATTTCGCTATCCGCTATTTGGATGCGATCTTCCAAAAACTTGCGATAAGATGAGGTTCCTGTCTGATTGACCTTTGTCAGTGTCACGGCCATATTTTCTACTACACCCTTTGCTATCTGCTGCGCTTCCTGAGGGTCTTTTGATATCGCTGTTATTTTTATAATATCTGTACCTTTAGGGTTATCGAACTTCAGATATTTCTTGATATATTCATCCAGTAATTTGTATTCTTTTATTTCGTCATCAGCATCCAAAGTATCGGTTTTTTCTATCAAAGGCTCGATGACGCTGCGTGTTTGCATTATTTCTATATAACTTTGAGTATCACTTTTGACATTACCAAAACCTGCTAATGCCGCCATCGCTGCCATATCGCTGCTTATACCACTCATCCCCGCAGCACGCACTACAGCTGTAGAAGAAAATTTCTCTGGTAAAATAAATGCCAAAACCAGTGCTATGATTGTGCAGCCGGCTGCTATTTTTAGATATTTGTTTTTATCTGTTTTTAATACTCCAATAACCTCTTCTAAATCTATTTCTTTTTCAACATCTTTATTGTTATCGCTCACGTTCTGCCCTCCGCTGTCAGTTTATAAAAATCTGTGTGTATCCCCTATTATTCCAAGTCAGATTTAACGCTGGCCCCCATATATACAGCGCTTAAATACGGCATCAAATCGCTAAGGGTAAATTTGCCATTACCTTTGAAGAAAAGGATATCCCCTTCCTGCAGCTCATAATTTTGCTCCAAATCACCGGTATCCAGCATATTTTTCAGATTGATCTGTAACGGTTCACCCTGCTGATTTTTGCGGATCAAAAAAATCTTCTTTTTAGCTGTACGTTCTGTATAGCTTCCTGCTGCAGAAATCGCATCTATGACAGTATGCGTTTTTTTCAGTTCATACATACCAGGACGACGTATTTCACCAAAAAGATATACTCTTGTACTGCCTTCACCAACGACGTTGATATAGACTTCAGGCTTGATAAGATATTCCTGCAAATCAGTATTCAATAAGGCCGTTAATTCTGCTACAGTCATTCCGGCTGCATTGATTTCTCCTAATAATGGAAAAGTTAACTTTCCATCTAATCGAATCTTATAAGGTGTTTTATCCGGTTCTGAAGAACTCAGTTCGCCATAACGCAGCACTTTGATATCAAGACTGTCTCCAGGATGCAGTCTATAATCTTCATTTTGCGCCATAGCAGTACTGCATAGGCACAGTACCGCGGCACTAATCAACAAACTTTTTCTTAAGTTCATAAATAAAATTCCTCCACTGATTATTCATAATATTCTAACTAAAATAAAATTCATATTTTAAATCTTTATATTTATGTCTTTTTATTATGCAAGTTTTAATAATAAAGGATTTGTCAAACTTTATAGTTATTGTAGCACAAGAGTACCCCCCCGCAAGACATAACCACTTTTATTTTTATATTTATGTCACGTTGTTGCTCTTACTTGTATTTTCATCGTACCTGTGCAGTAATATTTACCATCTCGCTTGTCAGCAGCCATTTGCCACCCAAAGTACGAAGCCACAATTTTACCGATTTTTATTCTTATAAGCTATATTTATATCTTGATTATTCATTATTTTCTTATTTATTTTTGCATCTTTTTCAATACATAAAAAACTTCTCAAATATTTTATAATTATTGTACCACAGTTGTACCCCCCCCGCAAGACATAAGCACTTTCGATTTTATATTTCAGTAACGTTTTTGCTCTTACTTATATTTTCATCGTACCTGTGTGGCAACATTTACAATCTCACTTGCCAGCACCACCTCTGCTGACATGCAAAAGCCGGACTCTATTCCCATAGAGCCCGGCAAAAAAATAATCGCTCTCAACTTTCTCTGAGAGCGATTATTTTTTATCTTTTAATCTAACAACAGTTTCTTCCTACAAGACTTTACTTAAAATCTATTTCTTTACCAAAAACCCGCAATATCTTATCCAGCAGATTGACGCTGCAGTTGCATTCCTCCCGTTCGATACGGCCGTAATAATTGACCGACATATTACAGCGTTCGGCCACGTCGTTTTGGGTCAGCCTCAGCTCCAGCCGCAGCTGGTATAATTTGCGGCCGATGTTATTATAAGTATGCTTGCTCATTTTGCACCTCAGCTAAAAGTTTTGACTGTGAAAAATTTTAACCGCAAAAGCAGCAAAGCAAAATAACCCTATGGGTTGTATTTCTTATAGCCTACCTCAAAGGTTGTTTACAAAACAAATACAAAGGCGCATACTGAGCCCTGTTATGCATAACGCTTTACAGTACGGCACGAAAAGAAGCATCCCGCCTGCTGGGCTGCAGTGTACGCAACGTCACCAAGCACCGGCTCAAAGGGCTGGATAAGCTGCGGCTGCTGCTGAAGCAGGACGGCTGACCGGCTCAACTAATCGCCGTAATTTCATAGATAAAGCTAAAAAGCATCGACAAAATTTGTCGATGCTTTTTAGCTTTTTATTTTTAGTGATGTGTGCCTCTGACAACAGTAATCCCCTGCTGCTCCAGGTATTCGGCGGTTTTAGTGATCACCGGGCATTCATGTTTTTCGCCCTGTACGTCCTTCTTTTTGGTACAGCCGCTCAAATGCACGGTTTCAACGCCGATAGTAACAAGGCGGTCCAGCTTTTTGCGCAGACCTTCCTCGTTATTGGGCATCTGTACATCACCGCAGCCGCTGCAGTTCAAAAAAGCGGCCAGTTCTGTTTCCTCTGCCGCATAAACGGCAAAAGCATTGGTTTTATTGTTGAATGCTTTAAGACAGCCGCTGCCGGTACAGTTATTACTGGTACGCAGACATCTTAAAACAGCGATCTTTTTCATAGGCATTTTTCCTTTGATTATTTTTACTGCTCTGTTTCTGCCAGCACTTCTTTAAAGCAGTTGGTCAGGCTGGCAAAATCTGCCAGCGACAGCGTTTCGCCCCGGCGCTTGGGGTCGATACCGGCACGTTCCAACCATGCCGCAGCCTGTACGCTGCTGATGCCCATATTTTTGAGAGCGTTACTGAGCATTTTACGGCGTACGGAAAAAGCCGCCTTTACGACTTTGAAGAACAGTTTTTCGTCGCAGACCTCGACCGGAGGCACGGTGCGGCGTTTGCAGACAATGACGGCACTGTCGACATTGGGCGCCGGGATAAAGGATTCCGGCGGTACGATAAAGGCTATCTCCGGCTCGGTATAATATTGGATCGAAACTGACAAAGCGCCGTAATCTTTGCCGCCGGGCTTCGCGACCATCCGCTCGGCTACTTCCTTCTGCACCATGGCAACCAGCCGTTCCATAGGCAGGCGCTGTTCCAGCAGATTGAAAATGATCGGCGTGGTAATATAATAAGGCAGGTTAGCCGCCACCTTAAAGGTCGGCGCGCCAACAATATTTTTGATATCGACTTCCAGGATATCGCCGTTTTCTATACGCACATTATCGTAGCCTTCCAGTGTTTTTGCCAACACCGGCAGCAGTCTTTTATCCAGCTCGACTGCTACGACCCTGGCGCCGCTCTGCGCCAGTCCCTGCGTCAAAGTGCCTATACCGGGGCCGACCTCTAAAACCGTGTCGTCCTCAGACAGTTCTGCAGCAGCAACGATCCTGCGTACGACTTCTTCGTCGATCAGGAAGTTCTGCCCCAGTCTTTTATCCGCTTTTAATTTAAAGGTGTGCAATATATGATTGGTGACTTCGCGTCTGGCAATGATCGGTTTATCCATACTGTTCTCCTAACTGCGCAAGCGCCTCGTCAAATTCGCTGCGGGTGACCCCATAGCTGTTGAGCCGCTCTAAAAACCTTTTGGCGTTGCCGTAGCCGATGCCCAGCAAAGCGCCCATTTTATCACGGCGATACGCCGCACTGCCTGTTCCGGCCAGATCGTTCTGCCACAGGTCTTGGCTGGTAAATTCGCTGTCAGGCTTATATTCATGGTGGCGCACCTTACTCAGCGCTGCCAGGATCGCCTCAGGCTGAGCCTGCTCGATGCCCACATCATTGTGCGCCGTAGCGTCCGCTTTAGGTACAAAGGCCTGCCCCGCTTCGGGAAAGCGCTGCGTCAGAAAGCGGCGGATACGTTCGCCGGCACCGTCCGGGTCAGTTAGGATAATGATGCCCCGCTTTTTATATGCGGCTTCGATCTGCCGCAGGGTATATGGCGCTAAGGTAAAACCGCCTGTTTCGATGGTATCGGCTTCCAGGGCACGTTTGATCGCCACTGTATCCATTTTTCCTTCTACTACGAGAACTTCTTTCAGCAAGTCCGCGCCTCCGTTACTCTAAGATATATACGTCTAAGGTACGGCGTCCCCATTGAATGGCTCTGTGCCAGTCGTGCATAAACACGTCCAGCCGATTGCCGCGGATAGCGCCGCCGGTATCGCCGGCCATGGCAATGCCATAACCGGGGATATACAGTTTAGTATAATACGGGATAACCCGCGGGTCAACAGCCACGATACCTTCGTAAGGCACCAGTCCTATCGAAGTTCGTCCGGTACCGCTGCCTTCACCCAAGGTATAGGCGGTGATTTCCATCGTCATAACCTTATTATAACGCATCCGCCCGCGCGAAGTTTCGATAGAACGGGCCATACCGCGCTCTACCAGCTCACGTCTAGGCTCTTCCAGCACTGTCTTGCTGATGATATGCGTTTGGAACAGGCCGTCTTTAAGCGTAGTTTTTCTGGTCACCTTCATCTTGCCGGGTACGCCCGGTTCCAGCACCTTATTCTCACCATACGGCTTTTCCAGATTATCAACAAACTCCACAGGCGGCTCGATCGGCTGCTCTTCTTCATGCAGCTCGTCAAAACGCCCTAAAATATGGATCTCCAGGTCGGAAGTAATCGGCGTATCAACAGCAGGATAGACTGTTTTGCCTTCATAATTGATCGCTAGGGCATCCAGCGCCTCGCCGACAGTTGCTTTACCAGTATAGAATTTTTTGCTGACGCCATATTTTTCGATCGTTACAGGCAGAGCGCGTTTCAGCTCAATAACTTCCCTGGTCTTTTTTTCGGCATTTGCCGGAGAGATCAGGATCCGGTCTTCTTTGCCGACCTTGACGCCGGACTCTTCCAAAATAGAACGGGGATCTTCAAGAATAGTGGTCACTACTTTTTCCTGCCCGTCGTAACGCAAAACTATTTCTTTGCTGTTGGCCAGACAAATAGCGCTGAAAACTAAAACTACCACTAACAGCAGCGGCAAAATTTCCATTGCTCTATATAATGATTTTCTATTAGGCATAAATTGTACCTCCTTTTAAAGACGTATAATTTTACCATAAAGAAAAATTTTCTGTCAAACTGTCGCCCTTAAACACACATAAGCTTTTGCACAAAAAACAAAAACGTAAAAACTACTGTGGACACAGATACTTGTTTTGACTTCTGGAAAATAACAGCCTTAAAATACAAACTGCCTGTTTGCGAAAAACAAACAGGCAGTTTGTATTTTATTTTATTTTATTTTATTAAAAAGAGTTTTGACATTTTTAGTAGTCTGCGCTGCCAGCGCTTCAAAGGTCGTGCCGCGCACTTCGGCCGCATTGCGTGCCACCAGCTCGGTATAACCCGGCTGATTACGCTTGCCGCGATAAGGCACCGGCGTCAGATAAGGTGAATCTGTTTCAAACAGCAGCAGGTCATCCGGCACATACTGCAGGACCTCGCGCACTTTTGCGGCATTTTTATAAGTAGAGGTGCCGCCAAAACCAAGATAAAATCCTCGCTTAAGCAGTTCCTTCGCCATTTCCAGTGAGCCGGAATAGCAGTGGAACACTGCCCGCACACCTGTGACTTCTTTTTGGAAAATCTCCAGGATATCGCCGTGCGCATCGCGGTCGTGAATGATCACCGGCAGGTCGAACTGTTTGGCCAGATCGAGCTGTTCTAAAAGACGGCGCTTCTGCACGTCCTTCGGCTCGTTGCCCTTCCAGTAATAGTCGAGGCCGATCTCGCCGATGGCTACTACCTTGGGGTGGACGGCCCAGGCTGCCAGCTCGTCAAGATAGCTGTTATCCAAAATACCCTCAAGGTCTTCAGGATGCCAGCCCACAGCGGCATACATAAAATCATATTTTTCAGCTAAACTTACAGCGAAACCCGACGTGATCTCATCACAGCCGGGATTGATGATCCCGTCCAGTTCTTCCTGCAGCTGTGTAAGCAGCGCGTCGCGGTCATCAGTAAAATAGTCCGAGTCCATATGGGCATGGGAATCGAATAGTCCTGTACGTGACATCTTATTTCACCTTGCTCCCGGAAGCGATATCGGGGGCATCAGCCAGCACCAGCTTACCTTCTCCGTCAGAGGCGGCCAGCAGCATCCCGCGGGATTCGATCCCACGCAGTTTTGCAGCTTTCAGGTTGGCGATCACGATAACATTGCGGCCGATCAGCTCTTCGGCAGTATAATGCTGCGCGATCCCGGAAACGATGGTACGTTCTTCTTCGCCGATCCTGACCTCAAGCTTCATCAGCTTATCGGTTTTAGGTACGCGCTCTGCTGCGGTAATGGTAGCTACGCGCAGATCTATCTTCATAAAATCATCGATAGTTATTTCTTCTGTTGCCGCGACTTTGCTTTCCGTTTTGGCCTCAGCTTTTACTTCGGCCTTAACTGCTTGTTTAGCGGCCGGAGCAGTCTTTTTGGTAGCGGCGATAACAGTTTCTCCGCTTTCAGTGATCTCGATACGCGGATACAGCGGCTCACCCTTCTGCACTTTGGTGCCGTCAGGCAGCCCGCCCCAGGCAGTATCGGCCAGCAGGAACTGCTCGGGAGCAGTGAGGCCCAGCTGGGTATAGATCTTGGGACTGGTAGAAGGAATATAAGGACTTGTAAGGATAGCGACGATGCGCAATACCTCTGCCAGATTATACATAACTGTTTCCAGACGCGCTGCTTTGGCGGGATCTTTTGCCAGCAGCCAGGGGCCTGTTTCATCAATGTATTTATTGGCACGGCTGATAAGCGCCCACAGAGCTTTGATCGCCGTGTTGATTTCCATATGATCCATAGCGTCCTGATATTTCGCAACAGTTTCATTGACCAGGGCGATCAGCTCGTCATCAAGAGGATCACTGCAGGCGGTTTTATGGATCACGCCGCCGTGATATTTTTCGATCATGCTGACCGTACGGTGCAGCAGGTTGCCAAGGTCATTGGCCAGATCAGCGTTGATGCGGGTGATCAGCGCGTCGCGCGAAAAATTGCCGTCACTGCCGAGGTTGATCTCGCGCAGCAGGAAATAACGGATAGCATCGGCGCCAAATTCGTCGATCAGCGCCAGAGGATCAATGACATTGCCCTTGGATTTGGACATTTTGTCGCCTTCAACTACCAGCCAGCCATGTCCATAAACCTGTTTCGGCAGTTCTTCACCCATAGCCATCAGCATGATCGGCCAGATGATAGTATGGAAACGCACGATCTCCTTGCCGACCAGATGCAGGTTAGCAGGCCAGTATTTATTGAATTTTTCCGGATCACTGCCGTAACCGATACCGGTAAAGTAGTTGAGCAGCGCGTCAAACCAGACATAGACAACGTGTTTGTTGTCAAAAGGCACAGGGATGCCCCAGTCGAAGGTGGTGCGGGTGATGCTCAGATCTTCCAGTCCCTGTTTGATGAAGTTGATCATCTCGTTGCGGCGTGCCACAGGCTGAATGAAGTCGGGATGAGTTTCGATATATTCCAGCAGACGGTCCTGATATTTGGAAAGCTTAAAGAAATAGCTTTCTTCTTCCATACGCTCTACCGGACGGCCGCAGTCGGGGCATTTGCCATCGACCAGCTGACGCTCCAGCCAGTAGGATTCGCAGGGTACACAGTACCAGCCTTCATAATTCTTTTTATAAATATCGCCCTGTTCAAAGATTTTCTGCAAAATACTTTGCACAACCTTATGATGGCGTTCTTCGCTGGTACGAATAAAATCGTTATTGGTGATATTGAGGCGCTGCCATAAAAGTTTGAAATTTGCGATGATCTCGTCAACATATTGTATCGGGGTAACACCCATCTCCGTAGCTTTACGCTGAATCTTCAGACCATGCTCGTCACTGCCGGTCAGAAAAAAGACGTCTTCGCCCTTGGCGCGGTGATAACGGGCCACGGTATCGGCGATAGTCGTACAGTAAGCATGACCGATATGCAGTTTATCGCTGGGATAATAGATCGGGGTGGTGATATAAAACGTTGGTTTTGTCATATGTTGATCCCTTCTTCTTCTGAAATTAATTTATTATATAATTCCCGTTTGGGAATCTTATTTGCTTTAGCAACCTGCGCCAGCGCCGTTTTTTTATCGACGCCGCGAGCCAGCAGTTCCTGTACCTGCGCCAGCGGATCCTTTGCTTCCTGCGCAGGCTGCGGCTGTTCCAGGCCTCTGGCGATGACCAGGCAGAATTCACCGCGGGGCTTATTTTCATGCAGCCAGGTCAGGCACTGACTGACCGTGCCCCGGAAAAACTCCTCATGCAGCTTGGTCAGCTCACGCGCTGCGGCCAGCTGTCTGTCCCCCCAGACCTCCAACACTTCCTGCAGCACCTGTTCGATCCTGTGCGGCGCTTCGTACAAAATAATCGTAGCCGGCAGATACTGCCATTCTTCCAGCTGCTGCCGCCTGTTTTTTTTGCTCTTGGGCAGAAATCCACCGAAAAAAAACGGTGAGGCAGGCAGACCTGAAGCAATGAGCGCGCATAACGCGGCGTTGGCACCAGGTACAGGCACTACCTGCACGCCGGCATCGATCGCCAGTCTGGCCAGTTGTTCGCCCGGATCAGCGATACCGGGAAACCCGGCGTCACTGACTAAAGCGATATTTTTTCCGGACAGCAGTTCGTCCAGCAGATAAGCTCCCTGCCGTTCTTTGCTGTGCTCATCATAGCGTACCAGCCGTCCCTTGATATTGAAACGGTTCAATAACTGCAGTGTATGACGGGTATCTTCGGCAGCGATAATATCCGCCTCGGCCAGCATTCTCTGCGCCCTGGGCGTCATATCTTCCAGATTACCAATCGGCGTTGCGCACAAATATAAAATTCCTGCCATTATTCTGCCTCCTCCGCCATACCGTAATACTCCAAAGTCTGTTTACTGTGGCTGCCGTCCTCATTATACATAATAAGCGGCGGCAAAACCTCCAGTCCGTAACTGCCGCCTTTGACCATTTCCATGAGAAAGATCCAGGCGGGCTTATCCGCAAAGGCATGTATCCATTGCAGTTTTTTCGGCTGCAGACCATATTTAAGCGCCAGTTCCATACATTCCGTAAATCGTTCGGGCAGCTGCACAATGGCAAAACGCCCTCGATATTTGACCAGATAGGCGGCGGCGCGGAAGAAATCCTCCAGCGTTGCCGTCAGTTCATGGCAGGCCGCAGTCGCTACCCGGCGAACCTTACCGCTGTTACGGTAGGGCGGATTAGCTGCGATCAGATCGAAACTTTCCGAACGATAAAGCGCTTTCAGCTCCCGCAGATCGGCCAGCTCGGCACTGACACATTCCTCCAGCCCGTTAGCCGCAATGCTGCGGCGCATCAGCTCTACTACATGAGGATTACAGTCAACGCCTACTACTTGAGCCGCACCGCGTGCTGCCAGCAGCAGGCTGATGGCCCCTGTACCGGCGCCAAGTTCCAAAACACGGGCCTGCCTGACCAAATGCGGGAAAGCTGCCAGAAAAACAGCATCCGTCGTAAAACAAAATTCTTCCGAGTCCTGCCAGATCACATAATTACAGCCGGGCAGGGAATCGCAGCGTTCTGTAGCTTTACTCATTTCAGATCGGATCGGCCTTGGAAGCATCAACGATCTCGTCCCATTCTACCTGGATAACGTTATCGGGCGTCAGCTGCACGGAAGCCGTACGCATAGCGCGGTTGATGCCTGTTACTTTGCCTTCTCCCAGCGGCGTTACTACCAGCGAGCCCAATTTTGGGATCTCGACACGGTCATTGCCGCAGTTACGTTTACAGCCGCCTTCTTTGCAGCAGTACATATGGTTTTCATATTTCAGGCAGCACATCAGACGACCGCAGATACCCGAAATCTTCGCCGGATTCAGCGACAGATTCTGATCTTTAGCCATTCTGATCGATACCGGTTCAAAGTCACCTAAAAAAGTAGAGCAGCACAACGGCCTGCCGCAGCTGCCGATCCCACCCAGCATTTTCGCTTCATCGCGCACGCCGATCTGGCGCAGCTCGATCCGGGTACGAAACACAGCGGCCAGGTCTTTGACCAGCTCGCGGAAATCTATACGCCCTTCGGCTGTGAAATAAAATATGATTTTATTGACGTCAAAAGTAAATTCCACATCGATCAGACGCATCGGCAGATCGTGATTAGTGATCTTACGCAGGCAGATATTGAAAGCTTCTTTCTCGCGTACGATATTTTCTTCGACTTTCTGGGCATCTTCATCAGTAGCTTTGCGCAGCACCGGTTTCAAAGGCGAAACCACCTCACTGTCGCTGACCTCGCGCGGCCCTACTACTACTTCGCCGTATTCTACCCCGCGGGCAGTTTCGACAATGGCATGATCCCCCTGGGCTACGCTGCTGAGTGCGGGATCAAAATAATATATTTTACCTGCTTTTTTGAATCTTATACCTACAACTGTTGGCATTATCTCTCCTCCTTCCGAAGTATGTCTGTTTTAAGTACCACCGTTTCCAAAACCAGCTTGGCGCCGGCATTGCTTTCGATGGCCTGATATGCTTGCTGGGCGATGTCCGCCGCCTGCTTCAAATGCGAAGCGGGCCATGAGGCGGCCAAACGCCGTAATCTATCTGTGCAGTCACAGTTATAAATCTGTTCCTCCAGTCCGTTTTGCCAAAGCAAAACGTCCCGGGCTAAAAACAGCAGCATTTCCGTAAATAATAAACCGCCCTGTTTGTCATAGCTTTCGAGCCATGGCTGCGAAGCTACATACCGCATGGGCTGCGCCAGCGGCAGGGCTTCCAGAAATTCCAAAGCCTGATCGCGGTAGCTCACGGCATCTGCAGCAGCCAAATTGACAGCAGAGCCAAGCGAACCGCCTGCCAGGCGGGCCAGCAGTTCCGGGCGTTCCAGCCCGAGCCTGTTCAAAGCCTCCTGTGTCAGTGCCAGGGGTATCTGGTCAAAGCGTAATTGAATGACCCGCGAAAGGATCGTCGGTAACAGGCGTTCCAGCCGCGACGCAACCAGAATAAACATCCAGTTTGGCGGCGGCTCTTCGAGCAGCTTCAAAAGGCTGTTCGCCGCTTCTACTGTCATCCTGTCAGCAGCGTCGATTACGCATATCTTATGGCTTGAAAGTGCAGGCGCAAAAGCGGCCTGCCTGCTCATTTCCTTGATCTGTTCTATTTTCAGGTCTTTTCCGGGAGCTTCCTGCTCCACCAGAATAAAATCAGGATGGGCAAAGCTGTGTTCTGCCAGATTAATCAAACGGCAGGATTCGCACCTGCCGCAGGGATGTTCGTCCGGCTTCTGGCACAGGAATGTTTTAGCAAAACGCAAGGCCAGCTGCTTTTTACCAATACCTTCCGGGCCGTAAAAAAGCAGTGCATGCGGCCTGTTACCCGGCTGCAGCAGCCTGGCTAAAAATTCCTTATTCTGTTCATGTCCCAGAATATCGTCCCACATAGGCATCCTTTCCTCGCTTACCCTTTAAGTAAATCCTCCAACTCGCTGATCAGACAGCCGCGTACGCTTTCCTGTTCCTGCAAAGCATCAATGACCCTGATCCGCTGTGGATAGGCCTTACTGAGTTCGACAAATCCCTGCCTTACCTTGAGCTGAAAAGCAAGTCCTTCGTTTTCAAAACGGTCGGTCACACCGCGCTGCGACCTGCGGCCTGCAAGCAGCAGAGGATCTCCGTCCAGCAGCAGCGTCAAATCCGGTTCCAGCCCGCCCGTTGCAAAAATGTTCAGCTGCAGCAGCTCCTGTAGCGGCAGACCGCGAACAAAGCCCTGGTAAACCAGTGTCGAATCGCTGAAACGGTCACAAAGCACGATTTTTCCGGACGCTAACGCCGGACGCACGACCTTATCTAAATGATCAGCACGTGCTGCCAGATACAGCAAAGTTTCTGTACGCGCGTCTATGGCCAGCTGCGGGTCAAGCACCAGCTGACGCAGGCGTTCAGCAGCTTCGCTGCCTCCCGGTTCACGGGTGCAGACAACTTCTCGTCCGTTCTGCCTCAGGTACTCTGCGATCAGCTCCAGCTGCGTGCTTTTGCCGCTGCCGTCGGGGCCTTCCAATGTGATAAAATACCCTTTGTTCATCAAAACACCACTCGTATTTCCCTCAAGCTGCCGTCAGCGGGTCCGCTGACCGGCAGGTTCAAGTTTTTCATATTTTCACAGTAAGCGATGATCGCTTCCGTAATCAGCTCACCCGGCAAAAGTACCGGTATGCCGGGCGGATAAAAGCTTACCTGCTCGGCACAGATTTTTCCGGCCGCACGGCACAGAGGTATGCTGGTCTTCGCGCTGTCGAAGGCCTGCCGTAAAGACATCACCTGCTGCGGTGCAGGAAGCTGTGGGCTGACCGTCAAACGGCGCGGCGTTTTTTTGTTTTTTTCCAGTTCGGTAAAAACCTGTTGTATCACAGCGAGTACGGCATCATAATCGGCGCCGCCGTCGCTATAGGTAACTAAAAATAACACGTTATCGGCATCTGTCAGTTCTACGGCAACACCTGCCTGCCGCAGTTTTTCCCCGGTTTCAATACCTGTATAACCCCAGGCGGCTACATTGACCGTCACCTTGGTGCTGTCAAACCCGGCAATACCGTTACTGACGGCACAATCAGCCGTCAGCAGCTTCAGCCCCTTGAAGGTCTGTAAAAGCCGCCGCAATCTGTCTGCCGCAGCCACAGCCTGTGCCGCCATCTGCCTGCCGCCTGTCGCCAGCTGGAAACGCGCCGCGTCCAGAGACGCCATCAGCAGATAATTGGGGCTGGTTGTCGTCAGCAGACTCATAACATCAGCAGCCCGCTTTAAATCAAGGCGCCGACCCTGCACATGCAGCATCGAGCATTGCGTCATAGCACCCAAAATTTTATGCGTGCTTTGCGCGCAGGCATCCGCGCCGCACTCCATAGACGAAGGCGGCAGTAATTCGCTGAAACCAAGATGCGGGCCGTGCGCTTCATCTACCAATAGTGCAGCACCATATTTATGGGCTATTTGAGCAATCGTTTTAATATCAGCAGCCTGACCGTAATAATTAGGGCTGGTCAGAAACACTGCTTTAATAGAAGGATCTTTTTGCAGAGCTTCTTCGATCTGCCCGGCAGTGACCTGCGTGTTGATACCAAAAACCGCATCAAACTGCGGTAATACGTATACCGGCTCCAGATCACCTAAAAGCAGCCCTCCGGCAACACTGCGGTGAGCATTGCGGGGAATAAGAACTTTACCGCCCGGTTTGACAGCAGTCATCAGCATTGCCTGAATGGCCTGCGTCGTACCGTTAACAGCAAAAAAACAGCGGTCGCTGCCGTAAAGCTGTGCGGCCAGGGTCTGCGCTGCGGCAATACAGCCTTCAGGACAATGGATGTCATCCAGCTCCGCCATCAGCGAAACGTCCATCTGCAACGCGCCTGCTCCCAGCTCGCCAGCCAGAAGCGGTTCCATTCCGCGGCCGCCTTTATGTCCCGGCGTGTGGAAAGGATAGACCTGTTCTTTTTTATATTTGAGCATAGCCGCTACAAGCGGCATTTTTTTCTGATCTGCCTGCAAAAGAAAGCCTCCACGATAAATACAAACACTTATCCATGTTATCTTTACATTTTATCACAAGCAGCAAGGCGTTACAAGCAATTGTAACGCTTCGTCAAACTACCGCTGCAACCGCCTGCTCACCGCAATAAAAATACTCCGGCTGCAAACAGCCGGAGCAAAGATATTCTGTTGTTCAGCCAACCATAGCAGCCTGCGGCTGCGGCTCGATTTCGTCTTTTAAATCTTCCCAAACGATAAAATTGGCTTTACTGAAACCGTTGAAGGTCGTCGCCGAAGCCGAAGTATAAGCGCCGCAGGAAGGAACCAGCAGCAGATCGCCTACCTCCTGGCGTACAGTCAGTTTGCCGCGGAACATGATATCCAGCGAATCACAGCTGGGACCGGCAAAAGTGGCTTCCACTTCTTCTCCTTCTTTAAAGCTGATCAGCTTAAAGTCCCACTGGTCAAAAATAACGCCGGAAAAAGTTCCGTATAAACCATCATCAAGGAAATACCAGGGCTGACCGCCGCGTTCAGTAACACCGATGACGCTGGTAATAAGGTTGACAGCCGTACCGCACATAAAACGTCCCGGTTCCGCCCAGATCTCTACATTGGGAAAATCTTCGTCCAGACGGGCGTTGATCTGTTTAAGCATTTCTTTTAAATTAAAACGCACCTTGGGTTCGGGAATCGGAAATCCGCCGCCAATATCTAAGATCCGCAGCTGCATCCCTGCAGCGGCAGCTTCTTCAAAAATCTCGCGGGCCAGATCAAGCGCATTCAGATATGGATCGGCGTTCATCGTCTGGCTGCCGACATGGAAACAAACGCCGGCGGCGTCAAGACCGGCAGCCTGTGCTGCCTGCAGTAGTTCTACTGCGCGTTCGCGGCCTACGCCGAATTTTTTATTCAAATCTACATGTGCGGAAGAATTGTCGATACGGATACGCAGAAGCACCGTAGCACCGGGGCAGCCCTGTGCCATTTTTACGATTTCACTTTCGCTGTCAAAAGTCATTTTATGTACACCGACGTCACAGCAGGCCTGCAGACCGCCGCCGGTTTTGATAGGATTGGCGTAAATCAGACGCTCGCCGTCAATACCCATTGCTGCCAGAGTTCTGATCTCGCCGTCAGAAGCAACATCAAAGCAGGAACCCAGGTCACGCAGCAGTTCCAAGATCCGCTGATGCGGATTGGCCTTGATCGCATAGTAAAGCTGCACACGCGGCAAGTGCTTTTTCAAAAAGCGATAGTTCTTTTCTATTTGTTCTAAAGAAAGTACCAGCAGCGGCGTTCCAAAGCGCTCTGCCAGCCTTTCTGCAGCATTTTGACTAAGTTGAAAAAAGATGTCCTTCTTCATATCCACTCTCCCCTTGCTTTAGCATTGATTTTACTCATATGATTTTACCACAAATTACTGAAAGTACAATAGGAAAATGAAAGAAATTGAAAAAAATTTGAGGAGTTTCAGGCAAAACCGTGATAATCACGCTTAACGTCTGTTTTTACTAAAATTTTACTGGTTTTTTAGGATTTTTAATATTTTTTTACTAAATAAGTCACTACTAAATATAGTAATCTATGCTGATTTGACAACACAAAATACCTAAATATGGAAAACCCCCGCTTATTAAAAGCAGGGGTTTGCAAAAACTACTTATTTTTTAGGTGCTTCGATAACGTCGCAGCCCATATAAGGCCGCAGGACTTTCGGCACGATAACGCTGCCGTCTGCCTGCTGGTAATTCTCGAGAATAGCGGCAACAGTACGTCCTACCGCCACACCTGAACCATTCAGGGTATGTACGAATTCCGGTTTGGATTTAGTGTCGCGGCGGAAACGGATGTTAGCGCGGCGAGCCTGGAAATCAAGGAAATTGGAGCAGGAAGAAATTTCACGATAGCAGTTAGCCGCCGGCAGCCACACTTCCAAATCATAAGTTGCAGCAGAACTGAACCCAATATCACCTGTGCAAAGACGCACGACACGATACGGCAGTTCCAATAATTGCAGCACCTTTTCGGCATTAGCCGTCAGTTTTTCCAATTCGTCCCAGGAATCTTCCGGCTTGGTGAATTTTACCAGTTCTACTTTATTAAACTGATGCTGACGGATCAGACCGCGGGTATCGCGGCCGGCACTGCCTGCTTCAGCGCGGAAGCAGGCGCTGTAGGCAGTATAATACAGCGGCAGATCGTCGCCGCTTAAAATTTCGTCGCGGTGCAGATTCGTGATCGGAACTTCGGCAGTAGGGATCAGGTAATAATCCAGCCCCTCCAGTTTGAACATATCTTCAGCAAATTTAGGAAGCTGGCCTGTTCCCTGCATACTGTCTTTATTAACGATGAACGGCGGGAAAAATTCCGTATAGCCGTTTTCACCGGTATGGATATCCAGAAAGAAATTGATTACGGAACGTTCCAGCCGGGAACCGAGTCCGCGGTAAAAAGTAAAGCGGGCGCCGGAAACCTTGCCGGCACGTTCAACATCGAGGATATTCAATTTTTCGCCGATATCCCAATGAGCCTGAGGCTCAAAAGCAAATTTAGCCGGTTCGCGCCAGGTACGCACTACCGGATTATCGGCATCACTGCTGCCAACAGGTGTATCTGCTGCCGGCATATTCGGAATCGTCATCAGAATTTCTTTTAATCTGGCTTCGATATCCTTCAGCTCTTTATCATCTTCCGCGATCTTATCACCCAGGGCACGGACCTCGGCCATCTGCGCATCTGCATTCTCACCGGCTTTTTTCATTTTGCCGATTTCCTGAGAAGCTGCGTTGCGCTGGCTTTTAAGAGCCTCGACCTGCAGGGTCAATTCACGGCGTTTCTTTTCCAATTCCAAAAATTCGTCAAGGTTCATATTGGCGTTACGCTTACGCATAGCGTCCATAACCAATTCAGGATTTTCCCTAACAAATTTCATATCTAACATTATTCATTCCTCCAAATGTTGAATTACTTCGTAAACTTTATTTTAGCACAATTTACCATAATATGAAAGAGAACACGCCGAAGAACATCGGCGTGCCCGTAAAATCATTGTTATTCAGTTTAAAATCAGCTGTATTCTTTAAAAGTTTCAATCAAACCGTCACGTTTGGCCAGATAATTGATCGCGCTGATAGCGGCTTTCTGAGCCTGACCGGCTGCACGATTGACCTGCCAGGGCTGACCGGTACAATCGCCGCCGGCGAAAACGCCTTCGATGCTTGTTTCAGCCTGATCGTCGACCAGAACAGAACGGCCGCGCATCTGCAGGCCCGGCAAAAAGCTGTTGAGCGGATCAGAAGCACGGAACATAAAGACTGCCTGAACACTGAAAAATTCACCGGTAGTATGCAGCCCGGTTACTCTGTCGGTACCGGTAATATCAGTCGGCTGATCCAGGATCACCGTTACATTTTTGCGTTTTGGAGCTACGAAGCCCTGAAAACGGGGAATAAAAATTACTTCACTGCAGATATCAGCCAGATATTCTATTTCTTCCATCGCATCCGGAACAGTAGCGATCGCAGCAACGCGCTTACCTTTGTATTCGGCGCCGTCGACTTTGGCGCAGTAGCTTACGCCGCGGCCTAAAAATTCTTTTTCGCCCGGCAGCAGGCTGGAACGGGAAATACCCGTAGCAAGAATTACCGTATCGGCATTATACTGGCTGTTAGGCGTACCCAGTTCAAAATAACCGGCTTTCTCTTTTAATGAAACTATTTTTTCTTCGATAATCTCCGCACCGATATGGCGTGCATGCTCGATGAACCTGTCCATCAGCTCATTACCGGAAATATCGGGACAGCCCATATAATCTGTGATAAGCTCGACACTGCGCAGACGGGGACTGAAACCGTGAGCCTCAAACACCACTACCTTCCGTCCTTTACTGCTAGCAGTAATAGCCGCCGACAGGCCCGCCGGGCCGCCGCCGATAATTGCGATATCATATTTCATGTTTTGATCCTCCAAAAAATTTTTAGGGGAAGCCTTCATTTAGTTCAACAAGCTAACTGTTTTTATTTTACCTTCTTTAACACGTCAGCGTCAATCCTTTCCGCATGTATACACAATTTTACTGTTTTTTTAAAACAGCTTCCTGCGGTTTTAGGAAAAATTAGAAAAACAGCGAAAAAACTCTTGCCAAACTTTCCATTTTCGTGTATTCTATATAAGCAACATTACGACGGCCCATTAGCTCAGTTGGTAGAGCACCTGACTCTTAATCAGGGTGTCGTAGGTTCGAGGCCTACATGGGTCACCAAAATTTGGCCGGTTGGTCAAGCGGTTAAGACACCGCCCTTTCACGGCGGTATCAGGGGTTCGATTCCCCTACCGGTCACCATTCGGGCGCTTAGCTCAGCTGGGAGAGCGTCTGCCTTACAAGCAGAATGTCGGCGGTTCGATCCCGTCAGCGCCCACCATTTTTTATTTTGGTAGAAGTTTTATGTAGCCCCACCAATGGCCCGGTGGTTCAGTTGGTTAGAATGCCGCCCTGTCACGGCGGAGGTCGTGGGTTCGAGTCCCATCCGGGTCGCCATTTTGCCTCGGTAGCTCAGTTGGTAGAGCAAAGGACTGAAAATCCTTGTGTCCACAGTTCGATTCTGTGCTGAGGCACCATCAAAGAGCAACACCCTGTTTCTGCAGAAACAGGGTGTTTTTTATTTGTCTGTCTTAAAATATTTAAAAGCGCTGTTTCTGCGGAAACAGCGCTTTGTTATTTGATATGTTATATTAGGTTATTTACTAAAAGTATTGCCGCTCAGAGTGACTTCTGTCCAACCGGCATTTTTTTCACCAACTAAATCTTGTTCTGTTTTATTTTCCGAACCGTAGAATCCTTGCCCTTTACTGTTATAAAACCATTTCTGAGTAGCAGCATCATAAATATATTGAGCATTCCAGTCGCTTCCACTTTCAGAGCTATTTAAAAATTCTTTTCTTTGATTAGCATAGATAAAAATTCCATCCGCAGTTTTCAAAAATTTAAAATATATTTTTTGACCATCAATTCCAGTGCCTTCAACCCATCCACCATTAGTTTTATAAAAAGCATCTCGTAATTGGTCATTTTTGGTTAATAGCCAATCACCAGCATTAGTGATACCTAACAACTTATTTAATGCATCCTTATCTAGAACTCCATCTTTATAAAAGCTGTCAATCATATCATTGAACTTCTTTAAGATATCTTCTGGTATCGAACTTGCAGCAAGCAGATCTTCATCATGTCCAGGAAAATCGCAAGTCACAAAATCAACTTTTACTTTATACTTTCCCCCATCGGCACATTTAGGTGCAAATGTAAAATATTTATTATCTGTCTCTTCAATCGCTTCTGTCAAAAAAGTTGTAAGGTCACTGCTGTAACCTACCGCCTGCTGAGCGTGGAACATCCGCAGAATCTGCGTCCGGTTAGCCAGACATTCCTTTTTCGCCGCTTCCTCACGGGCTTCCATAAAATACGGAATCGCCAGCCCTGCTAAAATTCCCAGCACTGCGATAACAATCACTAATTCAACTAAAGTAAAACCTGTTTGTCTTTTCACGTTCAGACGCTCCTAAACTCTATTCTTATCTGAATTTAACCATATATTCATCAAAAAGTAAATATTATTTTTTAAAATAATATTTTTTATTAATCCAGCATTGATTATAAATTATATATTCATAATATGATTCAAATTAAGAAATATGTATTCGCAAGGGGTGAGTGCAGCACACTATTTTCACCATACCAGCCGAAATCTGCTTCTCCCTGATACCAAAACGACAGTTTTTTTACTTTCACTGCAGAAAATCTTGGTTGGCAGCAGGAATTATAAGCAGCTAAAGCGAATTGATAATAGTTAATTTATATATTGATGGAGGTAGCTATGTTTTCACTCATAAAAAATGCTCATATTTACGCTCCTGCCGATACAGGCTGCCAGGATCTCCTGCTGGCCGGACGTAAAATCGTTCATATGGCTCCGTCAATCGGCGAGCTGCCTTTTGACTGCACCGTTATTGACGTCAGAGGGGCTAAAGTCACTACCGGTTTTATTGACCAGCATATCCATATTACGGGCGGCGGCGGCGAAGGCAGCTTTGCTACCCGCGTACCTGAAATCCAGCTGTCACAGCTGACAACGGCAGGTACTACGACAGTAATCGGGCTGCTTGGCACTGACGGCGTGACCCGCAGTATGGAAAATCTGCTGGCGAAAGCCCGTGGCCTGGAAGAAGAGGGTATTTCCACCTGGATCTATTCCGGAGCCTATCCTGCTGACAGCAATCATATCACCGGCACTCTGCGCAGTGACATCGTTTTGATCGACAAAATATTGGGCGGCAAGGTCGCAATGAGCGATCACCGTTCGTCTATGCCCAGCACACAGGCTTATGCCAGCCTGGCAGCAGAAGCCCGTATCGGCGGTATGCTGAGCGGCAAAGCCGGCGTACTGCACATCCATATGGGCGACGGTAAACGCGGTCTGGAACCGGTTCTTGAGATCCTTGAAACTACAGAGCTGCCGATCAGTGTGTTCCGTCCTACCCATGTCAACCGAAATCCCATGCTTTACAAACAGACTATCCAATTCGCACTGCAGGGCGGTATTATTGATCTGACCTGCGGCATGACAGGCAGTGCTATCCCTGTGCCTCAGGCTGTTAAACAAGCTTTAGACGCAGGCGTACCTTTGGAACGTCTGACCTTGAGCAGCGATGGTAACGGCAGCATGCCTAAATTTAACGAAAACAATGAACTGATCGGGCTGACTGCCGCTGCGCCACGTTATCTATACGAAGAAATGCTGAGTATCGTCAAAGCCGGCGTATTGCCCTTTGATAAAGCATTACAGCTGATAACCTGCAATGTTGCCGATGCCCTGAAGCTTGAAGACAAAGGCCGTATTGCCGTAGGTAAAGACGCGGACCTGATCGTTTGGAACGACGACCTGACCTTAAACAAAGTTTTTGCCAGGGGCCGCCTGATGGTAGATGAGGGGCAGGCCGTTGTCAAGGGAACTTTTGAAAACTAAAGGAGCTAAATTATGACGGCTAAAATCATTTGGACTTTGATCTTTTTCTGTTCTATCCGCGGTGTTTATGCCAACGCTGCAAAAAAAGAAATTGCCTATACCGTAGCATTTACAGTTACGCTATTTTTCTCCATGTACATGCTGGCAGATCTTTTTGGAGTACTGCCGCCGGGCTTTATCGAACAATTATTTTGAACAAGAATAGAATAATTAAAACAAAAGGACTATTTCTTAACGAAATAGTCCTTTTTTCTATCTGAAATTTATTCGCCGCCCAGCAACCTGTAACCAATCCCCGCTTCGGTGATCAGATATTTAGGCTGCGCCGGATCAGGTTCTATTTTGCGCCGCAGCTGCCGCATATAGATCCTGATATAATGGGTATCCGTATCATATTCATTACCCCAGACAGCTTTCAGCAGCTGTTTATGCGTCAGCACGCGTCCGGCATATTTAAGCATCACCTTAAGCAGCTCATACTCTGTCGGCGTCAGCTTTACTTCACGACCTTCCACTACTACCCTGTGCTCCAGAAGATTGAGCTGCAAACCGCCGCAGGTCAGTATCGGTTCTCCTTCTTTATTGCCGGCCCGGCGCAGACAGACTCTCATTCTGGCCATCAGCTCACCCATACCAAAGGGTTTAGTCACATAGTCGTCAGCTCCGACATCTAAGGCGGCAATTTTTTCCTGTTCCTGCTCACGCGCCGTCAGGACAATAATCGGCGTTTCCGACCATTCCCTCAGAGCTTTCACAACTGCTTTACCGTCCATATCAGGCAGCCCCAGGTCAACCAAAATAATATCCGGCCTGAAGGAGGCCGCCATTAACAGCCCATCCTGCCCTGTAGCAGCTTCACCCAGCTCATAGCCGTAGGCCTGCATTGATATTTTTAAAAGCTTTCTGATTGCGGGTTCATCATCAATAATTAAAACGCGCAATGTATTTTCAGTCATTTTTTTCACCAGCCTTTTCTTCCGGCAGTGTTACAGGCAAGGCAAAAGCAAAAATACTACCGCCACCAGTGCGCTGTTTAGCCCAGATCCTGCCGCGGTGGGCATCGACAATGCCTTTGCAGATCGCCAGCCCCAAACCGGTGCCGCTGATTTTCTCCGTTTGTCTGGCCCTGTAAAATTTATCGAACAAATGCGGTAAATCTTTGGCCGTCACCCCCAGCCCCCGATCTTTGACCGTAACGATCACTTCGCTATCATCAAGACAGGTCTGTATTTCGATCTCACTGCCTTTTACTGAATATTTTACCGCATTATCCAGTAAATTCAACACTACGTGCTCAAGTAAGGCCGCATCGGCATAAATCAGCGGCAGATCGTCTGCTATCTCTACTTTGATCTTATAGCTCTGCGTATGTTCCTTGCTGCGCCGCAGCGCACCGCTGACAACATCCTCCAGATCGCACCAGTCCAGCTTCAGCTGCAGCATCCCGCTTTCCAGACGGGCGGTATCTAAAAGGTTGCCGATGATCCGTTCCATCCTTTTAGAGGCATCGGCAATGGTTTCCAGAAGCTGCTGCCGCTGTTTCTCACCATAAGCAACCGCTTTATCATTTAAGGTATATACCGAAGCCATGATAGCCGCTAAAGGCGTTCGCAGTTCGTGGGAAACAGAATTAAAAAGCGCTGTACGTAATTTATCTGCCTCACGCAGCATTGCGGCCTGTTTTGCTTCGCTGCTCAGCCCGGCCCGCACCAACGCAATCGCCAGCAGGCTTACCCACGCACCCAGTACAGCCCTTTCCTCCGGCGATAACTTCCGTGTATCGATAGCGATGCCAACAACACCGATAACTTTTTCTCCATTCATCAGCGGTAAAAAAAGATTTTCAGCCCCGGGTAAAGTATCAGTAGAACGTCCGGCGGCCTGTCCGTGTTCCTGCACCCAGGCTGCTACAGCATATTCTGACGGCGGCAGCTGAAACTCCGCGGCCGCATCCTCCTGCTGTACAGCATAACAGGCCTGCAGCCGCAGTACTTTACTTTCAGGCAATAAAATCAGCACTGTCCGCTGCAGCTCTCGTCCCACATGACTGACAAATTCTTCCATGATCGTCACTGCGTCATCGACTGCGGCAATACGGCTGCTGAAACGGTATAGACTGTTGACATTGCTTTCACGGCGTCTGGTACTTTCCAATTCCCGCCTCAGCGATTCTGTCTTTCCACCGACTAAAAATGCTACCAGTCCAAAGATCAGAAAGCTCCACAGATATCTGATATCATAAATAGTAAAAGTAAAAATCGGTTCCAAAAATAAAAAGTCAAAACCTAAAACACAAAAGAGCGCTGTTACATAGGCCGTACTTCTGCCCCACCAGGCTGCTGTCAACAATACCGGCAGCAAATACAGTAAGGATATATTGACCAGCTCCAGCTGACCGCGGAAAACATAGCAAAGCCCAGTAGTAATGACAACTGCCGCCAGCGCCCCTACATACTGGCGCCAGCCGGCCTGCTGCTGCGGTACTGCCGTAGTGATGACAGGAGACTTTTCTTCCTCTTCCCGTCCCTGGATGACATAAACATGGATAAACCCGCTCCTGTCAATCAATCTGTCAACCAAGGTTTTTCGGCCTATCTCATACCAGCGGCGCGGCCCTGATTTCCCGACCACGATCGCGGTAACATTTTCTCTGACAGCGATCTGCAGAACCGTTTCCACAAAATCCGTACCTGCCGTAGTCAGGATCTGACCTCCCAGCTCTTTAGCCAGGTTCAGGTTACGCCAAAGCCTTTCCCGTTCTTTATCACCATGAGGAAATCGTCTTTCCGGTGTTTCGATATGCACCGCCAAAAATTCTGCGTGCAGCCCCTGAGCCAAACGCTGCGCCGCTCTGATCAGCTGTGCTGAAAAGGGGCTGGCACTAACGCAAACCATGACCTTGCCGGAAGCCGGCCAGGGACCTTCTATTTTATGCAGGCGCATATAGGCCAGCATATCCTGATCAACATGTCGGGCCGTAAATCTTAAAGCCAGCTCACGCAGCGCGCTGATATTGCCCTGTCTGAAAAAGCCCCGCAATGCCTGCTGGGCCTGCTGCGGACGATAGACCTTGCCTTCCTTCAAACGCTGCAGTAATTCTTTGGGCGGAATATCGATCAATCTGATATCATCTGCCAGCTCAAAAAACGCATCCGGTACAGTTTCACGAACGATACTCCCGGTGATTTGCGCAACAACGTCATTCAGGCTTTCGATATGCTGGATATTGACAGCAGTATAAACGTCGATACCGGCAGCCAAAAGTTCTTCTACATCCTGATACCGCCGCTGATGGCGCGAACCCGGCACATTACTGTGCGCCAGTTCATCAACGACTACCAGCTGCGGACGGCGTCTGAGAATAGCATCCAGATCCATTTCCCGCAGCATCTTGCCATGATATTCTATTTCCTGCTCGGGGATACGCGGCAAACCTTCCAAAAGTGCTGCTGTCTCTTTGCGCCCATGCGTAAGCACCAGTCCGAGTACAATGTCAGTCCCCTCTCGCAGACGGGCCTGTGCTTCCTGCAGCATGCTACAGGTTTTACCAACACCGGCAGCAGCACCTAAAAAAACAGTCAGCTTGCCGCGCTGTTCTTTATTGACCGCAGCCAGAAGCGTTTCAGCATATTCTTGTCCACTTTGAGGGTTCTCTGTCAGTTCCATAACCTTCTCCTTCGCAAGATAGTCAAATAGGGCTGCCTGAATGCAGCCCTAACTTTTATTGATTCTGTTGTAAATTATCAAGCGCCAGATTCAATTTTAAAACATTGACTCTGTCTTCTCCGACAACGCCCAAATCAGCATTTTCAATATGTTCTTTAACCAGATCGCGTACCTGTCTAATTTCCAGACCACGTATTTTGGCAATACGTTCGACCTGGCAATAAGCAGCTGCCGGCGTCAGGTGCGGATCCAAACCACTGCTGGAATTTGTTACCAGTACGCTGGGCACTTCTTGATCAGATGTCCAGCCATTGGCCGCACGTACAGACTCTGCCAGCTCGCCGACCTGCTGCTGCAGTTTAGCGCTGGTACCGCCATAGTTAGTGCCGCCTGAATTGGCAGCGTCATTACCGCCTGCAGAAGGGCGGCTGCTGAAGTAGCGGGCATCTGTGAAAGCCTGACCGATCAGAGCCGATCCTACCGGAACTCCGTCTTTTATTATTATACTACCATTAGCCCGGCTGGGAAATACCACTTGCGCCAAGCCTGTCATGGCCAGCGGATAAACCAGCCCGGTAAAAATACTCAAGGTTACAACCATTACTAACGATCTTATTATCGCGCCCATATTTCCACCTCATTCTTTCTTAAGCCAAGCCTAAAGCAACTAAAAGCACATCAATGATCTTGATGCCAATAAACGGTACGATGATACCGCCGACACCATAGATCAGCAGATTTCTCTGCAGTATTTTAGAAGCTCCCAGCGGTTTATAGGCTACGCCTTTCATCGCCAGCGGTATCAGCGCGATGATGATCAGCGCATTGAAAATCACGGCGCTTAAAATAGCGCTCTGCGGTGAATGCAGCTGCATGATATTGAGCACTTCCAACGGTGCATAAGTTGCGGCAAACAAAGCCGGGATAATCGCAAAATATTTGGCAATATCATTGGCAATACTGAAAGTTGTCAGGGAACCGCGTGTCATCAAAAGTTGTTTACCGATCTCCACAACTTCGATCAATTTCGTTGGATTGGAATCAAGATCGACCATATTGCCCGCTTCCTTAGCCGCCTGTGTACCGCTGTTCATTGCAACGCCCACATCTGCCTGAGCCAGTGCCGGCGCATCGTTAGTACCGTCACCTGTCATTGCTACCAGCATTCCCTGCTGCTGATAGGAACGGATCATTTTCAATTTCGCTTCCGGCGTTGCTTCAGCCAGAAAATCATCCACACCGGCTTCGGCAGCAATCGCTGCCGCTGTCAACTGGTTATCACCAGTGATCATGATCGTTTTGATGCCCATTTTCCTCAATTCACTGAAACGTTCTTTAATACCGCCTTTGACGATATCTTTCAGATAAATAACACCCAGGACCTGTTTATCTTTGGCAACTACTAAAGGTGTACCGCCCTGATGCGCAATATTTTCACAGGCACTGCGGACTTCAGCAGGAAAAGCCCCACCCAGTTCGCTGACATAGTTCTGCATGGCTTCCATCGATCCCTTACGTATTCTGGCATCGACGATATCAATACCGCTCATTCTGGTCTGGGCGGTAAAAGGAATGAATTCTGCCTGTAAATGTGTAAGATCACGCTCACGCAGGCCATATTTTTCTTTAGCCAGGACAACGATACTACGCCCTTCCGGAGTTTCATCAGCCAAAGAAGCCAGCTGTGCCGCATCGGCCAGTTCTCCCGCAGTAATGCCAGCAGCAGGAATAAATTCCGTCGCCATCCTGTTGCCCAGGGTAATCGTCCCCGTTTTATCAAGCAGCAGCACATTTACGTCACCAGCTGCTTCTACAGCACGGCCGCTCATTGCCAGGACATTACGTCCCAAAAGCCGATCCATTCCGGCAATACCTATCGCTGACAGCAAACCGCCGATCGTTGTAGGAATCAGGCAAACCAGCAGCGCAACCAGTGCCGTTACAGAAATAACCGTACCGGAATAAATCGCAAACGGTTCCAAAGTTACTACTGCAAACAAAAAGATGATCGTCAAACCAACCAAAAGAAGCGTCAAGGCGATCTCATTCGGGCTTTTCTGACGTTTAGCACCTTCAACCAGTCCGATCATCCGATCGAGAAAGGTTTCGCCGGGATTAGTAGTCACCCTGACTTTAATCCAGTCGGATAACACCTTAGTGCCGCCGGTTACAGAAGATTTATCACCGCCTGATTCGCGGATAACAGGCGCTGATTCACCGGTAACAGCGCTTTCATCCACCGATGCCATGCCTTCGATTACTTCGCCGTCGTTAGGAATGGTATCGCCAGCTTCAACCAAAACTATATCACCCTTGCGGATAGCTTCGGAACCGACGATTTCAAAACTGCCATCAGCTTTGATTTTCTTTGCCTGCAGAGATTTGCGGGCTTTACGCAGACTTTCTGCCTGCGCTTTGCCGCGGCCTTCGGCTACGGCTTCGGCAAAATTAGCAAACAGAACTGTAAACCACAGCCATAAATCTATATGCAGGTCAAACCAGCCTTCCTGTGTATTGCCTGCCATAAAAGCACGTACAGCCAGAACCGCTACTAAAATAGCGCCCAGAAAAACTATGAACATAACGGGATTCTTCCATTGGATACGAGGATCGAGCTTCAGGAACGCATTACGCACGGCCTCGCCCAAAATCTCTTGCTGTTGTCTATCTCTTTTCATCTCAGATCCTCCTTAAAATACCTTGCCCTGCAGCATAAACAATTGATCTACGATCGGTCCCAGGGCCAGGGCCGGTAAAAAAGTCAACGCGCCGACGATCAAAACAACACCGGCCAGAAGCACGGCAAAAAGACTGCTGCCCGTATTAAAAGTACCGGCATTGGCAGGAGCGATTTTTTTTGTTGCCATATTGCCTGCAATGGCCAAAACAGGCACAATAACGGCAAAGCGGCCGATCAGCATCGCCAAACCGATCAAAACATTGTACCACAGGCTATTGGCACCCAAACCGGCAAAAGCACTGCCGTTATTGCCGACACCGGAAGCGAAACCGTATAAGATTTCACTGAGACCATGCGGCCCAGGGTTGGATATCCCGGCCTGACCGGCTTCCGTAAGACAGGATACAGCCGACATCGTTAAAATAGTAGCAGCCGGAATCAAAAGTCCGGCAATTGTCAAAACAACTTCTTTTGCTTCAATCTTTTTCCCCAGATATTCAGGTGTACGTCCTACCATCAGGCCAACAATGAAAACTGTGATAAATACATACAGCATCATACCGTAAAATCCGGCGCCGACACCGCCCAGAACAACTTCTCCCAGCATCATCTGCAGCATAGGCACTAATCCGCCGGTACCGGTGTAGCTGTCATGCATCGAGTTTACTGCACCGCAGGACGCAGCTGTGGTAACCGTTGCAAACAAACTGCTGCTGCCGATACCAAAACGGACTTCTTTGCCCTCCATAGCAGTATCGCCGCTGATGCCCTGCGCCGCAACTATCGGATTACCATATTTTTCAGAAGCATAGCAAACCCCCAGCATCAAAACAAAAAGCAGCAGCATCGATGCCAAAACAGCATAGCCTTGTTTTTTATCTTTACACATCTCGCCAAAAGTAAATAATAAACCTGTAGGGATCACTAAAATCAAAAACATTTCCAGGAAATTGCTCCAGGGAGTCGGATTTTCAAACGGATGAGAAGAATTGGCATTAAAAAACCCACCGCCATTAGTACCCAGCTCCTTAATCGCTTCCTGAGAAGCAACCGGCCCCATAGCAATAGTCTGCTGTGCCCCTTCGACGGTTTGTACATCGACATAAGGATTAAGATTTTGGATAACACCCTGAGAAACCAACAGCAATGTTGCTACAACACAAATCGGCAGCAGTATTCTGGTCGTACATCTGATTATATCAGCCCAAAAATTGCCTAACTCACCGGTATTTTTACGTACCAGACCACGGATCAGAGCAATTGCGACAGCAGCTCCTGTTGCCGCCGATAAGAAGTTTTGTACAGTCAAGCCCAGCATTTGTGTCAAATAACTTAAAGTCGTTTCGCCGCTATAAGCCTGCCAGTTAGTATTGGTCATAAAGCTGGCAGCCGTATTAAAAGCAAGATGCCAGGTTTCGACGTTGGGCAGCTGCTGCGGATTGAGCGGTAAAAAAGCCTGCGTCAGCTGCAGAACAAAGAGTGATAACATACCTAAAGCATTAAAAATAATGAGATTAAGGCAGTATTCCTTCCACGGCATTTCTGTGCGCGGGTCAACTTTAGCCATTTTATAAAAAATATTTTCCAAAGGTGCAAAAAATCTTTCACCACAGGTTTTTTCGTAATTAAAAACTCGCGCCATATATTTACCAAGCGGCCAGGCGCACAGCAATAATACGGCTAAAAACAGCACAAACAGCATAATATCTTTTGTCATTTTAAAAATCCTCCGGTTTCAATAATGCATAAATCAGATAAAATAAAATACCTACTGCTAAAAGCGAACTGAGCCATAACTCAGTCAAGGGCAGCATTTCCATCATCATTTTCCCTCCTTGTACAAAAACACCACTTGCAAATCACCTTACTACTGATGATGACTTATTGTACTACTACCTTGCGTAAAGCCGCTGTCAAAAGAACCGCCCCCGCTGTAAAAAAGTTGTAAAAATTTGCCGTTCTGCGATTACCAGTTATTCTGTTCTAATAGAAGACTGTAGCTGAAAATAAAAAAATACCTCGGGAAAATTCCCGAGGTATTTTTCAGTTTATCTCAATAATCTTGCCAACGCCAACTTCTTTTACAGGTATCTGCGCATGTACTGCCGCTTTCGCCTTAAAAGAACAGCAATGGCAGGGATATAACTCCCTGATATTATGCTTCTGTAAATAGGCAATCGTTTTTTCCAGACGGTCGTCGACCTTAAATAAATGCCAGCCGCCGATAACCCCCTGAACCTTAGCTTCACCGCAAACCTTTTTAGCATATTCAATGATATTGCAGATCCCGCTGTGCGAACAGCCTGTAATCACAAATAATCCTTCTGAGCCTCGGTAAACTAAAGCCGTATCATCAAGTACTAAATCTACAGGATCCTCAGCACTGCCAAACCCATGCCGCTGTTCAAAATCATTCAGTGTTGGGATCTCGCCTAAAAAAACCAGCCGTTTTGTTAACCATACCGGTTCTTTACTAAGCCGCAGCCTGCACTTTTCCTGCAGCTGCTGTGCTGTAAAAGGGGCGCCTATAGCTTCGCCGGCAAACTGCTTCGGCTTCAGGGCATCCGGATGCGCCAGCAGCTGCAGTTCAGAAAAATATTCCTGCTCGCTCAGCCATAGCAAACCCCGTGTATGATCATTATGCCCATGTGAAAGCACTACCTGCTGTAAGCGGCTCAAATCAATCCCCAACGCCTGGGCGTTTCTAAGAAATATATCCGAATAACCCACATCAAATAAAATTCTGACATCACCATCTTCCAGATAATAGGCTACGCCCGGCTCACCTAAATAATAACGGTCAATCAGAGTATTGTTATCTACCAACACAGTCAGCTGCATCATATACCTCCATTATTTTCAAAAAATCAGTCTGTAACTTTTTTACTTTCCCTCCATAACTTTTCACGAAACCAATACTCCTACAAGCTGTATTTACTTTCACATTAAAGCTTCCCTGCAAGTATCATAAGTCATTCCTTCTCAGAATACAACTTTTTTCTAAATCTGCGGCATCGCGCCATAAAATAAACGTCCTGCACTTGGTAGTGCGGGACGTTTCGTAAAAATTATAAAATTGTTCTTTTAACCTGCTAAACAACCGACACGGTCATTTAAAAAATGCAGCAGCCGATAACGGAAAAAGGAACCATTAGTAAAGCTTTGACACAGCTTTTCCAGCCAGCTGTAGGAACAGCCAAAATCCTCATAAAAAACTTCTTCGCACCAGATCTGCTGCTTTATATATTCAAAAACCTGTGGCACCTCTTCAAACAGCAGGATCTGTGCTACCGCAGTTGTATCCAGCCTATGTGAATTGAAAGCAGTACAGATATCCTGAAGCTGCTGCAGGCATTCTCCTTCCGGAAGTTGCCACAGCTGCTGCAGCTTTTGTAACAGTTCCAGCATAGCAGCTTTATTTTTAACATCGCGGTCGGCAATATAGTCACATAAATCCCCTGTACTTACCAGAGGCATTTTTAATTCATTATTTCCATACATGATATGATAAAAAACTGTAGGAAAATACACATACTGCAAAAAGCCAAGCACGGCATAACAATTCGGCAGGCACAGCCATTGACTGCTGAAAATCTGCATTTCAGCAGCGATGATACTTGCGTTAACAATCACTGTTTCCTGCGTATTGTTTTCACAAAACCCGACTGTCGCCAAACGCTTTTCTGAAAGAAATTTATCCCAATAGGCCAGTTCATTATAACATTCATAATTTTTCATGCTAGATCAACGTGAGAAATATTCTACAACGAGCTGGTCTTCGATCTGAATAGGAATCTCTTCCCGCAGAGGCAGACGAACCAGAGTACCGCTGAAGCTTTCTTTATCCTTACTGATATACGGCAAAGCAAAGCTTTCACGTTCCAGGAAATTACTTTTAAAAAGCTCGTTACTGCGCGAATTTTCTTTCAAACTGATTACATCGCCTGCCTTACAGATATAAGACGGGATATTGACATTTTTACCATTGACCAGAATATGACGGTGCGTTACCTGCTGGCGTGCCAGACGAATAGAATTTGCAAAACCGATACGGTAAACCAGGTTGTCTAAACGGCATTCCAGTGTGCAGAATAAAGCGTCTGCCGTACGTTCCTTACTTTTACTTGCAGCTTTATAGTATCTTAGTAATTGACGTTCAAAAATGCCATAATAAGCTTTTATTTTTTGTTTTTCTAAAAGCTGTTTACCATATTCTGACATTTTTTTACTGCGTTTTACAGTTGTTCCCAATCTATCCAAAGCTTTGGGATGACCACATACATTGATGCCGAATCTACGACACTCTTTAAATCTCGGTCCTCTTCTTGTTGCCACGTTTACATCTCCTTTATTATAAAAAATCATCAGCCGTTCCGGTTAGCTAAAGCTAACTTCAAGCTACATTATAGCAACAACTTACCCAGCCGTCAACATCTGCACAAAAATATACAAAAAGCACCCTGTAACAAGTACAGGGTGCTTAATTTCATAACTAAAAGCTATATTATTCGCAGGTAAACGGCAGCAGAGCTACGTTACGTGCGCGTTTGATAGCAGTAGTCATTTGGCGTTGATGTTTAGCACAGTTACCGGAAATACGACGGGGCAAAATTTTGCCGCGTTCAGTAATATAACGGCGCAGCTTAGCAACGTCCTTATAATCGATTTCTTCAACTTTATCAACACAGAAGCTGCATACTTTTCTTCTGGTTCTTCTGCCTCTTTCACGTTTCATTCGCATAACCTCCCTATTTAGAATGGGATCTCTTCATCAAAAGGAACTGCGGAACCAAAAGATTCCATCTCGCTCTTCGGACCTGCATCGCCGGACTGGACCGGAGCTCCGCTGCCAGTTGCTTTACGTTCAATGAATTCTACGCTGTTGGCAATAACTTCTGTCACCCAGCGTTTCGTACCATCTTTAGCATCATAGTTGCGAATCTGCAAACGACCGTCTACAAGAGCCCTTTGACCTTTTGTAAGACTATTCCCGCATAATTCAGCGATTTTACCCCATACAACGATAGCAATAAAATCAGCTTCTCTTTGGCCTTCCTGATTAGCAAAAGGTCTGTCTACCGCTAAAGTGAACTGGCATACAACTTTGCCTGTCTGAGTATAACGAACCTCAGGATCACGAGTTAAGCGGCCCATTAAAATAACTTTGTTCATACTAGTTACCCTCCTGGTTACGCACCTTTTCTGATAATCATGTGACGCAAAATTTCATCGGTAATCTTCATAACGCGGTCAAGTTCTTTGACTGTTTTAGGTTCTGCACTGAAAGTTACGAGAACATACAAACCTTCTGCGATATCGTCGATTTCATAAGCAAGACGTTTCTTGCCCCAACGATCGGTTTTTTCTACAGTACCACCGTTATTGTTGATAAGGTTGTCAAATTTAGCAACAAGAGCTTCAAAAGCTTCCTCTTCAACGGGTTTTACGATGTACATGACTTCGTAGTTATTCACGAAATCACCTCCTCCTTTGGACTTTGGCCCCCTAATGGGAGCAGGGGAAGTATATATTACTATATACAAGCTTATGTATTATACCATTAGTCCCAGTAAATTGCAAGGGCAGTTTACTAAAAATAACCGTCATACTAAAAAGCATGACGGTTATTTTCTTCGGCTGTTTTCTACGACTCTTTCCCTTATTTACGGCTTGTCTTATTTAGCGCCGAAGCTTTATTTTCCCTCATAAGGCCTCTTTTATCAGGCGTCAGTTTTGACAAAATCGTCAAGCACCGCGCCGGGAGCTACCATTGGTTCAACCAGATCACTTTGTTCTACTACCGCTTCGATCAGGAAATTTTTTCCTTGTTTACGCGCTTTTGCCAATGCGGCGGTAAATTCAGCACAAGTAGTTACTGTCGCACCGTCTGCGCCGCAGGCTTTAGCAAAACCAACAAAATTAAACGGCGTCAGAATAGTAGAAGAGTAACGTTTATCATAAAAAACCTGCTGCCATTGACGGACCATACCCAAACAACTGTTATTGATGACAACAGTAATAAAAGGAGCGCTTTCACGCATCGCTGTATAGATTTCCATACCAGTCATTTTAAAGCCTCCGTCGCCGCAGATCTGTACAACCTGCGCCTCAGGCAGGGCAATTTTAGCTCCCAGGGCCGCCGGCAGACCAAATCCCATCGTTCCGCAGCCGCCGCTGGTCAAATGATGCCGCGGAGCGTCTACTTCCAGATGCAAGGCTGCCCACATCTGATTTTGCCCAACGTCAGTAACAAATACCGTATCTTCACCTTTAAAACTGCGCGTCAGTTCTTTCATCAGCCAGGGCGCTGTCAATCTTTCGCCGGACTGTGCCGCACGGTTTTCTGTCGCATCCCAGGCTTTGATCGTATGCCACCAATGTTCTATCTCAAGCTTTTTCACCCGTTCACTCAGCTTGTTGAGGTTCTCTTTCATATCTCCGACTAAAGGCAGCGCTGTCATAACATTCTTATCTACTTCAGAAGGATCAATATCCAATTGGATAATCGTTTTTTTACCAACATAACGATTACGGTCACCTGTGACTCGTTCACTGAAACGGCTTCCCGCTACGATAAGTACATCGGCGTTAGCAACTGCCATATTGGCTGCAATGTGTCCATGCATACCTGTCAGCCCCAGGCATTGCCGGTCGCTTCCCGGAAAAGCCCCAATCCCCATCAGCGTATTGACGACGGGCATCCCTGTTTTTCTGGCAAAACGCAGCACCTCTTCCGCAGCACCACTGTGAACAGCGCCGCCGCCTACCAGAAATACCGGCTGTCTGGCATTAGTAATGGTAACTGCTGCGGCTTCCAGTATCTCTTCTCTGGCCGTTTCCATAACAGGCGGCGTCAGCGGCTCCGCTTCCAGCCACTCCACGTCTCCGACCTGCAGATCACTGGGAACATCCACCAGTACCGGTCCCGGACGACCTTCCTGCGCCAGGTAAAATGCCTGCCGCAGCGCCGGCAGCAAATCCTCAGGCTTACGCACCAAAATATTATATTTCGTTATCGGCAATGTCACACCGACAATATCTATTTCCTGAAAAGAGTCTCTTCCTAAATTTGCAACAGAAACCTGTCCCGTAATCGCTACCAGCGGTACGGAATCTAAATAAGCTGTAGCCAGTCCCGTAACGATATTTGTCGCACCGGGGCCGGAGGTAGCTATACAAACCCCCGTTCTGCCGCTGGCACGTGCATAACCGTCAGCAGCATGGATAGCTCCCTGTTCATGCGCCGTCAGTACATTACGCAGCGGCGCGTCATATAACGCATTATACAAGGGAATAACCTGACCGCCCGGATAACCGAAAACTGTATCTACTCCCTGTTCCAACAAAACTTTAATAATAGCTTGCGCACCAGATAACTTCATTCTTCGCTTTCCTCCCAAAATCAGCACTTTCAGACTGCAGCTTGTTCCTGCAGCATCAAGGTATTTACGGAAACCACCGCTACCTGTTTTGCCAGCAGCTTCGCCATTTGCGCAACATCACTTTCAGTATTCAAAACAATTTCCAGTTCCATTCCGTCAGCCTGAACCTTCATATTGAGTTCCTGCACGTCCACGCCTTGTTTTGACAATACCCGCAGTACTCTCGGCAGTAAAGTCTCCTCATTTTTAGCCTTTAAAAATAATTTTCCCGACATTTTGATTTCCTCCCTCGTATGATTTTGATGGAAAGCAGTGCGTTAGGAACAAATAAAAAACGCCCCTGCTTTTGCAGGGGCGTATAAAATACGCGGTACCACCCTAATTTATAACTTCGCACCAGTCCATCAACCGGCTCAGAATTAACGCATCTGGTACGCATCATGCTACTTACTTCTGCTTTCGCTGACGAGTTCATGGGTGATTTACTCAACAAGCGCTCCGTGCCGATTTCCACCAACCATCGGCTCTCTGTGACTTTACATCTTGTCTTTCTTCCCAATCATCACTTTTACAATACAATATTAAGATTGGTCATATTATGCCACTTTTAACAGCACTTGTCAACACTTTTTTCAAAAAATCTTATATTTGTTCCAATGTTTACAATGTTCTTAAATAATTGCCTACCAAAACAGAAATTCGTTCACTATATGCGGCATGATTAGCTGCTAAAACTTCTTTGACCTGATCTGCAAAATTACCTGCTTCCGGAGCCAGCAAAGTTTTATAACTTAATGCGTAAGCTTTTCCTGTCTCAGTCTGTGGTATCAGAGCGTCTGTTTCTGCTAAACCGGCATAATCCCGCATTTGACAGGCCAGCTGCGGTGCCAGCTTCAGCACCGTTTCCCAGGCTGCCAGCCACAATACACTGCTGAGCTTAAAATGCACTTTCCCTTTCAGGGTTTTAGCTGCCGCTCCCAAATCTTTTAAGGTTAAATCAGCATGTAAAAAACTCAATCTGTAGCCAAAGGTATCAGCAATAGCGGCATGGGTCTGCAGCATTTCCTGCAGCAGCTGCGCTTCATCCAGAGTGTTAAGCCCTAAAGCCGCAAATTTAATGCCGTTACGTTGTAATTCATTAGCAATCAGGTAATGCTCCTGTGGAGAAAGTAATTTACCTTCTTTAGATATCAGCAGCTCAAAATCTATTTCCCAGGGAGTATTTTTAAGATAAGAATTATAAATGAACTGCGCGTGCATAATCGCTTCACCATATTCCAGGACGATACGCCGCAGCTGTTCAGGTTCAAAATGAATGACTTCACTTCCTACCTGAAAATTTGCCTCTAAATATGAGCCCTGCATCGCATCACGAAATTCCTGCGGAAAATCATTATAACGCTTCTCTACCTCTGCATCTGACATTTTTTCGATCTGCAGATTTATTTTATCGCTGCAGTCCAGGCCAATCATGCTATAGCCGTATAATAATGCCTTTACAATATCTTCTTCACTTTTCAATCCTTCAGCATTGGCACCATAGCCTTCTTTATAACCTGTTTCAAAAACTCCCCAGGTTGCAGCATCTACAGCTTCCAGAAAATTGCGTTTTAAGAGCACGCTGTCAGCAGCTGAATATTCTGCAAGGACAGGCTTTAGCTGCTTTTTAGCAAACAGCGGTGCAATGCATCCGCCTGCAGCTCCCAGCCAGTCACTGAAACCGATACTCGTACCTTTAGTGCCGCAGGCACTGGGCGCTGCCCATTTTACAAAACGACGGATAACTGCCGCATTATTTGCATTCAAAGACATAATATCCACATGCAAACCATCCTGTTCACAGGAACTTTCGACGGCCCACATCGCTGTCAAAGGACATTCCCCCTGTGTAACACAGACTAATTTTTTATCAGCAGCCTTTATAACCAGTGCGACCCAGCCGTTAGTGACTTCGCTCAAAGAGGCTGACACAACCTTGCCGCCTGCCGCAGCCTCCATTGTTTTTACTGCCAGTGCTTGTTTAATAGCCATTTTTCATCCTCCAAAAATCTCAGTTATCTTCCTTCTAATATTATCCACAATCTGCGCCTTTTACGCAAGTAAAACCCGGAAAATAACTAAACGCTATTTAAACCTTTGTTCGCAAAACTATAAATTATGCCTATTAACAGCACTTTTAATTTATCCACCTAAGGCGGATACAAAATATATGTGTCCAAAAAGCAAAATCCTCTCCATTTATCAACAATATCCACATAGTTTTCCACAGCATTCTGTGTATAAATTACATATTATACACAGTTTCAATCTTTTTTTCCCCTAAATTTTCCAAGTTATACCATATCACCCTTAAGTTATACACATTTTATCAACATTCTGTGGATAACTTTCAGAAAACTTTCCCCATTTTTCCACAACACAATATCTAGTTTGTTTATTGGCTCATCCAGATGCTGAAGTCTATACTTTGTGTTCAAAGTGCACTGTCAAGGGCAACTTTTAATCGTTTGATTAAAAGTTTTATTTAAGCGCTTCTTGACACTAACAAAAGCTTTTACAAGCGTATATTTAAAGCCTTCTTTCTTCAGCCTAAATTTTCTGAAAATAAAAAAGCAGCAGTTTTTTTTTATTTAACTGCTGCTTAACTCAATTTTTACCGCCGTTTTATTTGTGCTATAGTAAATAAAAACAGACCAAACCATATCCAACCAAAAGCGACCATATGTACGGATGTAAATTTTTCTCCGTACATAAAAACGCCTATCAGCAAACTGATTGTTGGAGCAATATACTGTAAAAATCCAATTATTTTTAACGGTAAAAGCTTTGCCCCTGCCGTAAAAAACAATAACGGCGTAGCCGTCACTACACCGGCACAGGCCAGCATTATCAACGTACTGGTTTCTGCTGTTTGATAAGCACTGGTTCCATGCAGGCTCAAATAATATTCATAAGCCAAAGCCAGCGGCGTTATAAGCAGTGTTTCCAGCATAATACTCGTCATTGTCGTTACCGATAAACATTTCTTGATCAAGCCGTATAAAGCAAAAGAAACAGCTAATGATACAGAAACCCAAGGCAGCTGGCCCAGGTTCCAAACCATTGTACCAACACCGATCACAGCGCAGATAACTGCTGCCATTTGCCAGTTATCCAAACGTTCTTTCAAAAAGAAAACACCAAAAACAATGCTCACTAAAGGATTGATATAATAGCCCATACTGGTTTCTACTATTCTGCCGTCATTGACAGCCCAAATAAACAACCCCCAGTTGAAACTGATCGTAATTGCCGCAGCCAGCATTGCCAGAGCCTGTTTAGGATTTGTAAAAATATCCTGCGTTTCTGCTAAAAAACTTTTTACTCTGCCGGAAGCGATGATCAATATCCATACAAAAACACAGGACCAGATAAAACGATTTGACAAAATCTCAAAAGCCTGTACTACGCCTAAAGTTTTCCAATAAATAGGCAAAATTCCCCATAGTAAATAAGCGGTCAAACTATAAATTATTCCTTGTCTGAAAGTGCTTTCCATTGTTCCTCCATCTATCTTCCAATAATTATTTTCTTAAACTTGTCGGAATTGGAATTTTCAGGGCAATGATCGCCGCAGCTACCGGCAGCCAGGTAACGATCTGCATTACCAGCGGTAAACCAAAATTATCGGCAATAAATCCTAAAATAGTAACGCCAAAACCACCCATACCGACGCTGAAACCAATAGTAAGACCTGCTGCCATCCCAACGTTGTCAGGCAGCATCGTCTGCGCTAAAACGATAGTTGTAGCAAACGACCCGATGATAAAAAAACCAGAAGCCACAACAGCCAGCATTGCGCCAGTTTCCGTTCCTGCATGGCTGATCAGCCATATCGTTGGAATACTTAGTGTAATCGATCCTAAAATGATCCTGCGGGCGCCTAAACGGTCACTGAGCACTGCACCTGTATAAGTTCCTGCTACACCGCCCAATAAAAATGCCGACACCAAAGCGCTGGCAAAAATTGCTTCACTGCCACGAAATTTCATAAAAAATAACGGCAGATACGTAGATAATCCCGTATGGATAGTAGACCTCATAAAGATAAAAAACAGCAGTATAAACATTCCTGTATAAGAGAGTTTTTCTGAAGCAGTTTTAGCTTGCACCGCAGTTTTTTTCAAACTATGCTCCGCATTAACACGTTTGTAATCTGGCATATATTTCATCATTAACCCAAAAACAAGCAGCCCTGGCAGAATAAAATACATCGTATTATGGATGCCATCCTGCAGGCCAATGAGAAAAGTCATCAAAATGGAGCCGACGGCCATACCGGCATTGCCTCCCAGAGAAAAAATGCCCATATTTTTGGCTTTACTGTTTTCATCGCTTAAAAAATTAACAGTTTTTGAAGCCTGAGGATGATAAGTCGCACTGGCTATACCGATTATAATAACGGTCAATAAAATTAAAGTATAACTGGAAACCCAGCCTATGGCGGCAAACCCCGCGCCTGCCATAGCAGCGCAAAAAGGCAGCAGGACCGGCATAGATCGCTTATCCGTAATATAACCAAATACCGGCTGAATAACCGACGACGTAATATTCTGCGTCAAAACTATAGCTGCCAGCTGCGAATAACTCAATGTAAATAATTCTTTAAGGTGTGGCAATACTATTGGTAAAGCACCAGCCTGTAAGTCAGTCACCAAATGACCTACTGCTAATGCTAAAATAGGTAAAAAATTTTTCTTTTGCATAACATGTCCTTTCAGAGCGATAAGTATATTGTAACATAAATACTCCTTTTAGTAGTGTTTTTAAGAAAAATTTACTTAAAGCGGTTATTCATTATAAGAATCGATATTTTACTTCATACACTACACGGGCATGCTACTTCCGGTTTTACCTGCCATATGTCCCTGGGCAAGGCCTGGCCGGATAGTATTTACCTAACATAAAAAAATAACCATACCGTATGGTATGGTTATTTTTTAACCGGCAGCTTTCTATCCTCCCAGGCCGCTTCCAGCCAAGTACTTTCG